>OGKG01003187.1_pt1 | contig 15758 bp, 16 predicted proteins | sample 1572201 | NCBI WGS metagenome assembly OGKG01 (sample SAMEA2582146, study PRJEB24529) | metagenome | biome: Human gut stool | place: China | collected 2011 | reverse complement strand
TTTAAATGAGTGTGGAATTTACTTCTGCACTGGAATTTACTTTTTCAAGTTAGCGGACTTTTTTCTCTATGAAATATATATGCGTTATGTTATAATCCATTGATATATGATAGTCATAATAATTCTATCCACCACACAATCATAAATGAGGGGGCAAAATACCTTTTGACCCTCATATCATTATATTTTTATATACGGAGGAAATAATGTTCAAAAAAGGAGTGGTTCCCTCCCAGGGACTGAGAATTATCATCGTCGGATGCGGCAAGGTAGGCCGTACTCTCGTTGAGCAGCTTGGCAAGGAGGGGCACGACATAACAATTGTCGACAAAAACAGGGAGAGGATTTCCCAGGTATCCAATATCTATGATGTAATGGGTATTGCAGGAAACGGTGCCAGCTACAAGATACTGCAGGAAGCGGGTATTGATGATGCCGACTTAATCATCGCAGTCACAGGCTCTGATGAGCTGAATCTGCTATGCTGTACCATTGCCACACAGGTCGGCAACTGTGCTGCTATAGCCAGAGTCAGAACGCCTGAATACAGCCAGGAGGCCAAATATCTGCGCGACAAGCTTGGTCTTGCACTCATTATCAACCCTGAGCTTGAGGCAGCTATTGAGATGGCTCATATTCTTCATCTGCCGTCCAGCCTTGAGGTAACAAACTTTGCTCACGGTCAGGCACAGCTCATCAAGTATGAGATTCCCGAGGGCAGCATCCTCGACGGAACAAAGCTCATGGATCTGGGCACCAGACACCATGCCAACATACTTATCGGTGCAGTCGAGAGAGATGATGAGGTCACTATCCCATCAGGTGATTTTGTGCTCCGCAAGGGCGATAAGCTGTCATTTGTCGGCGAACGCAGACATACAAAGGAGTTTTTCAGCCACATCGGAGTCAATACACACAGCGTAAAAAATACACTGATTATCGGAGGAGGCAAAGCCGCATATTACCTGGCAAAGCAGCTCATATCACGAGGCATAAAGGTCAAAATAATCGAAAATAGCTTCGAGCGCTGTGAGGAGCTTTCCATACTGCTTCCGGATGCTGTCATCATAAACGGTGACGGAACAGAACAGGCACTCTTAAAGGAAGAGGGCATAGAGACCTGCCAGTCATTTGTACCTCTTACCGGTATAGACGAGGAAAACATCATGCTTACGCTCTATGCGAAGCAGGTTTCCAATGCAAAGGTCATAACAAAGCTTAATCGTATAACTTTTACCAATGTCATAAACAGCCTGGACCTTGGCAGTGTAATCTCGCCAAAATACATCACATCAGAAGCCATAATTGCCTATGTCCGTGCAAAGAAAAACTCTATGAACTGCAATATAGAGACTCTCTACCACATGTACGACTCAAGAGTTGAAGCAATTGAATTCTTTGTATCAGAAAACTCAAATGTGACAGACATACCGCTTCGAGACCTAAAGCTTAAAAAGCATCTGCTCATATGCTTCATCAACCGAAACGGCAAAATTATCATTCCTACAGGTAATGACTGCATACAAAAAAATGACACTGTCATGATTATAACAACCCATACCGGCTTTACGAATCTTCAGGATATTATGGAATAGTGGGGGAATGATATGAACACTTCAGTAATTCGATATCTTCTGGGATATATTTTAAAGCTTGAAGGCTTTTTGCTGCTTCTGCCATGTATTGTTGCCGGTATTTATTATGAAAAAAGCGGCATCTACTTTTTGATTGTTGCACTCATAAGCATAGCTATCGGTTTTATTTTTTCGGCTAAAAAACCGAGGGATTTTACCTTTTACCTGAAGGAGGGCTGTGCAACAACCGCACTGGGCTGGATTGTACTGAGTATATTCGGCTGTCTGCCGTTTTACATATCAGGAGAGATTCCAAGCTTCACAGATGCTCTTTTTGAGACCATCTCCGGCTTCACCACGACAGGAGCGAGCATCCTGCCTGAGGTAGAATCACTCTCCTATTGCATGAATTTCTGGCGCTGCTTTACGCACTGGATTGGCGGTATGGGTGTGCTTGTATTTCTTCTGGCAATCATCCCGCTTTCAGGCGGCAGCAACATAAATCTGATGCGTGCTGAAAGCCCGGGTCCTTCAGTTGGAAAGCTCGTTCCAAAGATGAAGCATACCGCCAGGCTTTTATACATAATATACTTTGGTCTTACGACTATGGAGATTATTTTCCTGCTTTTCGGGAAAATGCCTCTGTACGATGCCATCTGTACCTCTCTCGGCACAGCCGGTACAGGAGGCTTCGGTATCAAAAACGACAGTTTTTGCAGCTATAATGTTTATCTGCAATGGGTTGTTACCATATTTATGATACTTTTCGGTGTCAATTTCAACGCTTACTACCTGCTTTTCTTCGGTCACATCCGTGACGCACTTAAGGTGGAGGAGGTTAGATACTATTTCGGCATCATAATAGCCTCCGTTGTAGTCATAAGCGTGAATATCGCGCATATGTGTACCGGTGCGTTTGACGCAGTCACAAAGGCAGCGTTTCAGGTTGGCTCAATCATCACGACAACCGGATTTTCCAGCACCGATTTCGACAGATGGCCTGAGCTTTCAAAGACACTGCTTGTGCTTTTGATGTTCATTGGCGCATGTGCCGGAAGCACCGGCGGCGGTATCAAGGTATCTCGTATTGTCATCGCTGTAAAGACAATACTTAAGGAGTTAAATGGCTACATCCACCCAAAGAGTGTGAAAAAGCTCACATTTGAGCACAAGCCTGTAGACCATGATGTTATCAGGTCAATAAATGTTTATTTCATGACGTATGCCGTCATTTTTGTTGTTTCAATGCTGCTTGTGTCCGTTGAAAACTATGATTTCACTACCAATTTCACGGCTGTCGCAGCTACATTTAACAATATCGGACCGGGTCTTTCTCTGGTCGGTCCGACATGCAATTTTGGCTTTTTTAATAATTTCTCCAAATATATACTGATGTTTGACATGCTTGCCGGAAGACTCGAGCTGTTTCCACTGCTCATCCTCTTCCATCCGTCAATCTGGAAGGAATTATTTATTCAAGCAGATAAAAAAGTAAAAGGGAATAGAAAGGAGAAACAAAATGTTCGCATGTAAAAATTGCGGTGGAAATGTGAAGTTTGACATCAAATCAGGCCAGTTAGCCTGTGAATACTGTCATTCACTTTTCGACCCTTACGCGTACGAGGACAAAACCTCTGACGCCGAGGTCCAGAAGGACTTCGACGCAACCATTTTCACATGCCCTCAGTGCGGAGGAGAAATCCTGAGCACAGACGATACCGCAGCAGGCTTCTGCAGCTTCTGCGGTGCATCAACTGTGCTCTACAGCCGCATGCAAAAGGAGCACAAGCCGGCTTATATCATACCATTTGCAAAGAGCAAGGATGACTGTAAGCAGGCCTACATGAGCCTCATGAAAAAGGCTATTTTCGCGCCAAAGGAGCTTAAGGATCCTAAGTTTATCGATGGATTCAGGGGTATCTACATGCCTTACTGGACATATTATGTCACCCAGAAGGCTCCTATTTCACTTCCGGCGAAAAGATCCCACCGTTCAGGAGATTACATCATTACAGACTATTACAGGCTCGAGGGAGATCTCGACGCCTACTACAAGGGACTGTCCTACGATGCATCTTCATCATTTGATGACAGCATCAGCGAAAAACTTGCGCCATATGATGTGAAGAAAATGAAGCGCTTTACACCGGCATTCTTAAGTGGTTTTTACGCTGATACAGCTGATTTACCATCAACGGTTTACGCAAGTGACGCAATGGATGCTGCCTGCACAAACACAGTAAGCGAAATAAGTAAAGAGCCAGCCTTTACCGGCTTGTCAGTCGACAGTGACTCCGCTGCTCTTTCTCCTTTAAGTCTTGGCACTACTGTAAAAGAGACAGATTACTCAATGTTTCCGGTATGGTTTTTGTCGTACCGCAATAAGGATCGTGTGGCATATGCCACAGTAAACGGCCAGACCGGCAAGGTTGTTGCAGATCTGCCTATATCTGTCGGTAAATTCCTGCTAGGCTCGCTGATTGCGGCAATTCCGATATACATTTTATTGTGCCTGCTGACAGTCCTCACCCCCGGCATGACTCTCACCATAGTAGGTGTGCTTGCGATTATCGCAAATATCTGTTACTCACAGGAGCTGACCATGATTGCCGTAAAGGAAGCCGGCACCGAGGATAAGGGCCGTATCGCAAAAGAACAGCCGGAGGCTCTTGGTGCAATCAACAACCACAGACGCCTTAAAGCTGCAAAAAAAGCCACTAAAACCATAAAGAAAAAGACAAACACATCGTTTGTAGCTTACTTTATACTTTTTATATTTATCATTCAATTTGTACCTGCGCTGTTTACAATCATTGCAGGTATCGGAAGCGGCTTTGGCAATGCAGACGGCAGCCTGATTTTATTTGTTATTTTGACCATTATATCATTTATTTTTTCAATCAGAGCCTTCTCAAGCTTTGACCGTATGCCCGGACACAAGGGAGTTGCAGGACTCATCTTTGGCATGGTATCCATGCTTATTGGCGATGCAGTGCTACTTTTCCAGCCGGTGCTAGATGCATGGTACTATGGTGCTGCTTTTATCATCATTGCCTCAGTGCTTATCACACTGATCAATGTCATCCGCGCATTCAATGTGCTCACAACTCGCAAGCTGCCTCAGTTTGCCACACATAAGGGAGGTGACGACCGTGCATAGAAATAATTTTAAAAGTCCTTTTTTGCATTGTATAAAATGCAGATGCTCAGCTTTATTTACATTATTTTTGCTTGTTACAGTCCTTGTTTTGAGCAGCTCATCAAATGTATATGCCACCGAGACAGCCGCAGCTTCCAATCTAAGCGGTACAAACAAGTCTACCGGCTATGAGTACATCCTTGAGGACTCTGCCAATTTCATTGACGATGCCGCAAAGAGCAAGCTCATCTCACAGATGAAAAAGACAACCGACTACTGCAATATAGCCGTTGTCACCACTACCTCACATCCTTACGGAAGCACTGAAAGCTATGCAGTCAATACCTTTGAAGACTATTTCGGAACCGGTGCAAATGGTGTCATTTTCGTGATAGACAGAGATTTAGACGAGATTTATCTGGCTTGTGAGGGAAGCACGCAGAGAACCATCCCGAACTCAAAATGTAACTCCATCTGTGACAACACTTATATATATGCCACCTCAAGTCATGATTACGACTATTTCACCTGCTGTATGGAAACAATAGACCAGGTCAACACAGTCCTCGCAGGCGGACATATATCACAGCCTCTCAGATACATTTCCAGTATCTTTATCGCTCTCGCTGCCGGCATGATTTTTTGCTTTGTATATGCATTATCCCTGTCAAATGGCCGCAAGGCTAAGAGCAACGAGCTCATGGGTGCAGCATTTACAAAGGTAGAGATTCAAAATGCACGCGCACGCTTTATGAGCCAGACAAGACACTACAGTCCACAAAGCTCAGGCTCAAGTGGCGGTCACAGCGGTGGTGGCGGTCATAGTGGCGGCAGTCACAGCGGCGGCGGTCACCACATCTAACCTCTGATTTTGATAAATACAATACCATCATCAGCCCCGGCAAATGCCGGGGTTGTTTTATTACAAAAAAACACTAAAAAATCTCAATTTATGATTGTTTTTAGTACAAATACACTATATAATATTCGTAGTATTTTGAATTATCTTTTAAATTGCTTTTAAATTAGACTAAATTGGTTGTGGAGCGGATATGATTAAACGCAGATATATGAGAACACGACAATTGAAACCCGGCATGATTATTGATCAGGTCATCAAGGATCCTACCGGCCGTAACCTGGTGGTACAGGGCTCAGCTATCGATGATTATATCATCTCTTCGCTGCTTAAGCTCGGTATAATGTCAGTATACATCCGCGAGGGAAATGCTGATCCTGACGATCCGGATGCCATACTGTCTCCAAAGGCTGCCGCCATGGTCAAACAGCTGCGTACGGACGACCGTTCCAAGGTCACCTTAAGCGACAGTGTCAGGCAGCGTGTATCAACCGGTGTCCAGTACATCTTCAACAACACTAACTCCGAGGAGCTAACACAGGCAACAAACCAGATTGCAGACTCGCTCATGGAGGCCATCAATGAAAACGATGCCATAGCTGTCGATATCAGTTCTCTCAAAACAAGCGATGAGTACACCTTCAAGCACAGTGTGGATGTGGCTACTATTTCAATGATTCTTGCCAAGCAGATGAAGCTGCCTGACAACGAAATCCACGACATAGGTGTATCCGGCCTGCTGCACGATATAGGCAAGACAATGATCCCCAATGAGATTCTAAACAAGCCGGGCAGGCTCACGGATGATGAGTTTAATATCATGAAAAAACATTCCGTGTACGGCTACAATATGCTAAAAGACCGAAAGGATTTAAACAACTCTATACTGATGGGAGTGCTGCAGCACCACGAACGCATTGACGGAACCGGATATCCACTCGGCTTTGATGCACCAAAAATCTGTCAGTTTGCAAAGATTTTGTCTGTCGCAGATGTTTATGATGCGCTTGTCACAAAGCGTCCGTACAAGGATGCCTTATCACAGCGTGATGCAGTTGAGATGCTTATGTCCATGACAAACCAGCTTGATATAGGTGTCATGCGTGCTTTCATGAGCAGTATGATTCTATATCCTGTTGATTCAATTGTACAGCTTAGCAATGGTGAAAAGGCAAGAGTTGTAAAAAACAGTGAGTACTACATTCTCCGACCAACTGTTGTCGGTGTCGATTCCGGCAGAGTATACAATCTGGGCAATGATTTGAAGTGCGCAAGTATTATTATACTTTAGACATAATGATTTGAGCCACCTTAAGAATAAAAAAGCTGATGCGTCATGCTTACATGCAGGCATCAGCTTTTTGTTCTCAATGGTTTTATAGTTATTAATTGCTTGCAAAAATAAAAAGCCCTCAGCACTGTGTACTGAGAGCTTTTTGTTTTAGCAGTCCGTACGGGAATCGAACCCGTGTTTCCGCCGTGAGAGGGCGGCGTCTTAACCGCTTGACCAACGAACCGTATATTATAATACCATGGTCAATCGGATAATGCAAGCTTTTTTTGAAATTTTTTTAAAAAATTTTTATTTGTTATTTATCTGCCTTTTTCCTTCTTTACTTTCTTTATACGTTCTCTTTTAAAGCGTTCCTTCAGACTCTCTGTAAATGTCTCGAGATACCTGTTCTCCACCTTTGGATTTCTGAAGCCCTGTGCTCGGTTAAGCGCAGATTTCTTTAAAGCACCCATTGAATCAATAACTCGGTCTGCACTGGCTCTGATACGTTTTCTCTTTCTGCGCTCCTCGACTGCCTCCGCAAGCTCCTGTGACCTCTCCTGCGACCTTTCATCTGCCGCCTTCTTACGCTCTTTAACCTCTTCCACAACCTCATCCATATAGGTGTTGAAATTGTTCTGCAGATTGACTATTGTCCTACTGAAATCTGTAAGCGCTGACACGGTGATTGCAGTGTCTACAGCTAAAAAGCCCATGAGAAGCAGTGAGAAAAACTCATACCATATAGGTGACATCCAGCCTGTGATGAACTTCGTAAATGGTGCAATGAAATATACCACTATAAGTCCTGCCACCCCAAAGCCTACAGAATATGGAAAACACACCCTGCCGTTTATATTAAGCGGCATGCTGCTGTAATCCCACCAGTATGCATGAAACAGCTTCTCAAGCGCCCACGATGTGCCATATTCTAAAACAATGCTTCCCAAAAACGCCACCAGAAATATCTGCCACCATGTAAATGTCGCATCAGTATGAGCAGAAATAAGATCTGCTATCGCAGTGATCGCAACACCTCCGGCTCCGTAAATAGGACAAAGCGGCCCATAGAGGAAGCCTCTGTTTTCCCATTTTTTTGCTCTGATGGTACAGTAGATGCTCTCATATATCCAGCCCATACAGCTAAATATAATAAAATACACAAAATATCTTGATAACCACATATATAATCCTTTCTCCCCGGATAATTTATGATATACAGCAAATGTCACTGATTCCCTTATGTCTGCAAATTAAAAATCACTCTCCGGATACATCTCATCTAAGTATATATCATACCATTTTGTACACTCATTTGTCCATGAGTCAACAACTTTTTCATATTGCAGTCGCAGCTTATCGACATTTTCTTCGTTAAGCTCGCTTTCTGCTTCACATAGCTCTTCATAAACCTTTTCTGCTTCTTCAGCCGCCTTCGCCACCGGCTCCGCTGCAAGTGCAAGCTTCCACTCTAAGTACGCCTCTTCTGTTGAAAGCTGTCTGGTCTCATGTCGCTCCCTCTTTGGGACAGCCGCAAGTGCCTCGACCATCGCAGCATCCTTTGCCTGCATGAGTGCCGGCAGATTGCCATCCTTTGATGCCTTAAGCCTTGAAATATAATGGTCATAGCCAAACGGATAGTACATCACCTTGTCATTTTCAAAGACCAATATGGCATCGGCCACCTGCTTTATGAAATACCTGTCATGCGATACAAAGAGCATGGTGCCGGTATATGCCTTAAATGCCGATTCTAGTGTCTCCTTCGCCGGAATATCCATGTGATTGGTCGGCTCATCGAGTATCATTAAGTTCGGACGGCCTGTCAGAAGCTCTGCGAGCACAAGCCTGGACTTCTCACCGCCTGAGAGCGAGCTGATACGCTTTGAGGCATTTGCCCCTCCAAACAGATACATGCCAAGCGTCTTTCTTAATTCCTTCTCCACAAGTGCCGGAAAAAGCTCGTGAAAATGGTCTCGCACAGTCTTTTCGCTGTCGATAAGTGCCGACTGCTGGTCAAAATAGCCCACCAGCAGATTGCTGCCAAGCTGGCTTGTGCCCTTTATTGGTGGAATAAGCCCTGCCACAGTCTTTAGAAATGTTGATTTTCCTATGCCGTTGTCACCGATTACGGCAATCTTCTGACCACGCCTTATACGAAGCGACAGCTCAAGAAGTGCCCTGCCGTCATATCCAATTTTTAATTCCTTCGCCTCGTAAACCCATTTACCGCCCGGAAACTGTGGCTCGATATTGCCTGTAAAAATATGAGCTTCGTCTTCAACCGGCTTTTCTATCAGCTTCATGCGTGCCAGCATGGTCTTTCTAGAGCGTGCAAACGCAGCTTTCTTAGGCTTATGCTTGAATTTGTCGATAAGCTCATTATTGTGCGCAATCTCCGCCTGCTGGCGCTCGTAGGCTTTGCGCTGTATCTGCAGATTTTTAAGCTTCTGCTGCCTGTACTGAGTGTAGTTGCCGGCATATCTGTGCAGACTGCCATTTTCAAGCTCATAAACACCAGTCGCAACTGCATCAAGAAACGCCCTGTCATGGGACACCATGACAACAGCCTTTGGATAGTTTATCAGATAATCCTCCAGCCACTCGACAGTTTTCATATCAAGATGATTCGTCGGCTCATCAAGAAGCAGCAAATCCGGCTTTTCAAGTAAGAGCTTTATAAGTGAAATCTTGGTCTGTTCACCTCCGGAAAAACTGCCGAGTGTACGGCTTTTTTCTTCTTTTTCAAAGCCAAAGCCTGTAAAAAGCCGGTCGTACTCCATCTCGTAGTCAAACCTCTCTTTTGAAAAGGTATCTTTATCCGGGCAGCTCTCAAGCAGTATCTGCTCTACTGTCAAATCCTGATTTGATTTATCCGCCTGTCTGAGCATGTCAATTGTGATGTATCGCGAGGTCACGATTCCAAGACTATTTTTACAGGCAGTCTCTTTGCCATGCGCTCCTGACGACATACCGCGACGGTCATCGCGGTCAAGCTGCAGCTCCCCCGCAAGAAGCCGAAGCAATGTGGTCTTTCCTGCTCCGTTTTTGCCGACAACAGCTATTTTTTCTTTTTCCTTTATATAAAAATCAACATGGGACAGAATCGTCTGACCACCTACCGAAACTGTCCCATCCTTAATCTGGTATAACATATCTAATTAATATCCTTCAAGCTGTCCAAAAGTTCGAGATCCGACTGTAAAACCCTGATATTGGACGTAACCGGCTCCTGACCCGGCTTTGTAACTGTGATTTCAATAACAGAGTCTGCCGGAATGCCGCTGCCGAATGCATACTGTAAAAAGGATACAAACTTTGGGTGGTTTGCTGTAAATGTATTTTTTGCTTTCATCATTTTCATTATGCTTGCTGGGTTCATGTATTTTCTCCAATCTTATCTATATGATATCTCTTTTGACGCACATATCTTTACGTTCGTTATATTATACCATGAGCCAATTCTATAATCTATCATTTTAGAATTATTTAATTTCTTACGATTCCTCACAATAATTAAAGCGTACACTATATCATATAGCATACGCTCTATTATTTAATCACTTACGTTATGTATTATAATCTCACAACCACTATTCTTTATCTTTAATGTATTTAATTATTATAGATGCTATAGTTGATATTATCATAAATCCAGTAGCCATCTCTATACTATACTTATATGATATTACTAATGTTATTGAATCAAGAATTAAAATAATAATGGATCTAACAGCCCTTCCTCTATGATATTCTTTAATCGCATTTTTATCATCTACGTTATACTCATAAAAATATCTATTTATGGATATTCCTATAATATTGATTCTAAAACCATGTAATATCACTTTAGTTATGCAAAAAATCCATAATAATACAAAAACTGCTGAAGTGTTATAACTATCATTACTATCTACTTCCCATCTCTGCTACCTGTGCATTCAATACAATCATGCTCGGACTATCTCCTCTATTAGATTTATAAGATGCATTATTTATACTATATGACATTCTACCAGTAATTTTGTCATAAGTAATAGTATATCTTTTAGTAATATATGCATCGGTAAATATATTTTTACCGTTAATTACCGGCGCATATCTAACCTTTTGTGTAGAAAAACATACTTCCCCAGTTATCATATCTACAATAGCCCCTTCTACAATTACAGTTCCAAAGGCTTTTACGAATCGATAATAAATATTTTCTCATAAGTCCATCCTTCCTTTCACATGCGCTTTCAGATTATAATACATACTAAGTATAATATAATTGTGTAAAACCTAAATTAATTTTCCTACAAGAATATGTAAATTATAGATATTTTCTGTGTATCTGTCACGATTAATGTCTAAGTCGATTTAATCATCAATCATACACTGCTCTGCCATTCAACAGCCTTTAATTATTATAATGCTCTGCCTGCGCTCAAACGACATCTTATTGAAATTACCTACAATATCATTTATATGCACTGCATCGTTATTGTACTGTTCTCCTGCTTTGACAAAATTATCATAATCCGGCAGGATATTTGACTGGATATATTCTGCAAGTTCTGCTGCATTCTTTTGCTGATATACTGCATAGGTGCCACAATGTTTCCCAAATAAAAAATATGCCGTACCTCATATTTCAATATACTAAAAAACAGATGACCCACATAACATATATGTAAGCCATCTGCTCTGATGCTAAAACTAATTAAATTGTTTACTCCTTCACGCCTCCAAGTGTGACACCGGCAATAATATATTTTGATAAGAGGAGATATACAACAATAATAGGCACAATAGCTACTGTTATCATCATATAGATTTTTCCCATATCGAAATTCATATAGTCCGCTCCTCGAAGTGTGGCAATCAAAATTGGTACTATCATCTTGTTCTTTGACTGGATGATCAGGGCCGGTGTGAAGTAGTTGTTCCATGAACCTACAAATGTGAAAATTGCCTGTACTGCAATTGCAGGTTTCATGATCGGCAATACTATATGGTTGAAATTGTAAAAATATCAGATTCATGTCATAATAATAGAAAGATGACATAAATCTAATATTTTGTTGCAAAGGAGAACCTTTATGGCACTTTCAAAAGAATGGTATGACGCAGAATTTGTTGACAGCGAGAGCGAATCACTGCATCGTGCTCCAAGTATTGAATATAGTTTTTATAACGCAGTCAAAACCGGGGATATGGAATATGTAATAAAAAACTGCAAAGAAGATGCATTTATACACCTTGACGGAACAGGTGTATTGTCCAGAAATACTTTACAGAATATCAAATATCACTTTGTTGTCACAACCGCCATGATCACAAGATACTGTATTGATGGAGGACTCGAGCCTGAGCAGGCATACCGTCTGAGTGACTTCTATATACTTAAGATGGACGGCTGCTCCACCGTACGCCAGGTTGCTGACCTGCATCACGAGATGGCAAAGGATTTCACAGGTAAGATGGTGCTGCAGAAGAAATCGTCTATCCTCTCAAAGCCTGTTACCCAGTGTGTTGACTATATATACAGCAACATAAAAGAGCGTATCACAATAGCTGATCTGGCTGCATACACAGGGCTTTCCGAGAGCTATCTTTCAAGAGTATTCAAGCAGAATCTCGGTGTTTCGATAAGTGATTATATAAGGGAAAAGAAAATAGAAAAAGCGACTCACCTGCTCAAATACTCAGATAAGCCGATTATAGATATAGCCAACTACCTGTCATTTTCATCACAGAGCCACTTTATCCAGATATTCGAGAGTTTTACAGGGCTTACACCAAAGAAATATCGCGACAGGTACTACAAATCCATGTGGTAGCCTGATACCAAAAGCCTTGTACTACGCACAAAAAATTCCCACGCAAATATGCGTGGGAATTTTATTTAGCTGATACCCAATTATACGATATCAAACGCTATTAATTTTATAAACTATCACTCTATGTATATCTCAACCGTATGACATTTGTCTGTAAAAAGCATTTCAATAGCATGCTTTGGAATACGCACGCTGTTTCCTGTAACATTTTCCACTTTTACATCATCACAGAGCGCTCTTTTGACGTGCGCATCCCCAGGTTCGAGCTTATCAGGATTGTGAACTAAAATATCAAATCCATGACCTGCAAATTCTAACGAAACTTTTGCATCACCTTTTTTAGGAGCGATCAGTACAACTTTGTTTTCTAATAATTCTACAACATCCCCCTTGCTGATGTATTTTCCTTTGACAAGATTGTTCATCTGTTCAGTCGCTGCTGACATAAATACATCAGCTGCCATTCCATTTTCAATCTGGCTCTGTAATTTTCCTGAACTATCATAACTTCCTTCTACTTTAATTTCTTTATTTTCTTTTTCGAACATTGGAATTAATTTCTCTGTGTAGCATTTTTCAAGACTAGCTGCAGCTGCAAGTGTGATGGTTGTTGTTTCTTCTTTCTTTACTGCCTCTGTTGTGGATTTAGAGCTGTCCTTACTGCTTCCACATGCTGTTACCCCAAGAACCATAGCTCCTGCTAATAACACTGCTAAAAATTTCTTTTTCATTTGCAACTTCCTCACTTTCTTAAAAATGTTATGTAAAATTTCATAGTAATGTGGCTTTTTCCATATGACCTCTTTGAATATGGTATTTTTTGTCACATAGATTTTCTACTTCCTTACTGCTGTGGCTCACCAAGATCGCTGGTTTATCCAACATTGCCAGCATATTGGATAATTCATCTTGCATCTGTTCTCTTAAGTATTCATCCAACGCTGAAAATGGCTCATCCATCAAGATGACTTCCGGTTCACACACAAGCATCCTTGCTAACGCTGTTCGCTGTTTTTGCCCTCCTGAAATCTGTCTTGGATATCTTTTTGCTAATTCTTCGATATGAAATCGTTCCATCATATCATTTGTCTTTTGTTCGATTTCATCCTTCGGAAATCCTTTTGCTCTTAATCCTATTTTGATATTCTCTTCAATCGTCATATTAGGAAACAGTGCATATCCCTGAAATAAATATCCAATCTTTCGTTTTTGTGGTGGCAGATCGATCTTTTTCTCGGAATCATAAAGTATTTTCCCATCTAGTACAATTCTCCCACTATCTGCAGTTTCCACACCTGCGATACATTTTAAAGTAATGCTTTTTCCACTTCCAGAAGGTCCCATAAGCCCTGTACAACCTGTTTCTACATTAAGTTCTGACTCTAATGTAAATTCTTTTAGTTTCTTTTTGATCTTTACTTCAAGACTCATACATCTCTCCTTACGCTTCCTGTTTCTTCTTTTCCATGATCAGGTAAATATTCATGGCTGCTACGATTGCAAAACAAATGATCACGATCACAAGTACATACTGATATGCTGCATCCATATTTCCCGCTGCAACTTCAGAGTATACTGCAAGTGGCAGAGTTCTTGTTCTTCCCGGAATATTTCCAGCAATCATTGCTGTTGCTCCGAATTCACCAAGTCCTCTGGCAAATGCAAGCACTCCACCAGAAATGATCCCTGGCAGTGCATTTGGGATCATAACTCGAAAGAAAATGCTCCACTCACTCATTCCAAGTGTTCTTGCCGCAAAGATCAGATCTTCATCAATCTGTTCCAGGGCACCTCTTGCAGAACGGTACATCAATGGAAATGACATCACAACTGCCGCAAGGATCGTTGCGCCCCATGAAAATGCAATCTTAATCCCAAGATAATTTTCAAATAATTTTCCTACTGGTCCATATGATCCGAAAAATACAAGCAAGAAAAACCCTGCAACAGTTGGTGGTAATACTAATGGCATCGTAAAGATCCCATCCCAGAAGATTCTTGTTGCGTCTGATTTACGATATAAGATCCATCTTGCTGCTAATAGTCCTAAAATAAAGGTAAATAAAATCGCGATCGTTGCCGTTTTCATCGATATGATGATCGGTGATATATCCATACATTGTCTCCTCTCTTAGTTTCTTCCGCAATCTTCTGTGTTTTCCCTTAAAGTATCTAATCCATGTGGCAGCTGATCAATGATAAAAGAAAGACTCTCTTCCACTGCCTTTTTGCTTCCAGGAAGATTAATGATCAATGTTTTCTTTCTTATTACACTGACACCTCTTGATAACATGGCTCGTTTTGTGATCGTCATAGAACCTGCTCTGATTGCTTCTGAGATTCCCGGCACATTGCGGTCTGCAACAGCTAAAGTTGCTTCTGGTGTACGATCTCTTGGAGAAAGCCCTGTCCCACCGGTTGTAATAATTAAATCAACCTGCCGGCTGTCGCTTAAACGGATCAGATGTTTTTTGATCTGAGCTTCTTCATCCGGAAGAAGGATTTCTTCTACGATCTTAAATCCATGTTCTTTTAAGATTTCTGCTGCTCTTGGACCGCTTGTATCCACTCGTTCTCCTCTGGAGCCTTTATCACTCAATGTCATGACTGCTGCCATGTATGGCATATCTTTCTCTGGGTAAATGACCTCAATCTTATCTCCGACTTTGATCATTCCGCTTTCTAATACTTTTGCAAAGATACCTTCTCTTGGCATGATACAGTCCCCAACACGTTTATATATCTCACAATGACTATGGCATTCTTTCCCAATCTGAGTGATCTCAAACTTTGCATCATTACAGATCAGTTTTGTTCCAACTGGAAGTTTCTTAAAATCAATGCCGTAAGCAAGAATATTTTCCCCAAAATCACCCTCGATCACGGAAGCACCTTTTTCATTGAATTCATCCACAATATCCGCGCTCAAAAAACTAACCTGACGATGCCATTTTCCTGCATGGGCATCTCCTTCTAATCCAAAGTCTTTGATCACATTGACTTCGTTGATATTTTTCTTCACGGTTCCTCGTTTTTCACTGATACAGACTGCTTTTATGATTCCTTCCATACAAAATCACCACTCTTT
>OGKG01003183.1_pt1 | contig 15765 bp, 12 predicted proteins | sample 1572201 | NCBI WGS metagenome assembly OGKG01 (sample SAMEA2582146, study PRJEB24529) | metagenome | biome: Human gut stool | place: China | collected 2011 | reverse complement strand
CGCCCCACACCCGTCAGGGCTTCGCCCTGCCACCCTCTCCCAGGAGAGGGTTTTTGCTTTTACTCCACCGTGGTCACTTCGGTGACGGTATTGGCCATGGTCTTGAACACGCTGTAGTCAATGCCCAGGGCCTCGGCGGTATCTGTATTGACGGTGATGATGCCGCCGTCCATCACATGGTATTCGGGGACGGCACCGCCCAGGAGGATGTCCACGGCCATGTCGGCGGTGTAAGTGCCAAGCTCCGTGTAGTTCACGCCGGAGGTGGTGAAGGCACCGGCAGCCACGAAGGAATCCGCGCCGGTATAGTGGGCAATGCCGGCCTGGTTCAGGATCTCGGCCACGGCGCCCTCGCAGGCCATGACCGCGTTGTCGGTGGGGGTGAAGACGGCCTCTACCCGGCCCACCAGGGAGCTGGCGGCGGTGAGGATCTCGTCGGTGGAGTTGCCGGTCTTTTCAATGTAGGCAATGCCCTTCTGCTCCAGGTATTCCTTGGCCTGGGCAATGGGGGTCTGGGAGTTGGCTTCGCTGTTGGAATACAGCAGGCCCACAGTCTTCACATCCGGCTGGGCGGCGAGCATCATGTCCAGGATGAAGGCGGTGTTCAGGGCATCGGAGGTGCCGGTGACGTTGGGGATGTCCGTCAGGCCCGCGGTAGCGGGGTCAGAGACGGCGGCGTAGATGATGGGAGTGTTGGTGCCGTCGGCGGCGGTGACCATGCACTGAGCAGCCAAGGAGGCAATGGGGATAATGGCGTCATACTTGTCGGAGACCACCTGGGCCCCGATCTGGTTCAGGACGGTATTGTCATTCTGGCCGTTGAATTCCTTGTAGCTCACCTGGAAGCCCTTGTCGGCGGCAGCCTTGGTAAGCTCATCCTCAACGGCCAGCCGGATCTCGTCCAGAGAGGCGTGGTCCAGCTGCTGGACAATGGCAATGTGGAAGCTCTTGGTTTCTTCCGTGGTCTCAGGAGCCTGGGTAACGGCGGCGGCAGTGGTTTCGGGGGCTCCAGTGGTGGCGGCGGGAGCGGCGGAGGAGCCGCAGGCGGTGAGCATAGCGGCGGAGAGGATCAGAGAAGCGGCGACAGCAAAGAACTTTTTCATGGTAATAACTCCTTTTTATTGAAAAATCATGTGGATAGGTGAACAAAAAGGAAATTTCACCATCGTCTGCCCGGATTTCTCATAAGATTACCTCCCGGAAAATAAAAATGCCCTCACTCCCCCTGAGGGGAGCAAGGACAGAACATACAAATTCTGCGGTACCACCTTGCTTGCCGGAAAACTCCGACCGCTCTGCAGAGCGCCAACACGCCCTTTGCCCGTTAACGCTGGCATTGCGTCAGAAGATACTCAGGGGGTCTCCCCTTTTCTCCCTGCCCTCGGCGGCCCATTTGCTGCCCCGCTCTTCGCCCCGATCACAGCCCCCGGGACTCTCTGTGGATGCGCTTGCAGCTTTACTTCCGCTTCGTTGGTTTGGTAGGTATTTGAATTGTTCTTTTTATACATCAGGTTTGTCTGTTTGTCAAGTACTTTTTTTCGTCTGGGGAAAACATTTTTTGGAGCGTCAAGGGGCGGGCCGGTTTTCTTACAGTCCCAGAATGGTCTTGGCAAAGAGGAAGTACACCAGCAGGGACAGGGCGTCCACAATGGTGGTGATGAAGGGGGAGGCCATGACGGCAGGGTCGAAGCCCAGCTTCTTGGCGAGCAGGGGCAGGGTACAGCCTACCATTTTGGCCATGATGACGGTGACCCCCAGGGCCAGGCAGATGACCAGGTCCACGGAAAGGCTGATGCTGGCGTTGCCCATCAGGAGCCGGTCCACCAGCAGCACCTTCAGGAAGCACACGGCGGCCAGGGTGATGCCGCATAGCACGGCGGTACGGATCTCCTTCCACAGCACGGTAAGGGCATCGGAGAACTCCAGCTCATCCAGACTCAGGGCGCGGATCACGGTGACGGAGGACTGGGAGCCGCAGTTGCCGCCGGTATCCATCAGCATGGGGATGAAGGCCGTCAGGGCAGCCAGCTTGGTCAGGGCGCTTTCGAAGGAGGAGATGATCATCCCCGTAAAGGTGGCGGACACCATCAGCAGCATCAGCCAGGGGATCCGGTGCTTGTACAGCTCGAAGGGGGAGCTTTTCAGGTAGCTCTTTTCCGAAGGGGTCATAGCGGCCATGATCTCCATGTCCTCGGTGGCCTCTTCTTCCATAACGTCCATGGCGTCGTCGAAGGTGACGATACCCACCATCCGGTTTTCGGTGTCCACAACGGGCAAAGCCAGGAAGTTGTATTTGGAGAACATTTTGGCGACCTCTTCCTGGTCGTCCTGGGTGGTGACGGAGATGATGTTGGAGGTCATGATCTCCCGGATCTCCGTGTCGTCGCTCTCGGCCAGCAGCAGGTCCTTTACGGTGACGATGCCCAGCAGCGTCCGGTCCTTATCCAGCACATAGCAGGTGTAGATGGTCTCTTTGTCCACGCCCTGGCGGCGGATGCGCAGGATGGCCTCCTCCACGGTCATGTCCGGCCGGAGGGATACATACTCCATGGTCATCAGGGCACCGGCGGAATTTTCGGGGTAGCGCAGGATCTGGTTGATGGAGCTGCGCATTTCCGGGTCCGCCTGGCCAAGGATCCGCCGGACCACATTGGCGGGCATTTCCTCCACCAGGTCCGCCGCGTCATCTACATACAGTTCGTCCAGCACCTCCCGGAGCTCGTTGTCCGAGAAGCCCTGGATCAGCAGCTGCTGAGCCTCAGGCTCCATCTCCACAAAGGTCTCCGCTGCCTGCTCCTTGGGAAGCAGGCGGAACATGACGGGGATCTGCTTTTCCTCCAGGCCGTCGAAGAGACCGGCCACGTCCGCGGGGTTCATGGTGATGAGGATGTCCCGCAGAGTGGAATACTTCTTCTCTTCCAGCATCTTGAGGAGGGCTTTTTCTACGATTTCAAAGCGTTCTGCCATAGTTTTACCTCCAATATTTGATTTTGGGTTGGTGAAACTCGGCGAAGCTCCCTGATTTTACCAGTTATGATACACATAAGCGGGGAAAATCAGGCAACTTCGGCCGGGTATATTGCCGCTTCCTCCGGCGTCCATGATCTTCCCCCCTTTTCGGTTACACAAATCGCTCTTATTGTATCCCCAAAAGAGCCAAAAGTCAACCTTGACAGTGGACAACTTTGGGAATAAAATGGTACAAAAAAGAAAGGGATGGATACACCGTGATCCGTGTTGCCACCCAGGCGGATGTGCCGGAAATATTGAATATCTACGCCCCCTATATCGAGACCACCACCGTTACCTTTGAGTACACCGTACCCTCTTTGGAGGAATTTACGGCGCGCTTCCGGCAGGTGACGGAGGGCTTTCCCTGGCTCCTCTGGGAGGAGGAGGGGAAGATCCTGGGCTACGCCTACGCCAGCCTTCCCTTTGAGCGGGCGGCCTACGGCTGGTGCGCCGAGCCCTCTATCTACCTGCGGCCGGAGGCCCGGGGAAAACACATCGGCAGGCAGCTCTACGCGGCCCTGGAGGAGCTTCTGCGGCAAATGGGCTACATCCTGTCCTTCGCCGTGATCACCGGAGAAAACAGCGGCAGCCTGTCCTTTCACCGGGCCCAGGGCTACAGCCAGTGCGGACTTTTTCATCACTGCGGCTTGAAATTTGGCAGATGGCTGGATGTCTATTGGTTGGAGAAACGGCTGAGTTCTGTCGAAATCCCCAGGAATACGCCTGTTACCTGGTTTGACTTTAGCAAAGATACACAAAAGATTGGGAATATTTTAGGTAAAATGTCACTTTCGGAATCAGGAAAAATATGATATGGTATGCGTGGGGAGAAATGCGAATATTCGCCGTCGTTTTCTGCCCATGACCACATATCGCGCATCTGCATAATGAATCTCTATTAAGGAGTTGTGACCATGTATTTTCAGAAAAAACGCTGCATCGCCATGCTTCTGGCCGGCGGCCAGGGCAGCAGACTCAAGGTCCTGACGGAGAAAACCGCCAAGCCTGCCGTTCCCTTCGGCGGAAAGTACCGCATTATCGATTTCCCCCTGTCCAACTGTGTGAATTCCGGCATCGATACCGTGGGCATTCTGACCCAGTATCAGCCGTTGGAGCTGAACGAATATATCGGCAACGGCCAGCCCTGGAATCTGAATAAGACCCATAGCTGCGCCCAGGTCCTGCCCCCCTACGAGCGCCACGACAAGAAGAGCGGCTGGTACAAGGGCACCGCCAATGCCATTTACCAAAATATCGACTTTATCGACCGGTACGATCCCGACTATGTGGTGATCCTGTCCGGTGACCATATCTACAAAATGGACTATGCCGCCATGGTGGAGTACCACGAGAAGCACCAGGCCTCCTGCACCATCGCCGTGCGGAATGTGCCCCTGGCCGAGGCCTCCCGGTTCGGCATCCTGAACACCAACCCGGATATGTCCATCTACGAGTTCGAGGAGAAGCCCGCCCGTCCCAAGTCCACCAACGCCTCTATGGGCATCTACGTCTTCAACTGGCAGGTGCTGAAAAAGGCCATGACGGAGGATGAGGAGGATCCCAAGTCCTCCAACGACTTCGGCAAGAACATCATCCCCAACCTGCTGAACCAGGGCCACAAGATGATGGCCTATCCCTTCGACGGCTACTGGAAGGACGTGGGCACCATCTCCTCCCTGTGGGAAGCCAACATGGACCTGCTGGGCAAGGATCCCGTCTTCAACCTCCGGGGCGAGCGGTTCAAGATCTACGCCCGGAACAGCGCCCTGCCCTCCTCCTTCATCGCCCCCTCCGCCAAGACCGTCAACTGCTTCATTGCCGAGGGCAGTGAGGTAAGAGGCGAAGTATACCACAGCGTCATCTCCGTAGGCTGCAAGATCGGCCCCGGTGCCGTGGTAGAGGACTCCGTGGTCATGCCCGGAGTGGTCATTGAGTCCGGCGCCATCGTCCGCCATGCCATCCTGGGCGAGAACAGCCGGGTATGCAGAAACGCCGTAGTGGGCGGCGCTTACGCCGAGGGCGAGGAAATGCAGATCAGCGTCACCTCCAAGGGTGCCGTGGTAGAAGAGAACGCCGTGCTCAAGCCCGGCGAAATGATGTAAGGAAGGTGACCGCTATGAACGCAATGGGTATTATCTTTACCAATGATGCCAATATCGGAGAGCTGACTGCCAAGCGGTCCATCGCCTCCATTCCCTTCGGGGGCCGCTACCGCCAGGTGGACTTCGCCCTGACCAACCTGAGCTGCGCCGGTGTACACCACCTGGGCATTATCTCCCGGTTCAACTTCCAGTCCCTGATGGACCACATCGGTGACGGCGAGGAGTGGGGCCTGGAGCTGGGCGAGGGCGGCCTGCAATACATCACCCCCTATGCCAATTCCGAATTCCACAGCTACCGGGGGAAGCTGGAGTCCCTTTCCAACGCCATGCCCTTCCTGGAGCATGGCCAGGAAGACGAGTACGTGTTCCTGGTGGACTCCGCCGTTACCTACAACATCGACCTGAAGAGAGTCCTGGCCGAGCACATCAGAAGCGGCAAGGACATCACCGTGGTGGTGAAGTCCGGCGTTGCCAACAGCAAGCGGATGCTGGACCTGGCCGTGGCCCTGGACGAGAAGAAGGAGGTCAGCGACATCGTGGTGGACTACGCCGCGGGCCCGGAGTATTACGCCTCCATCGACCTGTTCGTCACCACCAAGAAGTGGCTCATCAACATGGTCCGGGAGCGCATTGCCCACAACGCCTTCCACATGGACCGGGACCTGATCCTGGGGGGCTGGCAGAGCGGCAAGGTCAGCGTCAATGCCTGCGAGTTTGACGGCATCGCCCTGTACAACGAGAGCGTACAGGACTACTTCGAAAACTCCATGGCTCTGCTGGATCCCAAGGTCCACGAGAGCATTTTCGACCGGAAGCATCCCGTCTACACCAAGGTCCGGGACCGGGTGCCCTCCTACTACGGAGAGGGCAGCCAGATCGAAAACTGCATGGTGGCCGACGGCTGCCTGCTGGAGGGCTCCGCCAAGGACTCCATTCTGTTCCGCCAGGTGACTCTGGCCCCCGGGGCAGAGGTTGAGGACTGCGTCATCATGAACGACACCGTTGTGGGCCAGGGCGCTTATCTGAAAAACGTGATCCTGGACAAGAACGTCACCGTGCGGCCCGGTGCCAAGCTCATCGGCACCCGCACCAATCCCATTGTCATCAAACGGGGGGATACCGTATGAAAATCGTCATCTGCGCTTCGGAAGCGGCCCCCTACGCCAAGTCCGGCGGCCTTGGGGACGTGATGGAGGCTCTGCCCACGGCCCTGAGCCGCATCCAGGGCAATGAGGTCTGGCTGTTCCTGCCTTACTACAACAAGATCAAGAGCAATACCGCCTATGAAACGGAGCAGGTGGCCCAGTTCCGGGTGCAGATGGGCTGGCGTCAGCAGTACGCCGGCCTGCGGAAGCTCACGGACTGCCCCCGGGGCTTCCAGGTCTATTTCATCGACAACGACTATTATTTCGGCACCCGCACCGGGGCCATCTACGGCGACATGGATGACGGCGAGCGCTTCGCCTACTTCTCCAAGGCCTGCCTGGATGCCATGATCGCCCTGGAATTCACCCCGGATGTGATCCAGTGCAACGACTGGCAGACCGGCATGATCCCCGTGTATCTCAAGGCCAGCTACCGGAACACCGCCCTGAAAAATACCCGCTGCATGTACACCATCCACAACATCGAGTATCAGGGCTGGGCCAACGCCAACTTCTTCGACGACATTCTGGGCCTGCCCTGGGAGTATCGGGGCTGCATGGATATGAACGGCTCCGTAAACATGATGAAGGGTGCCATCGAGACCGCGGACCTGGTGACCACCGTGTCCGAGACCTACGCAAGGGAGCTCATGTACCCCTACTATGCCCACGGCCTGGACGGCATCCTGGCCCGGAACGCCTGGAAGCTCTCCGGCATTACCAACGGCATTGACACCGGCATTTTTGACCCGGAGACGGACCGGAATCTTCCCGCCCACTACTCCGCCGCCCAGATCCAGCCCGGCAAGGCCGCCTGCAAAAAGGCCATCCAGAAGGAGCTGGGGCTCCCCCAGGAGCCGGATGTGCCCCTGATGATCATGATCACCCGGCTGGTGGGCCACAAGGGACTGGACCTCCTGTGCTACGTTGCCCGGCGGCTCATGTGGGAGGAGAACGCCCAGCTGATCCTCATCGGCACCGGCGAGCCCCAGTATGAGACCTTCTTCCGGGACCTGCAGGCCCAGTTCCCGGACCAGGTATCCGCCCAGATCACCTTCAATGTGGGTCTGGCCGCCCGGGTCTACGCCGCCGGAGACATCTACCTGATGCCCTCCAAGAGCGAGCCCTGCGGCCTGAGCCAGATGAACGCCATGCGCTACGGCACCGTCCCCGTGGTCCACGCCACCGGCGGACTGAAGGACACCGTGCCCCCCTGCGACGAAAATGCCAAGGAGGGCCTGGGCTTCACCTTCCAGAGCTACAACGCCGACGACTTCTACGCCGCCATCAAGCGCTGCCTGAACCTCTACAACGGCAACCGGCAGGCCTTCCAGGCCCTCCAGGTAAGGGATATGTCCCAGGACTTCAGCTGGGATGTGCCGGCAAGGAAGTATATGGAAGCCTTCCAGCGTATGCTGGCCTGGTAACCTTTCACCACAGCATAAATACCGCCCAAAACCGTTTGGGCGGTATTTTTTGAGGAAAAAACCCTCTCCCGGGAGAGGGTGGACCGGCGCAGCCGGGCCGGGTGTGGAGGGGACCCCTGAAATATTAGATCGTGCCCCGATGAACGAGAAAAGCCCCCGCACGGACCAAAGCCTTCCCCTACGGGGAAGGTGGCACGCCGTAAGGCGTGACGGATGAGGGGAAAAAACCTCTCCCATTCAACAAAGCCCGGTTTTATTCAATAGGGGTCCCCTCCACACCCGCCGCTGCGGCGGCACCCTCGGAAGGCACAGAGGGCAGAGAGTTTTTTAAGGAGACAGTACACACCATGAGAATTCTTTTCGACAGCAAGCAGGAGATCTTCAAGACCCCCTTTGGGGTACTGGCCCCGGGGGAGAAGTGTACCCTGCACGTGCATATCCCCGCGGCGGTTCAGACCCGGGCCGCTCAGATCGTGCTCTGCGGCCAGGACGGACAGGAGATGGGGGTCAGCCCCATGCAGTACGAACAAACCCTGGGGCCCTACGAGTACTGGCGGGGGGAATTCTCCTTCTCAGAGCGGGGACTCTATTTCTACTATTTCCGCATCACGGACCCCAACGGCACCTTCCGGCTGTTCAAGGAGGGAGACGACGCCAATATGGAGTCCGGAGATCTGTGGCAGGTCAGCTGCATCCCCCAGGACTTCTACACCCCGGAGTGGGCCAAGGGTGCGGTGATCTACCAGATCTTTCCGGACCGGTTCTGTAAGAGGGGGGACCCGGACCTCTGGGGCAAGCTCCAGCCCTACACCATCCACCAGAACTGGGACGAAGAGGTGGACTGGCGGCCCGACGATCAGGGCCGGGTGCTGAACAACGACTTTTTCGGCGGCAATTTCCGGGGCATTACCGAGAAAATGGACTATATCGCCTCCCTGGGCACCACCATTGTCTACCTGAACCCCATCAGCAAAAGCTTCTCCTCCCACCGCTACGACACCGGGGACTACAAGACCCCGGACCCCATGCTGGGCACGGAGGCCGACTTTCAGGCCCTCTGCCGGGCGGCCCACAGCCGGGGGATCCGGGTCATCCTGGACGGCGTCTATTCCCACACCGGCTCCAACAGCCTCTACTTTGACCGGGAATGGACCTTCGGCGGCAACGGAGCCTTCTGCAAAACCGACAGTCCCTATTCCAGCTGGTACACCTTCTACCACTGGCCGGACTCCTACAACTCCTGGTGGGGCTTCGACACCCTGCCTACGGTAAACAAAATGGACGACAGCTTCCTGGACTACATCATCCGGGATGAGGACAGCGTGGTGGCCCACTGGCTCCGGCTGGGGGCAGACGGCTTCCGGCTGGACGTGGCCGACGAGCTGCCGGATGCCTTCATCACCCTGCTGAAAGAGCGGATCCGGCAGATCAGGCCCGACGCGCTGCTCATGGGAGAAGTGTGGGAGGACGCCTCCAACAAGGTAGCCTATGATGTGCGCCGCCGGTATTTTGTAGACGGAGAGCTGGACAGCGTCATGAACTATCCCTTCCGCACAGCCATTGTGAACTTCATGCGGGGCCGGGACAGCGGCTCGGAACTGAAAAATACGGTTATGACCATTGTGGAGAACTATCCGCCCCAGGTGGTGGCCTGCAACATGAATCTGCTGGGCACCCACGACACCCCCCGGATCCTCACCGCCCTTGTGGATGATTTCGACGGCTCCCGGGAGGAAAAGGCCGCCCGGCACCTGACCAAAAACCAGATGGAGGTGGCCCGGGACCGGCTCCAGATGGCCGTTTTCCTCCAGTTCACCCTCCCCGGCTGCCCCAGCGTCTACTATGGAGACGAGGCCCTGATGGAGGGCTATAAGGATCCCTTCAACCGCCGGACCTATCCCTGGGGCCGGGAGGACAAGGAGATCCTGGGCTTCTTCCGGCATCTGGGCCGCCTGCGCCGGGAGCGGGAGGAGCTGCGGCTGGGCTCCATCCGTTTCTTCGCCGCCGGGGACAAGCACCTGGGCTTTACCAGAAGCTACAAGGGAAAGGTCTGCAAGGTTTATGTAAACCGCAGCGGCGATCCCTGGGAAGTAGAGCCCGGCAAGGTCCTGCTGGGGCGGCTTCTGGACACGGTGGTCTATGACCGGCTGGTCCTGGGCCCCAGAGGCTTCTGCATCGTGGAGGTGTAACCATGGAATATCTGATCTCCGGCTACTGCCGCAATATGGACGCCACCCGCCGGGTCCTCCTGGAAACCGAAGAGGACGGCACCTACGAGGCCGACTGCAGCTACGGCACCTGCCCCTACGAAAGCGAATGCACCATTGCCAAGGAAATTCGGGAGAAATTGGAAACCTAAAATAGAACGCCTCAAGCCTTCCCCTGGGGGAAGGTGGACCGGGCGCAGCCCGGGCCGGATGAGGGGAACCAACCGAAACCTTAAAAACAGGCCACGTTGAACGGAAGCGTTTTCCATTCAACGTGGCCTATCTCGTTATTTAGGGTGCGGCCCCTCATCCGTCACGCCTTACGGCGTGCCACCTTAAGCGTAGGGGAAGGCGACCTCCCGGCGGGGGATTCCTCCGGCGGGGGCGTTCCCTTACCTTCCCCTGGGGGAAGGTGGCCGCCTCAGCGGCCGGAAGAGGGGCGGTACCAGGTCGGACCTTGCGCCGCCCCACACCCGTCAGGGCCTTTGGCCCTGCCACCCTCTCCTAAGGAGAGGGTTTTTTCAGGCGATATACGCGTCCCGGTCGGAGAGCTTCCTGACCATCCGGGAGGTGATGAGGAACAGCACCGCCACAAAGGCCAAAAAGCCCCACTGGGCGCTGGTGGTCTCGGAGGTGGCGATGAAGTCGTAGATGCCGTGAAGCACCGTGGGCACCAGGACGGCCAGTCTCCGGCAGTTTTTGGAGGCCCGGGAGAAGCCGTAGTTCTCATACCGTCTCGCCATGCCATAGAAGGCCCCCATAAAGACCCCGAAGCAGGCGTGGCCGGGGACGGCGGTAATGGCCCGGACCAGGGCGGTGCCCAGGCCGTACATCACCACATAGTCGATGTTCTCCCACAGCGCAAAGCCCAGCCCAACGGATACGGCATAGACCACCCCATCGAACTGGCAGTTGAAAAAGGGGCTGTTCCAGCTGTGCCGCCTCAGAAGCAGATACTTAAAGCCCTCCTCGGAAAGGCCCACCACGACGAAGTACATGACCAGGCGGTAGATCAGGCTGTCCTCCGGCCACAGGGCATCCAGGACCGTGGTGCCCAGCCGCTCGGTATACACGGCCAGGGCTGTGGACACCGCCCCCCAGAACACCAGATTCAGGATCATGCCGGGAGGCTCTCTGTCCAGCTTGTCCGCCTTGTTGATCTGGATCAGCAGAAAGATGGCGGGCAGCACGGCGGCTGCGATCAAAACAGGGTTGGCGTAAAAGAATAGCATTTCAAAAACTCCTTCCTTCATCTCCTGACCTTCCCCTGCTTGGAGAGGGCGGGGGCTTCCTCCGGCGGGGGAGGGTCTTTATTTGTCCCAGGGGAAGCCTTCGAATACGGGCTTGCCTGTGTAGCGGCTTGCTTCCTTCTCTCCCCGGAGGACTTCCAGCACCGCGTCGGCCATGGCCTCCTGCTCACACTCTCCGGGGTAAACGGAAATGGGGGCGATCCAGCCGCAGCGGGTCTCTACAGCCTGGCGGATGTCATCGTAGCGCATGAGGCCGCCGGTGAGGAGGATGCCGTCTACCTTTCCTTCCAGCACGGCGGCCATGCCGCCGATGGACTTGCAGAGCTGGTAGACCATGGCATTCCAGACGGTGGTGCCCTTGGGGTCTCCGGAGTCTACCAGGCTGTGGACCTTGGCGGCATCGGAGGTGCCGAAATGGCTGACAAAGCCCCCGGACCGGGACAGCATGGCCCGCATCTCCCCGGTGCTGTGGCCCTGGTCCAGATACTGAAGGACCTCCATGACCGGGATGGAGCCCAGCCGGGTGGGGGTGAAGGGTCCGTCGCCGCCGGCACCCTCGGTGCTGTCGATCATCTTCCCCTGTCTGTGGGCGGTGACGGTAATGCCGCCGTCCACATGGCAGACGATCAGGTTCAGGTCCTCGTATTTCTTCCCCAATACCTTGGCATGGATGGCGGCAATGCCCTTCTGGTTCAGTACATGGGTCTGGGCCCGGCGGTAGAGGCCGGCAATGCCCGTGAGCCGGGCATAGTCGCAGAGCTCGTCTACGTTGGTGGGATTCACGGTGTACATGGGCTTTCCGTATTTCCTGCCCAGCTCATAGGCCAGCATGACCCCCAGCTTGGCCGGGTGGTCGCTGCCCCCCAGGTCCTTGGCCGTGTCCTCCACCAGGCGGCCGTCAATGACCATGACCCCAGCCTTCTGGGAGTAGGCACAGCCTCCCCGACCCACGAACACGTCTATATCCGCTGCCGTCATGCCGTGGCTTTCCAGAAACTGATGGAGGACCTCCATGCGCATGGGCATCTGGTCGTTGGTGGTGGGGTACTTCAGCAGCTCCGGAGCATCGTGGAATATGGACTCGGTATAGACGTTTTTTTCGTCTTCAAAATAGCTCACCTTGGTAGAGGTGGAGCCGGGGTTGATGATGAGTAGTTTTGTCATAGCAGTTATCCTCTTTCTTATAGCTTTTCTCTGAGCAGCCCCTGCCCTCTGTGCTTTCCGAGGGTGCCGCCGCGGCGGCGGGTGTGGAGGGGACACCGAAACTATTTGGCCGCGGGAGGATAGACAGGATAGTCTCCCCCACCGCGTAGGGGCCGATGCCCACATCGGCCCGTAAAGTTCGATGACAGAACGGTAAGTTTTCCCATAAAAACCTACATTTACCGTCCGTAAGGTCCCGGGGCGATGTGGGCATCGCCCCCTACGCGAAGGGTAAATTTTAGGGGTCCCGCCCCACTCCAGTCCCGGGCTGCGCCCGGTCCACCCTCTCCCAGGAGAGGGTAGGTTCCCTCATCCGTCAGGGCCTTCGGCCCTGCCACCTTAAGCGTAGGGGAAGGCTTCCTCCGGCGGGGGCTTCTATTCTCCCCGCTGGATGCGTTCCGCCAGATCCGTCAGATACATCCAGCGTTCGGTTTTTTCTTCCAGTTTTTCTTCCAGCGCCTGCTGCTCCTGCATGAGCTGCTGAAGCTTTTCGTAATCCGCTCCGTCCCGGTCCTGGGCTCTCTTGTTTTCTTCCAGCCTGGCCTCCAGGGCGGCGATGTCCCCATCGATGGTTTCGTACTCCCGCTGCTCCTTGAAGGAGAATTTCAGCTTCTTGGGCTTGGGCCGGGGGGCCTCCGCCGCCTTGACCTTTTTCTCCTTGGGGGCGGTGAGGGAGGCCAGGTAATCCGTATAGCCCCCGGGGTACTGGCGAAGGGTGCCTCCCGGCTCCAGGGCAAAAATCCGTTTACATAACTTATCCAGGAAGTACCGGTCGTGGCTCACGGCAATGATGGCCCCGGGGAAGGTAGTCAGGTACTCCTCCAATACCGTCATGGTGGGGATGTCCAAATCGTTTGTGGGCTCGTCCAGCAGCAGCACATTGGGGGCCGAGGCCAGAATGCCCAGCAGGAACAGCCGCCGCCGCTCCCCGCCGGAGAGCTTGCCGATGAGCCGATGCTGCATGGGGCCGGAGAACAGGAACTTGTCCATCAGCTTGGAGGCCGTCAGGGTCCCTTCCGGCGTCTCGATCCGGTCCCCCTGCTCCTTGACATAGTCCAGGGCCGTCATGTTGGGGTTCATTTCCCAGGCGTGCTGGGAGAAGTAGCCCAGCTTCACCGTATCCCCCAGGGTCACGGTGCCGGTGTCCGGGGTGATGTAACCGGCAATGAGGTTCAGCAGGGTGGATTTTCCTGCCCCGTTGCCGCCGACAATGCCCACCCGATCGTCTCTCTGCAAGAGAAAGTCAAAGTCCCTGAGGACCCACTTCCCATCAAAGGCCTTGCCCACGCCGGTGAGCTCCACGGTCTTCCGGCCCAGGCGTGAGGACAGGGCCTGGATGGGCCCCAGGCTCTGCTCCAATTCCGGGGGCTGGGCGGCCTTCAGCTTCTCATAGCGCTCCAGCCGCTCCCGGCTTTTGGTGCCCCGGGCGCAGGGGCCCTGGAGGACCCACTGGAGCTCCCGCCGGAGGGTGGACTGGCGCTTCCGCTCGCTGGCGGCTTCCATCTCCTCCCGCCGGGCCCGGCCCTCCAGGTAGGCGGAGTAGCCCCCCTCGTAGAGGTAGAGCTTGCCGAAGCTCAGCTCCGCCGTCCGGTCCGCCACCCGCTCCAGAAAATACCGGTCATGGGTCACCAGAAGAATGCCGCCGGAAAATTTTTGCAGGTAGGTTTCCAGCCAGCCGATCATCTCCGCGTCCAGGTGGTTGGTGGGCTCGTCCAGCAGCAGCAGGTCCGCCGGGTGGACCAGGGCGGAGGCCAGGGCCACCCGCTTTCGCTGGCCCCCGGAGAGGGCACCCATTTTCTGCTCCAGGTCCGGAATGCCCAGCCGGGTCAGGATCTCCACCGCCTCATACCGGGCGATCTGCCGGGCGGTGGGGTCCAGCCCCGCCTCTACCTGGTCAATGACCGTCTTTTCCGGGTCAAAGGGGGGATCCTGGGGCAGGTAACCCAGGCGCACATTGGGGTCATAGCTGACCTTTCCCCCGTCCGGGGATTCCCTCCCCGCGGCAACACGGAGAAAGGTGGATTTGCCGCAGCCGTTGACGCCGACGACCCCCACCCGGTCTCCTTCCTTCATGAAAAAGTCGATGTTATCCAGCAGCGTCCGGTCCCCATAGGTTTTCCGGACGCCTACCATATCCAAAAGCATGGCTTGCTCCTTTTGTTTATTTTTCATCCCGTATCATATCACTTTTCCGGACAAAAAGGAAGAGGAAAATCCCCACCTGTTTCCTCTACTCCCGGTAGAATCCCGGGGAAACCGGCGGTAGAGCCGTAGAATCCGGAAAGTATCCCCATAATTTTTGGATTTTTCTTGCCTATTGGTCTTCCCTTCGATATAATAAAGAAAAAAGAAAAGAAACGCCCGAAGAGCCCGGGTCTTTCCCCGGCCCCTTCGGACCTTTCTGAATTTCGGAGGTAGCTTATGTCTTTTGTCGTATTCGCGGACGGCACCGCCAACCTGCCCGCATCCTGCCAGGAGGGCGTAACCATGCTGCCCTGCAGCTATTTTGTAGAAGGAGTGGAGCAGGAATACCTGGGCGACGTGGACAACTTCGACGGCCACGCCTACTATCAGCAGCTGGCATCCGGCTGCAAGATCACCACCAGCCTGCTGAACACCGGCCTGTTCCTCTCCCATTTCCGCCCTGTGCTGGAGCAGGGCCAGGACCTGGTCTATGTTGCCATGGCCTCCGGCATCAGCGGCACCTATCAGGCGGCCCTGCTTGCCAAGCAGGAGCTGGAGGAAGAATTCCCGGACCGGTGCGTCTGCATCATCGATTCCAAGGGCTGCGGCTTCGGCAACGGCATGCTGGTGCTCCGAGCGGCAGAGCTGAGCCGCCAGGGCCTGTCCGCCCGGGAGGCCGGGCAGATCCTGGAGGAAGAAGTGCCCCACATTTGCCAGTATTTCACCGTAAATGACCTGAACTTCCTGAAGCGCTCCGGCCGGGTCAGCGGCGCTACCGCCGCCATCGGCACGGTGCTGAACATCAAGCCCATCCTCTACGGCAGCGCCGACGGCCACATCGTAGCCTGCGGCAAGGTCCGGGGCCGGAAGAAGGCCATCGACACCCTGGTAGAGACCTACGCCAAGAAGCAGGTGGATGCCGCCAACCACCTGGTGGCCATCTCCCACGGGGACTGCCTGGAAGATGCCCAGCTCCTGGCCGAAAAGGTCAGAGCCGTCGCCGCCCCCAAGGACATCCTCATCGTCCCCCACGAGCCCTTCTCCGGCGCCCACGTAGGCCCCGGCATGCTGGCCCTGTTCTTCTACGGCAGCGAACGGTAATGGAGTCCTCCCGCCGGGAGGATGCCTTCTCCCCCGCCGGAGGAAGCCCTCTCCCCCGCCGGGAGGATGCCTTCCCCCACGGGGAAGGTGGCAGGGCGTAAGCCCTGACGGATGAGGGGAGTAGGGAGTAAGAT
>OGKG01003178.1_pt1 | contig 15790 bp, 20 predicted proteins | sample 1572201 | NCBI WGS metagenome assembly OGKG01 (sample SAMEA2582146, study PRJEB24529) | metagenome | biome: Human gut stool | place: China | collected 2011 | reverse complement strand
GTATGCTGGTATTTGGTCACGTCACTTCTATTCTTTTATCTTTTTCAGATAATTCAATATTTTCTAAAAGGTCTGGCCTTTTTTTCTTTGTGTTTATTAAACTTTGTTCTCTTCTCCATTTGTCAATATTTTCGTGATGACCTGAAAGTAATACTTCTGGTACTTGTTTTCCGTTAAAAACTTCTGGTCTTGTGTATTGTGGATATTCTAAAAGTCCTTCTGAAAATGATTCTTCTTTTGTTGAATCATCTTTTAAAACTCCCTCTATATATCTGCTTACACTATCGATTACTATCATTGCTGGAAGTTCCCCTCCAGTTAAGACATAATCTCCTATAGAAATTTCTTCATCAACAATCTCATCTATTACTCTTTGGTCTATTCCTTCATAATGACCACAAAGAAGAATTAAATTTTTTTGTTTCGATAGTTCTTCTACTTTTTGTTGGTCTAATTTTTTTCCTTGTGGTGACATATAAATAACTCTTGTTTTTTCAGATTTTTCCTTGTTTTGGATTGCAAATTTATATGCATCATAAACAACATCTGGTTGAATTACCATACCAGCACCACCACCATAAGGAGTATCATCTACTTTTTTATGTTTATTTTTTGAAAAATCTCTAATATTTATTAAATTAATATTTATTAGTCCTTTTTCTTTTGCTCTTCCAATAATGCTTTTGTTTAAAGGTTCAAACATTTCTGGAAAAAGTGTTAAAACATCAAATTGCATTTTTTTCTCCTTATATTTCTAAATTAATCCATTTAAAATATGTACAATTATTTTCTTTTCTTCTAAATTGATGTCTTTTACAACATCTGATATGGCTGGTAATAATATTTGTTTTCCAAGTTCATCTTTTACAACATATATGTCATTACTTCCTGTATTGAATATATCATCTAATTTTCCAAGAAGTTTTCCATCATCTGAGTAAACATCTAATCCTATTAAATCTACAATATAATAAGTACCTTCTTCTAATTCAGGTTCATCTTCTCTTTTTACTTTTAAATAGTAATTTCTAAGAAGTTCTGCTTCCTCAGGAGTGTTAACTCCTTTTAATTTCATAAGTACCATACCTTTGTGGTATTTTACTTCTTCGATTTCATATTCTTTTTTAGTATTATTTTTTTCAATATATATTTTTTCTAAATCATCAAATCTGTTAATATCATCTGTAAATGGTTTTATTTTTACCATTCCTTTTATTCCAAATGTATTAACTATTTGACCTATTTCTAAAAATTCTTGCATTCTATTACTCCATATAAAAAATTATCCAATAAATTCAACTGTAACTTTCTTATGTTCTTTTCCTGCTATAGATTTTACAAGTGTTCTTATAGATTTAGCAAGTCTACCTTGTCTTCCTATTACTTTTCCCATATCTTCTTCAGCAACTTTTACTTCAAATACTACTGATTTTTCTCCATCCAATTCATTTATTTGAACTGCATCTTTATTATCAACTAGACTTAGTATAATTGTTTCTAAAATTTCTTTCATAGTTAGATTTCCTTCCTATTTTTTATTAATCAAAATATTTAAAGTGTTACTTTCTTTAAATTATTTAGTAGCTTTTTCTATTAAAGCTTTTACTGTATCTGTTGGTTTTGCACCATTTTTAATCCATTGTGCAACTTTTTCTTGATCTAATACTACTGTTGATGGTTCTGTCATTGGATCATATGTTCCTATTTTTTCTATTATTTTACCATCTCTTGGGCATTTAGAATCTGCAACAACGATGTGATAGAAAGGAGCTTTTTTCTTTCCTTCTCTTTGTAATCTGATTTTTACCATTATAATTCACCTCCTAAAACTTCAACCACGGGGACGTTCTTTTTTTTGGTTGAAAACTTTATTTATTTTATCAATTCAACCAAAATGAAGAACGTCCCCATTGGTTTTTTGGTTGAATTTAAATTTTATAACTATATTTTAAAATTTTTCAATGTGTTTTCATCTATTCCATTCATTAATCTTTTCATTCCACCTTTGTTTTGTTTCATTTGTTTCATCATTTTTTGTGTCATTTCATATGATTTAATGAATTTGTTTATGTCTTGTACTGTTGTTCCACTACCTTTTGCAATTCTTATTCTTCTACTTGCATTTAGTAGTTTTGTGTTTCTTTTTTCTTTTTTTGTCATTGAACATATAATTGCTTCTATTTTTGCAAATTCTTTGTCATCTACTTTGATGTCTTTGAATTGATTCATTCCTGGAATTAGTTTTAGTATTGAAGAAAATGATCCCATTTTCTTTACTTGTCTTATTTGAGCTAAATAGTCATCTAAGTCAAGTTCATTTTTTCTCATTTTCTTTTCTAGTTTTTCTGCCTCTTCCATATCAAAAGCTTCTTCTGCTTTTTCTATTACGGCTAACATATCTCCCATTCCAAGAATTCTTGATGCCATTCTGTCTGGATGAAAAACTTCGATATCACTTAATTTTTCTCCTGTTGCTGCAAATTTTATAGGCTTTCCTGTAACTTTTTTAACAGATAATGCTGCACCACCACGTGTGTCACCATCTAATTTGGTTAAAACTATACCATCAATTCCTACTTTTTCATTAAAAGTTTGAGCAACATTTACAGCTTCTTGACCAGTCATAGAATCTACAACTAATAGTATTTCATGTGGTCTTACACTTTTCTTAACATTTTGTAATTCTTCCATTAATTGTTCATCAATTTGTAGACGTCCAGCTGTATCTAGAATTATTACATCATTTAATTTTGACATTGCAACATTCATTGCTTGTTTTGCAATATGTACAACATCTTTTGATTGTTCATTTGCATATACTGGTATATTTAATTGTGCTCCAACAACTTGTAATTGTTTTATAGCTGCTGGTCTATAAATATCACATGCAACTAGCAATGGTTTCTTTCCTTGTTTCCTTAATAGATTTGCTAACTTTCCTGCTGTAGTTGTTTTACCAGAACCTTGAAGTCCAACTAGCATTATTATTGTTGGTGGATTTGAAGAAAAATTAACTTTACTTTCTGTTCCTCCTAATAATTCAACTAATTCATCTTTTACTATTTTTATTACTTGTTGCCCTGGTGTTAATGATTTTAAAACGTCTTGTCCTAAAGCTTTTTCTTGAATGTTTAATATGAATTCTTTTACTATTTTATAGTTAACATCTGCTTCTAGTAATGCAAGCTTTACTTCTCTAAGCATTTCTTTTAGGTCTGAGTCTGTTATTCTTGCTTTACCTCTAAGCTTTTTTGTTATTTCTTGTAATCTAGAAGATAACCCTTCAAAAGCCATGTACTTACCTCCCTTAAACTAAACAGTTTAATTCTTTTTTTATTGTTTCCAAGATAGATTCTACTTGTTTATCAGATGAATTCTTTTGAATTTTTGTTAATTCTGATAAAACTTGTTCAATTTTCTTTTCTTGATTCAACGTCCTTTTCATAAATAACAACTTTTCCTCGTATTCGAAAAGCTTTTTCTCTCCCTTCTTTATTATGTCTCTAACAGCTTGCCTAGTGATTTCGTTGTTTTCAGCTATTTCTGATAGTGACAAGTCGTTATTATAGTAGTCATTTAAGAATTCAAGTTGTTTTGGAGTTAATAACTTCCCATATAAATCACACAATATACTTATTTTTACTTTTTTATCCATAAATACTACCCTCTTTTTTGTAATGCTAATATACTTTACACTATTTTTCTGCATTTGTCAAGGGTTTTGGCTGAATTTTCTTCTTTTGCACCATATATGTTATCTTTGCAACAAAACTACTAGGCACAAAATGACTAAAAAATATTCCTGCTTTTACATCTAGTCCTGGAATAATATAGAATTTACCTTTTAATAATTTATCTATAGCAAATTTGGCAACATTATAGCTATTTGCCTCTCTCATATGGAATTTTACATTTGCTACATTATTGAAATTTGTATTTACCGGTCCTGGACATAAAATACTAATTTGAACTTTTGATTTTTCTTTTCTTAATTCTTCTCTTATTGATTCTGAAAGTCTTACTACATATGCTTTTGTTGAATAATATGTTGCCATCAATGGCCCAGGCATAAATCCAGCAATTGATGCTACATTCAAAATTTTCCCACTATTTCTAGCTTTCATATCTACTAAATATAATTTTGTTAAAATATGATATGCTATTATATTTGTTTTTATCATTGACAACTCTTTGTTTAATTCTGTATGTGTGAAATTTCCACAATCTCCAAATCCCGCATTGTTAATTAAGATATCCACATCTTTTACACTTTTGTGTAAATCTATACAGTTTTCTTCTTGTGATAAATCCATTGATATTGTTTCTATTTTTATGTTTTTGTTTTCTTTTAATTCTTTTTCTAGTTCTTTTAATTTTTGTTCATCTCTTGCTAGCAATACTAAATTGTAGTTTTTTTGTGCTAGTATTCTAGCCATATCTCTTCCTATCCCTGAAGATGCTCCTGTTATTAATGCTTTCATGTGTGTCCCTCCAATATTATTATTTTATCATAAAACTAAAAAATTATTGACTTTTATTCTTTTTATGCGTATAATAATTATAGAAAGATAAGCGGCCACAAAGTGTGGCATGCCGTTAATTATGTTTTTTAATAAAATACATCTCTAACGTCCAGACAGAGATGTGTTTTTTTTGCTATCTAATTTTCTCATTGTAACTTTTAAAGCTACAAATAGAGCAATAGCGATAACAGTTACTATTGCAAGTTGAATAAATAGTATGTATATAAATAGTAAATAAACTTGTTCAAATAACATATGCACCGCCTCCTTTCATCAGGAAACGACACTTCACACTCTGTTTTGCTTATCTCATCAAAAGCATACTAACCTTTTACTTATAAATCAAGTATATATTTAAAATCTTTTTTATAAACTTCTAAGTAAATATATTTTATATTGTTGATAATATTATTTAAAAATGTTATAATAAGTTACACTTAAAAGAATGGGGGTAATATAATGAATGATTCAATAGAAGAACAACCTATTGAGGTGAAAGCATTAGAAAATTTTTTACTATATATAAAATTTAAAAATAATGAAGAAAAAATATATGATATGAAAGAAATGTTAAAATTTGATTATTATAAAAATTTAAGAAATAAAGAAAACTTTAAAAAGGTAAAAGTTTTTGGAATAACTTTAAAATGGAGCACCGGAGAAGATATTGCTCCAGAAAAAATATATTTTAATAGTATTCCTCTAGCTAGTTTTAATTATGAAATAAAAGAAATGAATTAATAAAAAGCATCAAATTCTTATAAAATTTGATGCTTTTTCTATTTCTTACTAAATTTATTTAACACAATACCAACTTTATGAACAATTTCTGTTGATTTTTTATTAGCAATATCTTTTCCAAAAGCCTTTCCACTAACAGTAAAAGCTGATACTAATGCACTTAATATAAATTGCATATTAAAAGGTAAATTTAATTCATTTCCTATTTTTATTGCTATCATTGCACTGATAGAACCACTCAATACTCCACATATATCTCCTATAACGTCTGCACAAATATTAGCAACTTTAGGAGCATTTTTTATTAACTTTATAGAATCTTTTGAACCCACTACTTTTTTTGTTGCTTTTGCGTGGAATTCTTCTTCATTTGCAACTGTAACAGCCACACCTATAATATCAAAAAATATTCCTATTAAAACTACCAAAACTAATATTAATATTGCTGGTAATAAACTTAAATTTGACACTCCATTTGTTGATATATATGCAAATATCATTGATAAAATAAATGTCATTATAAATGATTGTATTATCCATTTTGTATTCGAGTGTTCTTTTTTGTTTTCTTGATTTTTTTTCATTTTTTCCTCTTCCTTTATAAAATTAAGACAAGCTTTTATGCTTGCCTTTAACTTAAATTTTTATTTCTTAATTAAAGTTTTAGATGGTAAAAATCTAAGTAAATTTTACGGTTTAGGTCTGGTTGAATTTCTCTATTTCCCGCTTAACATTACTGTTATAGCCGTTTCCGTTTAAGGGAAATAACTAATTTTTAGTCACCAGATCGCCACTTAAATCCGTACCTTAATCCCTAGATTTTCAAGCTTTTGGCAAAGCAAACATTCTAGAAGTTTTCCTTAACATACTTTTACAAGTTTACTAGTCTTTTTTGCAAGTGAAATTTCATAAGTTAAAGCAAAAAACATTTGGCCAAAATAATTTTTACTCCGTATAAACTAATCCCAATACACTCACTCGAGACAGGCTACACTATGTATTTTGTGTCTTGGCACTCAACATAGGTTTAACTTAAATCTATTTAAGCCTCCGCGAAATTAGGGAATCACATATATGCCATTATATATTACCCTAACCTCTTTACTCCCTGAATACACACAAAACTGGCATTTCGCGCACAAACAAGAAACTTCAACGATGTGCCCTTTAGTGGATTTTTAGCCCCACCCTCATAAACTTAAGTACGACTAGAATAATGCACCATCAATTAATATTATACAAGATTTTTTGAAATATTCCAATTGCTTTTTTGGTTTCTTTTTGTTTGTTTTAGATTTTAGTATCTAAAATATATTATTTTTCTCTTGTTTTCTGATTATTTCTGATTTAATCTCTGTTTTAATCAATTTTGCTTATATATTCTATAATTTCATTTACACATTTATCTACATTTATATTTTCAAAACGCTTTGTTATTTGGCTTTCACGTATTTTTTCTTCTGAAAAATCGACACTATCCGCTAAAAATCTTCTACACATTTCTTCATATTTAGGCTTTTCTTGTTGCCTTTCTCTTTTTAATGCTCTTTCTAATCTTATTCCATCATCAACTTCTATATATATTGGAATTACAGTTACTTTATTTTCATTTTCAAAATATTTTTTAACAGCATTGTAAGACTCTAACGTTCCTTCCATTAATAAATCTTTTTGTTTTTCAAATTGTGAATCTTTAATTGTTGCATATGTCCATGGTCCATATACTGTATTGTATGTTCTGTATTCTATAATGCTTGATTTTTCTTCTTTTAAATTGTACTGCATTTTTTCGTTACTTAAAAAATTGTAATCTATTCCATCTTTTTCGCCTGTTCTTATAGGTCTTGTTGTGTATAATACATATGGTTCTATGTTGATTTTTTCTTTTAATTTTTTATATATTGTGTCTTTTCCGACTGAGCTTTTTCCTATTAAATATATTATTTTCATTTTTTATTCCTTATCTTTTTTATTTTCTTCTTTTTCTTCGTTTTCATTATTTATTATTTTGTTTATTGAGTTCATTATGTCGTCCATGTTTTCGTCAAAATCGTCTTTTACTAAGTTAAACATTTTTTCTTACCTCCTGGATGAATTATATCATTTTGATGATTAGATTTCAATTCATTTTGCATAAAAATATTGGAGTAGAAAATTTTCAAGTTTTCTACTCCAATAATATATTATAATATTTATATACTTACAAACTACTATTACTCTTTTTATAAAGCTGTCTTTTCAGAGGGATAATATAATTTTTATATTAAGTATATGAGTGTGTAAAGAAATTTGACAAAAAATCAAAAATAATTTACAGTCTCTCCTAAATGTTCATTCATCTCTTCTTCTAGCATACTTTGAATTACTTTTCCAAATGATTGTTTTAATTTACTTTCTACATCAAAAACTGTTTTTACATCTCCATTTTTTAATATTTCTTTTACTAATTTGTTCATCGCTTCTTCTTTTGCTATTTTTCTTTCTTTTTCTTCCATAGAAAAAATACCTCCTTGATATATTTATATTATATCATAAAAGGTATTTTCATTTTACACAAAATTCTTTACACACTCTAAATTTCTTTTTTTTATATACGACCGATACGATAGCGTTTTAGTGCTTTTCATAGAAAAAAAACACCTTTTACACACTCTTTTGTCTAAATTGAAAAACTTGGTGCTATCCATAATCCAACTGCAGCATGATACCAAGAACGACAAATTCCTCCTTCATCTATGGAATTAAAGGTCTCACTATTATAACAAGGAGAACGAAGCCACCAACTACTATCCTTCACCTTTTTCGTAACATCACTAGGACTTGAATAACTAGTACTTCCTAAATTCATTTTATAATATTTATATTGTTTTCCTTCTGTTGCTATTGCTTTCCCTCTTGTTATTCCTCCATTGTAACCATTGTCCCATATTTCTCCGCATGATAATAACCATAAATAATCATCTGTTGTTGGCATTGTTGTTGGTACTGTATTATATGTTGGTATATATTCTTTTTTTACTTTCTTTATACTATTTTTTATACTTAATGAATTATATATTGTTCCATTTAATCTTGCTCGTATTTCTGTATCTTTCCAACCACCTACATTAGTTTCACTACTATTCATTCCTGTTGATGTTAATAAATCTACGTATTCAAAACTTATTCCTGCTTTTCCTGTTTTTGTTGCTGAGCCATATGCAGTACTTGGTTCAGATAATGTATCGTGGTTAAATCCTAATATTCTTACTTTTTTACCATCTAATCTTTTCATTTGTCCTACTTTTAATGTTTTTCCATTTACTGTTGCTATTTCAGAATTGTCTGTTATACTACTGTCATTTGATATTGCTTTTGCTATTTCTGCTATTTCGCTCCATGTATATGCTATTCCATTTTTCATTTCTGTTGTTACTTTTTCTGTATTACTTTCTTTGTTTGTACTATTTATATATGCTATCACTTTTATATTAGTATATTGTGTATCTTCTTCTAAATCTATTACTGTATAGCTTTTATCTATTGTTCCTTGTTGTTTTACTGTTCCTCCTACTGAATATCTATATTCTGTTATTGCTCCTTCTGGATAATCGTTTTCCACATTTATTCTAAAACTATTCCATGTTACATTATCTATTCTTATTTGTGGTGCACTTAATATATTATTTACTTTTGCTTTTATATTTTTTGTTTTTCCACTATCTGTTGTTACTTTAAATATATATGTTCCACTTTTGCTTACTGTATATACTTTTTCTGTTGTGCTTGTATCTGTTTTTAGTATTGCTCCTTCTGGGGCTACTATTCCTGTTATTGTTCCTTCTGTTACGTTTGCTGTTACTTTTACATCTACTGTGCTTCCTTCAAATACATAGCCTGCTGTTTGCACTTCTGCTGTTCCTGTTATTTTTGCTCCACTTACTTCTCCATTTATTGTTACTTTTAAGTTTGAGTCTATTGTGTATTCGTAATTTTTATATTCTCCGTTTATTTCATCACCATCTAGTTCTGCTGTTATGTCTGTTAGTGCTTCCTCTAATTGCCCTCCTGCTAATGTTTCTAATGTTACACTATTTCCTTTATAAATTTCTTCTGTTTGTATTGATTGAATTGCTAAACTTATTTCTTCTTGTAATTGTCCTTTCATAGACTCATCTTTTGCTCTTTTAGCATTTGCAAATAACCCTGTGTTGCTTATTGCTTGAATACTTATTCCTGCTAATATTAATAGAATTACTATGGTTATTACTAATGCTACTAAAGTTATACCTTTCATATTTTTTCTCATTTGTTTTTCCTCCAATTTTATATGATTTTTTCCATATTTTTCAAATTATATTCAATATAAGATATATAATTATTAGTACACTACAATTTTATAAATAAAACAGAAATAAGTCAATATAACATACGAAAATATTTCTTTTTAATTTTATATATTTAAAGCAATCAACATTGACATATTAGTAAACATTGTATAAAATATTTAAAAAAAGTAAAAGATAAAACCAAAGATGAGGTGGTATAAATGAAGAATTTAGAAAATCAAATTTCTGAGCTCTTAAAAGAAATAGAAATAATGATTAAAAATGGAGAAAAAAGCAATATTGACGCAAAAAGAAAAGATCTTGATTTATTATTGCAACAATATCTGAAAGATTTCAAATAGAATTTAAATAGTATATAGTACAAATATAATTCATTTATACAATTCAAAAATTTTGATAATATAAACAAAAAAGTTAGGTGGTATAAATGAGAAAAGCAAGTTCAATAAAAATCGGTAAAAATATACAAAAAATTAGAAAAAGCAATGGCTATACTCAAGAAAAACTAGCAGAAGAAATTGAAGTTTCTGTTAGATATATAAGTGATATAGAACAAGATAAGTCTAAACCATCTTATGAAATTTTAATAAAAATTTGCAATATTTTTAAAATTGGTTTAGACCAATTTTTTTGTAATTATATAAATACTAAAGAAAATAAAAGTATGGAATATTCTTTAGCTGTTTTTGATAAACTTTCAAAAAGAAATAAAGAAACTATTGAAAATTTAATAGTATTTTTTAATAAGAGTAAAATGTAATTATTTCCTAAAAAACTTTTCAATATTAATAAAATTTGATATTGAAAAGTTTTTCTTTATGTGTACTGCAAAAATATACAAAATAAATTGAAAAATGACCCAAAATATAATATAATAAAATCATAATCAAGGAGGCAAAAATGAAAAAATTTGAAAAATATGCAGCAAATGAAAATAACCCAAATTGGGACAAAATAATATCAAGACAATCCCCACTGTACAATAGAAATAATTTTATGAGAAGTGAATTTGAAAGAGATTATACAAGAATAATACATAGCACAGCATATAGAAGATTAAAACACAAGACACAAGTATTCTTTTCACCTGAAAATGACCATATTTGCACAAGAATAGAACATGTAACACATGTAGAATCTATAAGCTACACAATTGCTAAAAATTTAGGTTTAAATACAGAATTAACAAAAGCCATAGCAGTAGCACATGATGTAGGTCATAGCCCTTTTGGTCATGAAGGAGAAAAAATATTGTCTGAGATTTCTAATAAAGATTTAGGAATAAGTTTTTGGCATGAAAAAAATGGGCTAGAACTTGTTGATAATATAGAATTACTAGAAGATACAGAAAGATTTAAACAAAATCTAGATTTAACATATGCAGTAAGAGATGGTATCATTTCTCATTGTGGCGAAATTGATGAAAATTGTTTAAAACCAAGAGAAGAATTCATTGATTTAAATGATTACAAATTTCCTAATCAATATGCACCATATACTTGGGAAGGTTGTGTTGTAAAAATCTCTGATAAAATTTCTTATCTTTGCCGTGATATAGAAGATGCCATAACTTTAAAAATATTTAAAGATATTCCTGGTGAAGAAGATATTATTAATAATACTAACTTAATTAATAATTTAATATATGATTTATGTGAAAATTCTTCACCAGAAAAAGGTTTATGTTTATCAGAAAATGCTTTGAATTTAATGAATAGAATAAAAGCTTTTAATTATAAATATATCTATGCTTCTGATAGAATAAAGCCTTCAACAAGATACTTTAGAGTGGTAATAAATGAAATTTATAATCTTTTAAAATCTATGTATGATGGTCAAAATACTTTAAATAAATTGAATGATGTTTCTGACATCTACCCAAATTTATGCAAAGGTTTTATAAATTTCATTAATGATTATTATGATTTTGATAATAGAGAAAATTTAAGATTAAAAAATAAAGTTTTATTTTCAATCGACAATGAAAAAGATTTTTATAAAGCAATTATTTATTATATTTCTGGTATGACAGATAATTTTGCTATTGAAATATACAATGAAATTATACATTTTTAGGAGGTAATATATGGACAAAATAGCTATTATTTCAGACGTTCATGGTAACATTACTGCATTAAATGCTGTTTTAAATGATATAAAAAATCGAAATATAAATAAAATTATATGTCTAGGTGATAGCATATTAAAATGTACTCATCCAGATTTAGTAATTGATAAACTAAGAGAAGTTTGTGATGTTGTTCTTATGGGTAATTGTGATTATGCAATTTGTAGACCAGAAGCAAAAGAAAAAAATTTCTGGACAAGAAATATAATTGGTGAAGAAAGAGCAAATTACATTATGAGTCTTCCAAAATCTTATGAATTTCATATGAGTGGTCACTTAATTAGATTATTTCATGCTTCACCATACTCATTGGATGAAATCTATAATCCAATGTTTTCAAATAAAAATACTAGAAATAGTAATTCAGAAATAACAAATCCAGACAGATTATTTGAAAACACTGAATTTTTAGAAAAAACACAAGATGATCCTACTCCCGATATTGTTGGTTTTGGACATATCCATACACCTTTTATAGTAAGACATAAAAACAAAACTATATTTAATACTGGCAGTGTAGGAATCCCCGTAGAAATGATGAACTTTGATGAAAATGATACAAGCAACAAATTTTCTACACTTGCATCTTATATAATATTAGAAGGATTTTTAGATAACACCAATTTAGACTCTATTTCTTTTCAATTATTACGTATTCCTTATGATATAGAAAAAGAGATTACAGATTTGGAAAATTCAACTATGCATGGAAAAGAAAATATAATTAAAAGTTTATTATCTGCTATTCCAAATGCTTATAACAAATAATATTTTGGAAAGGACAATATTATGGAAGATAAACTGAATAAAGCAAAAGAGATTTTAAAAAAATATAATCAAGAACATTTATTACAATTTTACGATGAACTTTCAGAAGAACAAAAAAATATTTTAATAAATCAAATTTTAAATATGAACTTTGAACAAATTTTAAATTTATATAATAACTCAGTTCATCCAAAAGTGCAACCAAAAATTGATATTTCTCCTTTACAACATATAGAAAAGGATTTACTATCAAATGAAGAAATGAATTATTATATATCTTTAGGAGAAGCTATCATTAAAAGTAATTCATTTGCTGTTGTAACAATGGCTGGTGGTCAAGGAACTAGATTAGGTTATAAAGGTCCAAAAGGTACTTATATGTTAGACCTTTCCCCTATTAAAAAATCACTTTTTCAAATAATGGCTGAAGATATAAAAAGAAATAATAAAAAATATAATACTATTATTCCTTGGTACATAATGACAAGTGAAGACAATGATTTTCAAACAAAAAAATTTTTTGAAATAAATGATTATTTTGAATATCCTAAAGAAATGATTAAATTTTTCAAACAAGATAAATTACCTTTAATAGATGTAACTGGAAAATTAATCTTACAAGAGCCTTATTTAATAAAAGAAGCTTCAAATGGAAATGGAAATGTTTTTAAAGCTTTGAAAGAAAATAATTTAATACAAGATTTAGAAACTAAAAATATTAAATGGATTTCTTTTGGTGGTATTGATAATGTTTTATTAAAGAACTTTGATCCTTTGTTTTTAGGATTAACAATTGGAAAAAATTTAGAAATTGGTTCAAAATCGATATTTAAAAAAGAACCTTTAGAGAAAACAGCAGTTTATTGTAAAAAGAACGGAAAACCTGCTATTCTAGACTATGATGACATCAATTTGGAATTATCTGAAAGCAAATTAACAAATACTAATACTTATTTATATCGTGAAGCAAATATGTTGTCACATATAATGAGTATTGGTGCCGTAAAAAAAGTTAGTACAATAGACTTAATATATCACAGAGCATATAAAAAGAATTCCTTCGTAAATTTTGAAGGTGTTAAACAAGTTCCGGATAAACCAAATACCTTTAAATTTGAAAACTTTATATTTGATGCTTTTGCATATTTTGATGACATGCTACTTTTAAGAGTTGATGAAAATGAAGAATTTGCACCAATTAAAGATTTTACTGGTATATATAATCCAGATACTGCTATTGAAAAATATAATAATTACTATAAAAAAAATAATTTCTAAACACTATATTTTCAGTGTTTAGAAATTATTTTCTTCTTAATCTATCTATTATTTTCTATTTTAATTTTATTCTTCACTAATTTTGTTCCATTCTTTTCCATCAACAATTCTAGCTACCATCATTGAAGAAACATCATCTCCAATAACATTTAAAACTGTTGCTGGCATATCTATTATTGTTGCTATTATTGTCAAAATTGGCAACACTGCAACTGGATAACCCATCATTGTTATAATAAGCATTTCTGATATTGTTCCACCACCTATTGGAACTGCTGTAATTAACAAGTTTGCAAGTAATGCTATTCCTAAAACCCAGAAAATATCTCCGGCCGTTGCTAAACTTGTTCCAAATAATCCTACTAAAAACATTATTTTAAATACAGAACCTATTATAGATCCATCTTTGTGGAAGCTTGTTCCTAAAGGTATGGTTGTTTCTGCAATATCATCTGAAACTCCCATTTTCTTTGTTGATTCTATATTTATTGGAATACATGCTGCACTTGAACACGTTCCCATAGCTGTTACTGTTGCTGGTATAACATGTTTCCAAAATGCCTTAAATCCTTTTTTTCCTCCTGCTATAAAAGCATATATGCTATACATTATAAAATAATATAATATTGCAATTATTAAATATACTAAAAATGTTTTTAAATAGCCTACTGCTATTGATGTACCAAATGTTCCGATAAATGATGCCATATAACATCCTAATCCTATTGGAGCATAATACATTATAATTTTTACTATATTTTCCATAACACTATTTGCTGATTCTAGTACCTTTCTAAATGGTTCTCCCTTTTCTCCTGACATATTTATTGCTATTCCTACAATTATTGAAAATACTAAAAGTGCAATTATATTATCTTTAGAAAATAATTTTGAAAAATCATTTACAGTAAGTAATTTTACTGTTCTGTCTGCAATAGTCATATCTTCTTCACTATTTGTTTCTTCTGTTGTAGTTACTTCTTCTAAAGATGCTTTTATTTTTTCTCCATCTTCAGTATTTACAAGTTTTATAAAATATGTACTTGCAAATCCAATTAATACAGCAATTACTGATGTTATTACAAATACTAGTAATATTGAGCCAATTATTTTTCCAATTCTTTTTGGTTGTTTCATTTTTGATATTGCTGTTGTTATGTTTAAAAAGATTAGCGGAATTATTATAACTAATAATAGATTTAAGAATAAATCACCCAGTGGGCTTAGTATAGTTGCTTTTTCTTTGAAAATGATTCCAATGATACTACCAACAATTATAGCAACTAAAAGAATAATTGTTGATTTGTAATTTGATAAAAATTTTTTCATAATACTACCTCTTCCTATTTGCTTTTTTATTTGCAAATTTTTGATGGTAACTCGAAATATAATTATATTTTGAGGATTTTTTCTATTATACAATAAAAATATTCTAAATATCAACTATTTAGAATATTTTTTATACATTTTTTCCTTCAATTATAAAAATGTATAGATTTTTGTTTTTTCTATACATTTTTACACTATTTTTTCATTTTTCTCAATTCTTTAAAGAATTGCTTTAATAAATTTTCACAATCTTCTTGTAAAATTCCCTTTTCATATTCTACTTTATGATTAAATGTATAATCCTCTAATAAGTTAAATACTGAACCTACAGCCCCTGTTTTTTCATCACTTGCTCCGATATAAACTTTTTTAATTCTAGAATTAATCAAAGCTCCTGCACACATTGAACATGGTTCTAAAGTTACATACATCTCACAACCAATTAATCTCCAAGATTTTAGTTTCTTACTAGCTTTTTGAATTGCTAATATTTCTGCATGGTTTGTTGTATCTAATTTTGTTTCTTTTAAATTATGAGCTCTCGCTATAACTTGTCCATCTTTTACTATTACTGCACCAACTGGTACTTCTAATTTATCGTATGCCTTTTTTGCTTCTTTTTATGTTATGATACTTTTATGATGATACCAGGGTCAAAAGGTCAGAAGTTCGACGCAAGCTTGCTTGCAGGAGAA
>OGKG01003177.1_pt1 | contig 15790 bp, 9 predicted proteins | sample 1572201 | NCBI WGS metagenome assembly OGKG01 (sample SAMEA2582146, study PRJEB24529) | metagenome | biome: Human gut stool | place: China | collected 2011 | reverse complement strand
GACGTGTCTTATATCCCACAGCTAAAGCAGTGGGTTTTACGACACAATTTATAATGCGAGTTCTTAATACAAGTAATTGCCCAAAAAACCAAACGATTTTTACCGACTTCGTTTGTTTCTTGTATTTATAAAGCATTTATGATAATATGATTATGTTATTTTTTATTTAGTCTCATTGTTTAACTTGGCTGGTCTGATTATTGGACTGGCAAAGTAGAGTGCATGTAGTCAATACATATATCGTTATGTATTGTGACTGACATGAGATCAGTGGGGCTATTTTTTTATGCCATCGCATCTGCGGTGGTTTTTTTTATGCCCTAAAAAGGAGCGAAATAAGAAAGGAGAGAACGTAGAATGGAGAGAGAAGAAAAGAAATTCTACGGCAGGAAAATTGAAAGCGTCCTAAAGATGAATGGATGTGAAACAGCTGCAAAATATAGCATGTTGTCCATACATCCAGATCAATTACCTGCAGAACGGTCAACGTACAGAGATAATATCTACGCTTTGCACGGCAGACTGTTCGGACAAATGTGTGCTCCGGACGAAATCGAAAATTACGTCCGGGAAAATTTTCTGAGAAAGTGGTTTCTTATGGAATCACAATATCAGATCCAGCTAGAAGAGGAGAGAAGCTATCACAAAAGGATGGCTTCTTTTTTTATTGGAAAACCGATGTTGGATAATAATATCCGATATCAGGTCGTGCTGGATAAAGAAGTGGGCTATATCAGGAGCAAATTGCTTCAAGGCAAAGCCCACGTTTTGACCAGAGATGAAGACGGGCATAAAAATGCCATTGTATTCAAATCTGGCAAACCAATGTACAAAAAAACAGCCAGGAGAGCCGATCGCAAAATTGAGAACTCCCCGGAGCTGCTATCCATGTATATTGGCTTGAAGCCGAAGTATGGCGCAGACCTTCGCGTATCCATCGTTTACCTTAAAAGCGACAATGATGCACCTGATCAGCCGTTTACATCGCCACAGATAGTAACGGCCGATTTCAGTAAGACAGAAATGTCCGAGCTGAAAGAGCGACTGTATACCGTACTTACAAGCAGTTCTGAAAAAGATTGCGAGTCCTGTACGTATGCAGCCATCTGCAATGGTGAACTTCGGCTCAAAAAAGGAGATGCACCAACAGGGAAAAAAAGTGAACCTAAATTCACAGCCGCCCAGCAGGAAGTTGTAAATTTTGGAAAAGGTGCTTGTGCAGTCTATGCAGTCCCAGGAGCCGGAAAGACAACAACGCTGGTCTACCGGCTCTGCCGTATGATCGACAACGGTATCGATCCAAAAAGCATCATGTTCGTGACCTTCACGAAAAAAGCTGCTGCGGAGATCAAAGATCGTGTCAAAGCAATCTTAGGCACCGAAAATGAAGCCGATCTGCCAGACATCTTCACCTATAATGGTCTTGGATGGCAGATTATTCGAGATCACCCTGAGCTGGTCGGTCAGAAAAAACTCCTAAGTCCACTTGATGAAAGAGTTTTACTGCTCGACGTCCTCGATAAGACAAAAGAAAAACTTATCGGGTACAGCTACAGTTATATCGAGGGAAACCGTGGTATGCTCACTTCGCTGCAAAAATCATTTCGGTCCTTATTACGGGATGAAGATAGGGAAATGGATTCCCTTGCGAAAAGCGGCCACGACTCGGAACAAGTAAGAGAGCTGCTTCAAAAATGGCTTACCGCCATTAAAGAGAAGTCGTATATCAATTACGATGATCAGGTTAATCTGGCGGTAAAGATCTTGCAGGAATATCCGGATTGCCTGGCTACCTATGGAAGCCGCTGGCACTACATCATGGCAGATGAGTTTCAGGATTCAAGTCAGGAAAACGTCGATCTGCTCTATATGTTGGCACAAGCTGGTGGCGGAAATATCGTTGTAGTAGGAGATGCCGATCAGAGCATCTTCGAGTGGCGGAATGGATCACCAAAGCATCTTTTGAATTTTGGTCATCATTTCCATGCGAAAAAAATAGTTATGGATGATAATTTCAGATCTTCAGAAAAGATCCTGGATGCATCCAATAAACTGATTGCAAGGAACTATGACCGATTCGACATTTCCATGCAGCCCCATATCAAGGGGAACGTACTTCCTTACAGGGCACGTAATGCCGGAATTGATTCTGTGCTTTCCATCCTGAAACTGCTCAAGGAGAGAAACTACAAGCCAGAGGATATTGCAATCCTTGCACGGACCAACAGCGCCCTCAACAGATGCCGGAAGATATTGGATCAAACAGGAATAGAATCAGTGAGTCCTTCCGACTTGCTTACAAAAGATCTCTTCTTTGTAATTATCAAAGACCTGCTGACTCTATATATCGACGGCATTTCAAGCAACGATATGGCATTTTTCAGGCTTTGCACTGCTTTTGGAGTTGAGCTTTCCGAAAAAGATGATCCAGGCAAGACATTTTACGAGGATCTGATTGACAGGAAACTTATGGTTCCAATCGACATCCACGACATGGATTCTATGCTTGAATATTCTGTGGAAACAGAAGAGGAGAGAGGGGTATTATACCATGCAGCAAAAATGATCCACATGATTTTTCTGGAGATGCAGAACGATAACCCCAAATATTATGTCGAAAGAGCAGCAGAGATCATCGGATACGACCCAGAAGATCCGGCGGTAAAAGCCATGATATCTGTGATCGAGCAGCATGAGCCAATGGACTCATTGCAGCAGCTAAAGGATTATGTCAGTACCATGGAACGCATTGGCGATGAAACCATGGTAGAGCATGGTCTTGTCAGTGGCAAAATAAATCTAATGACCGCCCACGGAGCTAAAGGAAAAGAATTTCCTGCAGTTATCGTGCTGCAGTCTGAGGACTTCAAAACAAGTGAAGAAGAACGACGCCTCATGTATGTTGCCATGACCAGGGCCAAAAAAGTATTATTTTTGATGGAAAGTCCATATTCCACCTGTGAATTATTGAACGAATTGAACGGTTACGTTCAACCCATCAACTTGTATTAGGAAGGAGGGAGAGGAAAAAAATGATCCTCTATATGGAAGGTACCGAACGTTATCTGAAACTGAAGGAGATCAAAAAAGCCGCATCCCTTCTCGCTGACAAAGATTTCTGCTATCAGGAATTTTGGGCCTGGGATGATTCTATCCTGGAATTTATCAGCGCACCTCCATTTTTCGGAGATAAAAAAATTTGTGTTCTTTATTTTTTCCCGGAAGATGACCGGCTATTAAAAACTTCTATCTGGGAGGGTACAGACATTTATATCCTTACCGAGAATATGCCGGACAGAAGAAAGAACGCTGTTACACAGCTTCTCAAAGCCGCCGAGGTGAAAAAGTATGAGAAAATACACGAGGATATATTATACAAGTGTATTTTCAAAAGATTGCAAGGACACGGATACAAGCCGGAAGAGATCAATGCAGTAGAAGATTCTCTCATGCAGGCTTTTTATCCTTACCTGGTTGATTATTCCATCAATCTGGATGCCGTAATTACTCATGTAGATATGATCGGCTATTCGGGTAGCTTAAGCACGGAGTCCATTATGGCATTTGCTTTAGAAAGTGGCTCCCTGAAAGGCTATCGCCTTGCAAACATGGTTCTGGATCAGAAACCGGAATGCATCGATTACGCTAAAAAGCTTCTTGACCAGGGTGAATCACCTATAGGGATGCTCAGCCTTGTTCTGTATCAGATCAGGGTTTGTTACAAAGCAACCTTATGTCGTGAAGGAAACTATTTGGCCAAGATCGGCATCCGGAGCTATCAGCTCTACGGGGAATTTCTGAAGTATGGACCAGATAAGTACAAAGCTCTTTATACAGAGCTGCAGGATGCGGTCAACCGCATCAAGAACGGAGAGAAGAGCAGCGCCGTGGTTCTCGATACCATAATGCGTTGTCTGCAGATTGAGAAAGGAGAATAGATATGTTGGATATAATTTTTGTGTATCTTGTAAACCCAGTAAAAGAGGTTATGGCAGAATTGCTGCCGATCTTTATTGCACCGATCAAAATTCTTTTTGAAATTTTTATTCGGTACATTGAAGTAGAAGGATGGTATGTAGTGATTATGTTCCCATTCATCATGGCATTTTACTTCTGGCTCGCATACAAAATCTTTAGTATTGTCTGCAAAATAACCAGACGTTTTACAAGGAAACCATGTAAAAGCCGCAGCCGCAGGGAAGCTGCCTCCAAACGTATCCACGGTAGCAAAGATATTAACACAGACACTACCTCCATGGAGGAGAAACCCTGGTATGCATACGATCCAACGTTTGAGGAATTGTATGAACAGTATTGCGATAAATAGGCTGTAATAGGTTGTATTTATCCTATTTTTATCATACAATAAGGAAAACAGGAGAGAAAGAAATGATAGAAGAAACTGCTAAGACAAAAAATCTAAAGAGCAGCAATCCCACGATTAAGATTGCCTCTGATAAAGAAATTCAAAAAATCTCAAAAAAAATTATTGCAAGAAACAAGGATTTATATATTGCTCTTGCTAAATGACAGTCTCTATCATCAAAAGCGAAAAAGCAGCGAATATTTTTATTTGCTGCTTTTTCTTATGTTCAAAAAAAGAAAGGAGAGGGAAGACATTTACATCAGGTCTTCCAAAAAAAGGAAATGAAAAAGGAAATTTTATGCAATGACTACGAAGTGAAAAATGGAAAGGCACTGGTCTTTGAAATCAATGGAAAAGATCACAATGTAACAGTGAAAGATCTGGAAACAGATGGTGCTGAATTTAGAATTGAAGCGCCAAGAGCTATCTATTGTTCGGCCAAATTTTTCCACTTTGGAAAACACTTAGATCAAATCACACCAGATCGCACATTCCCTAATTACTGGGAAAATACAGAAAAACTGAAATATCCAGCAAACGAGATTGGATACTGCAGAGCTGACCATGACGGCTACCGGTGGTGGAGTAATTGGTTTAAGGTGAATGGAAATGCAGACGATCCATCAGAAATTGATACCATTTTTGATGAGATTCAGGACAACATTAAAAATCTGCACATTTTACATGAGTTTGCCAAGGTGCACTGTACCGACATTTCAAACGATGAGTCAAACGGATTCCTGGAAGGAGAGCAGTATGACTACTGGTTCCGTTTCATATTCCGAAAAGGAGATTACAACATGTATATGCATGTTCTTAAGAAAGGAGAGTGTAAAGTGATGATGAGTGCTAAGGAAATTGCGCAGGCCTGGGATGAGATCGTTGAGATATACAAAAATTCAACTGATCGCACCCCAGTAATCACGATGCAGATGATCTTAAATAGATTCAGCATCGAAGATGTAAAAACGGTATTTGCTACCGTTTACCGGTTAAAGTACACTCATGATGGAAGGATTTATGGATCGAACAAGGATTTCTTATCCAGCATCCCTGTCAATTCTGAAAATACTAAGTGGGAAAGCTCCAACCCCGTCATGAGAGCAAAGTTGGATGATATCCATCCATCACACATCAACCAGTTAGTAACAGCATTAAGGGAGTACGCTTGACTTGCGTATCCCTTTACGAAAGGAGAGAAGTGATGACGTATAAATCAGAAGCGGAGATCACCGCTGCCTTCATCAATGACGGTTGGAGCAAAAACACATCTTTTACAGAGCTGTCATTTGATGATGCACGTGAGATTGGAAAATATTTTGTTGATCTCATGCTTAAAGGAACAAAACTTTTCCGGATGAATATCTGTGGAAATGTGTATGACGATACTGGAAAGCTACTGTTCTTTGATATTGCCTCAACCTCTGAAGCAAAAAGACTCATTGAAACTTATTGTGAAAATGAGTTTCAAAACCCAGCAGACTTTTCAGATATCCGTAATATTGGTCTTGCATATACGACCATCACAGAGGAGGAAATCGAGATCCAGGTTAAGCGTGATTTAGTAGATGAATTATATAAAACGGCATATAAGCGATATAGAGAAAAATATCCAAATAAAGATTTTGCATCTATTCCAAATTTTTTAGATTCACTTTGGTTTAGCATTGAAGGTGAACTTAATAGAAATGGATACGATGCTGCAAGAAAATATGTCGAAGAAGCAGACTTAATCGTATTAATGGAGAAAAATGACAAGAGAAAAAGCAACTAAAATTGTAACAGACTTTTTGAATGATATGAATGCCAATTTGGAAGATTCCAGCATTGACACATATCTGGATGGTATCCTGATCCGCAAATCCGCATATCCAAGTATTGCAGATTTGGTAAAGGAAGAGCTATCTTCTCTGTCCTTTGATTCTTTGATCGAATATTCAGATCAGGAGATTGAAGAGTATAAAAGGATTCGGAATGGAATACCGATTTCAACATTGAATAAATATTACTGCGATCATTTTTTTGACAACATATATCGTTGGGAATATTTTGATTTCGATGGTGGAAAGCTGGATCTTATGCCTTCAGATCGAGAAAAGTATAATGTCTATAAAATTCTCGATTCAAGCGAAAAAAGCCTAGTTAATAGGCTGCTTGTAAGTAAAGGCGAAAAATTTGCCGCTAAAGTTCTTAATAACCAGTAGCAAACTGCTGTTGAAAAAGGCACTTGATTTCTCAAGTGCCTTTTTTCTTCTACTTAGTATTTAATCATTTCTTTTCTTCAGCTTCTCTGGCTTCTCGCTCAAAAACATATAAATGTTAAAATTAACCGGAAAATTTTGTTTACTTTTTCATGGTATTATGCTATAATCAAACCAGAACATATGTTCTGTTAAGTCATAAATCTACAAGAAAGTGAGAGAGTATTATGCTGTTTGGTGACGATGGTATAACTATCAAACAATTATCTTATTTATTAGTTAGTCAAGGATTCAAAAAATGTGAATTATGGGATGCTGTCGATTATTCCATGGCTCATCATCATTCCAAAGAATACCGTCTACATGTAGTTAATGGAATAATCCTTAAAAATTTAATAAAAATAGGTTTTTCAACTAAGTCTGCTACAAGATGGGTTTGTCTAAACGGGCCTAGAAAATTAGACAAACAAGCTTTAGAAATTTTGGGAAAACCAGTCTGGACCGGTTCAATGGCCGAATTGACATTACAGACTGATCTATTTGACACGAAAATTCACGATTGTGTAATTTATGGACTTTTCAGAAATAAAATTGCTCTGCTAACAGATGATAAAATATCCGATCGAGTAGGAGGTCGGGAAATCTAAATAATTAGTAGCATATGTAGAGGTGTAGATCATGATTATAACCATTTTGGAGATGAAATGTTGTTGTTCTAATTTTGTATAAAATTTATGAAGAATACTTGGTACATAAACATTATATGTACCAAGTTTACTTCACAAAATGTATCGTATGTACCAAGTTTACTTCACAAATTGAATCGATTTTCACTCGGAGATAAAGTCTTCACCAAAAAAGCACTTGATTTCTCAAGTGCCTTTAGTTATAATCTACTTAGAAAGTGAATCGGATGCAATTCCGATTTGCCCTCAGTAGAATTTACTTAAAGAAATAGCATCTACTTTTGACAGGGTTGGATGCTATTTCTTTTTGTCAATATGATCGTCTATGTACGATAATGCCGCAAATATAACTAGCAATAAGGTTAAAACTTCCATCGTGTCCATGGGCATCTCCCTCCTTCGTAAACTAGAGGGCATCTGATATCGGAAATCACATCCTGCTTTCCTTTCGACTACCTGTTCAGTATATCACAAAGGGAATCAGCTATCTACTTCTTTTTTCCACTGGCTATACCGGTTATACAATTCTTTTCGCTTACTGTTTGACAGTTTTATATGTTCACCCGTTTCGACCACCAACTCATATTCCCGGTTTTCTTTTTGTATTTTCACAACATAATCTACATTCACAAGATGACTTCGATTACACCGAAAGAAGGTGTCAGGGAGCTGTGCCATGACATCTTCCATTGACAATATATCCCTGAGTGCCGATATCATCCGGTTTCTGCAGCGAAAATATCTCCTGTGTTCTTTTGTCTGTACAAAAACAATATCTTTTATTGGTACATTTTCAAGACCTGCTCTTGTTGGTACTTCAATTCTGTAAGAGCGTGTCTCTCCCATATATGCCTGAAAACGATCACTTTCCAACACAAGCTCCTCGTGCTTCAATGGCTTGAGTAAAAAGTTTCTGGCTCCGTGCAGATAGCCCAGCTTATACAGTTCTACATCATTCGAGATGAATAAAAGATACATATATGGATTGCATCCCCTCAAGTGCATAAGCAGCAATTCTAAGGACGCTTTGCTGACCGGGACGGTTATGATCACAAGATGATACAAACAGTCTGACTGCAATAACTTCTTCGGATCAGACATGCAGTGAATATATGTTGCACTACCTAGCGGATAAAAATATTCCTCTACCAGTTGTTTTGTGATATGCGTTTCCTTCCGTTCTTCATCATAAATCAGTGTCCTATATTTCATTCGCAGCCCCTCCCCGATTTCCCCATACATATACAACGAGATAGGATTCAAAAATTGACACTATTTTTCATAAAATATATAAATTCGTCATTTTTAACAAATTACTCATTCAGAGGTGTTCATTCGAGTACACGTATCATCTGTTTCATGTACATAAATAAGCCCTTCTTCCTGATGGTGACGAAATTATATTCCCGTATTGAAAATAAGAAATATTTTCGATACGATTTTATTATTGATAAGGCCTAGTCAATAATAAAAGAAGGAGAGTTGAATTATGAAGAAGTCGAAAAAGTCACATCGACCGAAATGGAAGACGTGGAAACGGGTATTATCCGTAGTCCTGTCAACCGCTGTTACTGTTACATCCATTCCGATCATGGAAGCACATGCAGCCAATACGCTTCCTGATGTTGGTCTGGAAACCTATGATTACACCCGCATGGAATCGATCATGCAGGATGGCAAGGAATTAAGCTATCTTAATAATTCCACTGGCGCACAGAAAATGTCATCTCCCATGTCATTTGGTGAGATGGTCTATTTGCAGTTTGCGCTTCCTTACAACACTTATTATGATGCAAAAGTATATGATGCCTCCGGTAATGACCTGGGATACCTGTACGCAAAATATTATACAGAGCATCTGGATGGCAGCATTGAATCAGGCTTTACCAGCAGAGGAAAAAGCCTCGCTCAGATCAAGCAGGAACTCAAAAACTTTGTATATGAAATGCCATATACGTGGTCCAATAAGTTTACCGGTATTGGACTGACTGGAGAAACGATTCCATACTCAACATTGTCTGAGTATTATACATATTATGGCATGGAGAATCCGGACGACGAGGCAGTGGTCCTTCCGGAAGACCCAGAAGAGAAACCGGTTGTTGATGCTGATGAACCGACAGAAGAGGATCCATCCAAGGAGACTCCAGCGGATGGCGCAACCGAAGAGCCGGAAGCTCCGGCTGAGACCGATAAGAAAGAAGATACCACTACGGACAGCACTACGGACAGCACTACGGATAGCAGCACTTCCAAACCGGAAGAATCCGAAAGTACCGTTACGGATCCAGAAACAGAAGAGCCGGAGAGTACCGTCACCGAGAAACCGGAAGATACAGCAGAACCGGCTTCAGAGTCTGTGGAGGAACCAGATGCAGAGCCAGAAGAGACCGCATCTATCACCGGACTCCTGAAAAGCTTCTTATCTTCTTTCACCCTGACCGTTCGCGCCGCTGAAGCAGGGGATCTGCCAGTGGCAGAAGAAGCTACTGCTGACGAGAAGAAAGAAGAAGCTGACACTCTGGATGAGTCTGCTGCAAATACAGACACCGAAGAGACAGACGCAACCGTAGAAGCTCCGGAAGAAGAGACAGAAAAATCCGAAGCTCCTTCTGATGAAGCAGCACCGACTGACACAACCAATCCGGTAGAAATGGAAGAGGAAGAATCCACGATCGATCCTGATACAGGTATCGACACTACAACTGGACTCTATGAAGGATGGGTTCCTGAAGATCAGCTCCCGGATGATTTTTATATCTACCGGGATTTCCGGATCAACACCTATAACATGGGTGGCGAAACCCCATCCAACATTTATCATAACTTCGTTGTTTGGAGAGGGCAGGTCACCAAGAGCCTTACCGCTACACCTACTTACCTGCAGCCAGGCGAGTATACGATCCGGATCATTCCAAGATCCCAGTCCCTGCAGGCAGTCAGCCTTCCGTTTACAATCGCTGGCTCTGGTGCAGATGGCGAACTGACCGAAGAAGATCTGCTGGCAGTGATCTTCCGCGATATGGTCTTCTTCCCAGGTTTTGCATCCGGATTTCCGAGCTTAAAGATGTGTACCGGCGGCGATCCGATCGATCTGTTATCAGGCTCCTTAAGCTGGAACTATACAGATCTTACCCTGTCAGGCAAATATCCGCTGACCTTCAGCCGGACTTACCTGTCTGGTATGAGGGAGCTTGATGATTCCGGTTTAGGAAATGGCTGGAGCCACAACTACGACTATCGTGCGGAGATCTTTGAAGGAAATGTAGATGTATATCTGCCTGGTGGCGGACACATTTACTATTACACCGAGTATGACGGCACCCTTACCACCAACAAGGGAAATTCCTGGCATATGGAAAAATCCGGTGACGGATACTTCATGAGGAATGACGATGGAAGAACTGTCCTGTTCGATGGTGACGGCCATGCGGTCCGCATTACAGAAGCTGGCGGCGATGTGATCAATCTCTCCTATGATGGAGACCATCTGACGAGGATCAGCAATACCTCTGGCAGCTTTACCCTGTCTTACAGCGGTGACCACATTACCTCTGTATCTGACAGTGCCGGACGTACCATGTCTCTGAGCTATGCAGGAAGCGATCTTGCATCTGTACAGAACCCGGATGGAGATTCCTTTAATTATGCATATGACGAGAACCACTGCCTGACCCAGATCACAGACCTGAACGGCAATCTGATCCTTGAAAATACTTATGATGATACCGGACATATCACAGAGCAGAAGATGCCTGACCGTGGCAAAATGACCATGACCTATGATCCGGATAACCGCACCAATACCTACTCGGAAGAGGGCGGTGATACCCAGACCGTTGTTTATGATGACCGGTTCCGCATCGTTTCCTTTACGGACGATGCAGGTACAGAAACCTATGAATATGATGAACTTAACCGTCGTACATCAGAGACGGATCGCAATGGCAATACCACCACATATGAGTATGACGGCGAATACACCTATCCGTCAGCAATCACTCACCCGGATGGAACCGTAGACCGCTATACCTATGACAGCAATGGTCAGATCACTGAAACGGTTCAGAAAGATAACACCACCATCACAAATATCTATGACGGTGACGGACGCCTGCTGTCCATCAAGGATGCAAACGGCGGCACTACCACTTACACCTATGATGGTAATGGCTTCTTAGCTTCCAGCGTTGACATGCTTGGCAATACCACCACCTACGTTTGTGATGGCAACGGCAACATCACCAGCATGACGGATCCGGAAGGTAATACCACCACATTTACCTATAATGAGGCAGGATATATTACCAGCCAGACAACTCCGCTTGGACATACCTATACTTACACCTATTCCGACGCCGGTAAACTCCTGTCTGAGACTGATCCTCTGGGAAATGTAAAATCCTATGAGTACAACGGTAACGGATATGAGACTGCTGTATCCGACTGGAAAGGAAATAAGACCACTTATAATTACAATTCCGTCAATGACTTGTTGAGTAAAACCGACCGCGCGGGCGGAACTACCACGTATACATATGACAGTTGGGGTAATCTGACGTCTGAGACAGATGCAGACGGACATACCATCACCAGCACTTATGATACCGTTGGACGACTCACCAGCCGGACAGATGGAAACGGCAACACCACTACATTTACCTATGATGCCAAAGGCAATCTGACAGTTACCACGGATCCATACGGAAATACTGCATCCAGTACCTATAATTCCATGGACCGCATTACCAGTTCCACAAATGAGAACGGTAACAAGACCACTTATGAATATGATGCCATGGGACGTCTGACTGCAGCCACCAATGCAGCCGGAATCCGTACAGAGTATGCATATGATAAAAACGGCAATGCTGTCTCCATGACCGATGGCAACGGTAATAAAACCACGTATACATACGACGCGGAAAACAAGCTGACAAAGACCGTAACTCCGGAAGGGAATACCACGGAGCTTGTTTACGATGCAGCCGGCCGCATGACAAAGATCATCAATGCCAACGGCAATGAGATGGGTCTGTCTTATGATGCGGACGGAAATGCTACCGGCATGACCGATGGCAATGGCTATGAGACTGCTTATGAATATGACGCTCTTGGTCGGATTGCCAAACAGACCAATCCGGACGGCACCAGCCGGTCTTATACCTATGATGCAAACGGCAACATCACTTCTGTAACGGATGAGCGTGGAAATGCAACCACCTATACCTATGATACAGAAGACCGGCTCCTTTCTGTGACCGATCCGGAAGGTGGGGCAGTAGTATATACCTACACGGCTGCCGGACAGCTTGCATCTGCAAAAGACCAGAATGGTGCAGTGACCGCATATACCTATGACGGTAATCACAACCTTACCTCTGTAACAGATGGTCGTGGCAACACAACCTCTTATGAGTATGATAAGCTGAACCGCCTGACCGCTATGGTAGATCCGGAAGGTGGACGGACAGAGTATACCTACGATGCAGTTGGCAACCTGGTATCTGTAAAAATGCCGGAAGGCGGCGTGTACGGAAATACATACGATGCTGCAGACCGCAAGACCAGCACCACGGATGCCCTGGGACATACAGAGTCCTACACTTATGACAACAATGGCAATGTCCTGTCTGTGACCGACAGAAGAGGAAACACCACTTCTTATGCCTATGATAAGGACAACCGTCTGGTATCTGTGACAGATGCTCTGGGCGGTGTGACCACCTACACCTATGATGGACTGGGACAGGTGACCAGCATTACCAATGCCCTTGGTGGTGTGACCACAACTACATATGATGCCAACAACCAGATCACAGTTGCTTCCAACGAGCTGGCAGAAGAGGGCAGTGACACCCACCGGGTAAAATACGAGTACAATAATCGCGGATTTGTGACAAAGCGTACCAATGAGGACGGCACTTTTGTATCTTATGAGTATGATGCCAACGGCAATGTTACGAAGATGACCGATGAGAGAGGTAATTCTTACAGCTACACATATGATAAGAATAACCTTCTGCTCACCGAGACTGATCCGCTGAACGGAACAACTACCTATACCTACACTCCTGCAGGCGAAGTAGCAACAGTAACCGATGCCCTCAAAGGAGTTGTTAAGTATACTTATGATGAGAACGGCAATCTGGTATCTTTTGTGGATGCGGAAGGATATAGCTGGGGTTATACCTATGATAAGAATAACCGGACCTCATCTGCAACGGATGGAAACGGTAATGTTACCACTTATGTATATGATAAAGATGGCAATCTCACCGAGATCCACAATCCGGATGGCGGTGTGGAACGCTACACCTATGACCTGAATGACCAGGTAACGTCCTATACAGACGGCGAGGGTTACACCACTTCCTACGAATATGATGAAAACGGCAATCTGATCAAAATCACTGACGGCCGTGGCAACAGTAAGACAGCCGTTTATGATGCCCTGAACCGCATCACTTCCTCTACCAATGAAGAGGGTGGGGTAGTAACTGCTGAATACGATGCCCTGGGACATGTGACCCGCATGGTCAATGAGGACGGAGCTGTCACCAGCTACACCTATGATGCGAAAGGCAGATGTATAGAGATCAAGGATGCTTATGATCACAGCCGTCTGTTGGAATATGATCCGATGGACCGCATTACTGCAGATACTGATGAGAATGGCGTCCGCCGCACCTATGAGTATGATGAGAAGGGCAACCTGATCAAATATACTGATGGTTTAGGCAATTCTGAGACCTACACTTACGACAAAAACAACAATATGGTCTCCCTGACCAACCGGAACGGCAACACTTATACTTATAAGTATGATGCCCTGAACCGCCCGGTATCCGAGACCGACCCGAAAGGCAATACCAAGTCCTTCGGCTATGACAAAAATAGTAAGATCACATCAGTAACCGACCGGAACGGCAATACCACCAAGTACACCCTGGATGGCAATGGAAATATCGTTACCGTAACGGATGCAGCCGGAACCGAGAGCCACTATGAATATGATTCGATGAACCGGCTCAGCAAGATCTCCATGCACCGGGTAGATACCGTCCATAAGGTAGATGAGTGGCAGGATACCCTCTATACCTATGATTATCGTGGACTGGTAAAAACCGAGGTCAATGCAAAAGGCGACGGAAAAGTATTCGTATATGATGAGAACGGCAACCTGATCAGCAAGACAGATGAGGATGGCTATGTTACCGAATACGGCTACAGCCCGGTCAACCTGGTCAATGCAGTCAACTACAACGATACCAAGAGTGCAACCTATCTCTACAATGGCACTGGCGAATTGGTCGAAATGGAAGATTGGAACGGAAAGACCAGCTTCAGCCGCGATCTTCTGAACCGAATCACCAAAGTAACCGACCACAACGGCCGTGAGACCGCTTATGGCTGGGATAATGTAGGCAACAAGACCGTACAGGGCTACCCGGACGGCACCCAGGCTGATTACTACTACGATGCTGAAAATCAGATCGTGGAAGTCGTGGATCCGGATGAGGGTATCACCAAGTACGAGTATGACCCGAATGGTAACAAGACCTTCAAGGAATACCCGAACTATGAGACCGCATACTACTTCTACGATGTATGTGATCAGATCATCGAGATGGATGAGTACAACTTAAACGGCAAGAAGTTCTTTAAGACTACCTACAGTTGGGATGCAGAGGGCAATATGCTCACCGAAATGCAGTACAACCATGGACAGAGTGGAACTTCCGGAAAGGGTAACAGCGGCAACAATGGTAAAGGAAATGGGAATAACAAGAAAAATTCCACCGATACCACTGCACTGAGCAGCATCCTGGAAGGATACAGCGTTGAGATCCCGACCACAGCACTACCGCAGATTCAGCTTCCGAGTATGGAAGATCTTCTGAACAACAACCAGAACGTATCCCTGCCGGAGAGTATGGCAGCAATCGAAGAGCTGCAGGATGGCATCGTGACCGAAGAGAGTAGCGAAAGTACCGATCCGACACCGGATGCTCCGGAAGCAGAAACACCTGCAGTATCTGCAGGAACGGAAGAGAGCAACAGTACCGAAACTGACACTGACACAGATAGCTCCAACAATGGCAGCTCCAAGAATCCAGAAGGTTTCGAGTGGGGCAATGGTAATGGCGAGGTGCCTCCGGGACAGAACGTGGATGAGAACGGCAACATCACCAACAACGGTGGCAACACACCTCCTGGCCTTAATCGGAGAAACAAGGAAAAACCGGATAAGGACGACGATCCTAACAAGCCGGAGAAACCGGACAATCCAGGTTCCGAGGATAAGAGTGATTCAAGCACCAATAAGGCACAGAAGGGCACACATATCTACACCTACGATAATTTGAACCGGATGTCTACCAGTGATATCGCAAAAACCAAGACCACTTACACCTATGATACCCTTGGCAATCTGGTATACGAAAAAATTAAAAATAAATCGGTTGATTACCAGTACAATGAGCTGAACCAGCTTGTAAAACGCACGGACAGCCAGAACCAGGCTTATACATATC
>OGKG01003135.1_pt1 | contig 15947 bp, 11 predicted proteins | sample 1572201 | NCBI WGS metagenome assembly OGKG01 (sample SAMEA2582146, study PRJEB24529) | metagenome | biome: Human gut stool | place: China | collected 2011 | reverse complement strand
GCCTTATCTGTTACCTTTTATCGGGGCCAAAGGGGATGAGGAGACCAGACGTAAGGACTCACTGATCCGCTTCCCACTGGGAAAAATCTTCTACCGGTCGGTACATGCAAAATGGGATCAGAAAAGAAAATTCCGTCGGAAAGGAGACGAATAGCCATGCAGATGCAAAACGGAAAAATTTCCCTGCGCCAGTATAAAAGACTGCTCTTTTTTGACATGGTCGGTCTGGGGCTGGTCATCCTGCCGGATCTTCTGGCAAGACACGCAGAGCGTGCAGGCGGATGTTCTATCTTCCTGGGAGCCCTGCTCGCCAGCCTGTATGGCGGGCTTTTGCTTGCCTGTATGCGGGGCGGGGTACGTGATCGGTCCTGGCTCTATCTTCCCTATGGGATCTATCTGCTTTTCGTGGGAGCCTTTGGGCTATACCTTCTGGCAGACCTGGTGCATACCTTCCTGCTGCCGGAGGAGTCCTTTCTCCTGCTCACAGTCCTGATCCTGCTTCTGGTGCTCTATAGCAGGCGCGCCGGTCTGGAAGGGCGGGGACGGACCTTTGAGGTCTTGTTCTGGCCTATGCTCCTGCTTTTGATCATCCTATTGGCACTGGGGGCAAGCAGCCTGCGTGGCATGAATCTTTTCCCACTGCAGCTTTCCAAAAAGGGCTTTGCCTTTCTGGGCTGGTATCCTGCTTTTTTGGTCTTTTCCTCCTGCCAGTTTGTCTTTTTTATGGGGGATGGTCTGGAAGACGGCGTGGATCAGAAAGCCCAGTGGAAAGGAACCTGTGAGATGATCTGGCTGTCAGCCCTTGTCCTCTTCCTGACTTATGAGATGCTGCTTGGCTCTTTTGGCAGCCAGGCATTGGCGGCGGCGGAGACACCGATCATGATCTTTACCAGCAACATTGTCATTCCCGGCGGTTTTTTGCGGCGGCAGGAAGCCCTGGTGGCAGGCGTGTGTTTCGCGGGGCTGATCGCTTTTTGCGGCAGTGGTCTGCATTATGGGATCTTCTGCATCAAGCGAGGGCTGGGACTGGGAAAAAAAGCACACAAGAAAGGGGAAAAGGCAGTTGTCTGGCTGTCAGCCCTTGCCATGCTTCTGATCAGTCTGGGACAGTATTATTACGGTAGAAAAAGCGGCGGACTGGTGGTGCTTCTGGCTTGGCTGTCAGCCCTTGCCCTGTGTTTTCCTTTTTTCCTGATGGAAAGGAAAAAGCGAAAAAGAGGGATGGCACTGGCGGTCCTTTGTCTGGGAATGGTCTTGTTTGGATGTGGCTGTAGTGTGCAGGAACTGGAAAATAAGAGTTTCCCTATGGTCATGACCCTGCGCGCGGAGGGCGGCGACTGCGTGCTTACCTATAAATATATGGATCTGTCCCGAGTGTCCGAAAAAGAAAAGACCAAGCAGGGCAGTGATGAACTGACTGTACGGTCATCCTCCGTGAGAGGTGTCATCCGCCGTATGGATGAGAAAAACGGAAAGATCCTAGACCTCAACCATGTCAAAGTCCTTTTGCTGGAGGCAGAATTTCTGGAAGAAAAGGATTTTATGCAGGAACTGGTGGAGATCGGAAACAGCGGTGTGGATCTGCCGGGCAACATGATCGTTTTTGTGGCGGAGGATGTGGATGCCATCAGCAATCTGCAAGAAGAAATGGACGAAGATCTGGGCAATTATCTGGCAGAGATGCTGGAGGGCAATCCCAATTACGAGGATACCAGCGGAGCGACTTTTAAGAGCCTGATCTGTGACTGGTACAATGGGGGGAGCAGTACTATCCTGCCGAGTCTTGGCGTGCAGGACAATCTGCCGGTCGTGGAGGGCTACTATCTCATGCAGACCGACGTCAGTGGAGTCGACCAGATCTTGCGAAAAGTGACCGCAGAAGAAGGCTATGTGGCAGGACTGTGCAGTGGTGCTATTGGCATGGTGGATATGGACGTGGACGGCGGGCAGATCCATCTGGAAAATGTCAAAGTCTCTTATGAATATACGGCGACAAACTCCGGTGTCGGCTGTCAGTTGACCTTTCGCGGAGACATCATACAAAAGGACAGCATTGATCTTTCTGCCCAGAAATTGCAGGAGGCTGCCGCTGCCTATCTGGCGGGCATGATCCAAAATGCATACGAGCAAAAGGGGCTGGATCTTGCCAACTCCTATGGACATTTGCGCTGCCATGATCTGGATCTTTATGAAAAATACCAGGGGCGGGCAGGGGCTTATCGGAAAGATCTGCATCTGGAAACAATCTGTAAATTGCGTGTCGTGGAATAAGGATTGTATAAAAGAAAAATTTGGTTGCATACTTTGGTTAGAAACATCGGATGGATGTCCGGTGTTTCTAATCTTAAGACAGAAAGAGCAGGAAGCAGATATGTATGCAAAAAGGAAAAATATAAGGATCGTGGCAGGACTTTTGATCGTAGGACTACTTGTCCTCATAGGGCAGAGCCGGCATTTGCAGGAGGACTACGCCAGTGAAGTCTTTCGTTTTCATGTGATCGCCAACAGTGATACTGAGGAAGATCAGGCACTCAAATTGCAGGTGCGGGATCAGGTGGGGGCTTATGTTTCGGGATTGCTTGCGACAGCAAGCGATAAAAAGGAGACAGAGAGCATCATCCGTGCGCATCTGAAAGAGATTGAGAAGGTCGCGGGGCAGGAGATCGCAAAAGAAGGTTATACCTATCCGGTCACGGCGGCGATCGAGGATGTGGATTTCCCGGAGAAGTTTTACGGCATTTATCATTTGCCTGCAGGTAATTATACTTCCCTACAGGTGCGGATCGGTCAGGCACAGGGCAAAAACTGGTGGTGCGTCATGTATCCCAATATGTGTTTTCGGGACAATACATATGAGGTCGTGGGAGAGGATGAAAAAGAGCAGATGTACCAGGTCTTTACCTTATATCAGTATAAAAAACTCATCGAGTCCGAGGACAAGCAGATCCGTTTCCGTTATCTCTGATGTCCGTAAAATGTGCAGATAAAAATGCCATGGAAGAGAAGATAGGAATAGGGTATAATCCTATATGAGCCATCCGGGAAGCACCGGGGCTGACAGACTAAGACAGAAAGACAAAGGATATACCAATGGATAATCGTATTCTTATAGAAATGACAAGTATACAGACCGTGGATGGGCAGGCGGATACCAATCGTCTTACCTACCACGGCAGATATCAGGAAACGGATGGAAAAGCAATCCTTCAATATATGCAGGTGGATGAGATGGGGCGTACCCGCAATAAATTGGAAGTCTGGGACGGCGGCTGCCGCATGACGACGACAGGAGATATGGGACGGGTCATGGAATTTCTTCCGGGGCAGCGCACAAGCACGCAGATGCGGACCCCTATGGGATGCATGGATATGGATATTGTCACGCATGTCTATGAATTGGATGTTGTCAAGGAAAAAGAACCACACATGCAGATCTTACTGGTCTATGATCTCTATGTCGGTGGAAATACACTGGCAGAGAACCGGCTGGAAGTCCGTGTGCAACCGGCATAAAGAGAGCAAAGAAAAAGGCTTGTCCGTATCGGACAAGCCTTTTTGATATGTCTTATTTGCTGGCATTGAGTTCTTTCTGCTTGCGCAGTGCCCAAGCACGAAGCCCCTTTTTCTTCTTTTTGCCATCTTCGGATTCTGTTTTTCCGTGCAATCCGCGAACACTTGTGATGTAAAGTCCGCTGACTCTTGCCTTGACTTCCTTCTTTACAGGAATCTCATCAAAGATCGTCGCATCACAGATCAGTGACATGACCTTTGGACCAACCTTGGCCTTAACGATCGGCAACTTGGACAACTTTGCATAGAAAGGTGTCTGTGCGATCACTTGCTCCGGCAGACCGGAATCTTTGATCCGTAACTTTTTCTTGTCGATGATAAGCATTGTCACATTCTGGGCGGTTGCCTCCACCTGTGCGTTTTGCTCTTCCTGTTTCTTTTCGGCACGCTTGCCAAGGAAATACAATCCAATGATCAGCGCAACGAGAATGACCAATACAACAATCAATACAATCCAACCAGTACTCATTCCGTTATCCTCCTAAAAATATCGGAGTCCATTGTAGCATTATTCCCCTAAAAAAGCAATGGATGTGTCATATTGTAGATGGAATTTACATAAATTCATAGTGGATGATGGGACGGATCCGATCCCAGTGTGGAGAAAGGATGGAAAAATGAAAGAGACAAAGGTGCGAAGGGGATGCGTTGTGCGCAGCCTGCTTGTCATGTATATTATCAGTGGATTATTGTTGGTACTTTTAGCCCTTATCGTGTCACGTGTGGAAAAAGAGGATGCAGTCGCCCAGGTCGGCGTGATCGTCATCTATGTGCTTTCCTGCGGTATCGGGGGCTTTGTCCTGGGAAAATGGAAGAAAAGGCAGAAGTTTTTGTGGGGGCTTTTGGTTGGGATCTTATATGTGGCAACCCTGCTTGGGGCAGCCCTCTGGATCCAGAAAGGAAGCCTGCCGCCCATCCCCTATATGGGAACTGCATCTGCCATCTGCATCGGATCGGCAATGCTGGGCGGTATGCTGAGTTGAGGAAGCAGAAAAAATGCTTTTCCTTTAGGCACTTGTATGCTATAATATAGCGTAATCAAGCAGTAAAGGAGAGATATTTACAATGAAACATGTACAGACATTAAATACAAAGAAGTTACAGAACACAGTAAAGAAGGGTGGATGCGGAGAGTGCCAGACATCTTGCCAGTCTGCATGCAAGACATCTTGTACTGTAGGTAACCAGTCTTGCGAGAACAATCGCTAATCATCATATTTGTACAATGCGGAGCGTCCTACTTTTCGTGGGAGGCTCCATTCTGTAGTTAAAACAAGAAAAAGTACACGCGACCGTACGCTTGATAGCGTTCGGTCATTTGTGCGTTTATAGAAGGAGGACTATTTTGGTTCATCAATACAAAATGGGCGGTTACAATATCGTGATCGATGTCAACAGCGGAGCCATTCATGTGGTGGATGACATGACCTACGATATGATCGAGATGTATGAGTCATCCGATAAGGACAGCATTTTTGCAGAGATGGCAAAACGCTACCCGGATCACAAGGATGAGATCGCAGAAGTCTGGGACGAGATCGCAGAACTGATCGCCGCAGAGGAATTATTTACAAAGGACTCATACGAGCCTTATATCACAGATTTTGCCAAGAGACCTACGGTTGTCAAGGCACTGTGTTTACATATTGCCCACGATTGCAACCTGGCATGCCAGTATTGCTTTGCAGAGGAGGGCGAGTATCACGGCAAACGTGAACTCATGTCTTACGAAGTCGGCAGAAAGGCATTGGATTTTCTGGTTGCCAATTCCGGCAATCGCCGCAACTTAGAGGTGGATTTCTTTGGCGGAGAGCCGCTGATGAATTTTCAGGTTGTTAAGGATCTGGTCGCATACGGCAGGAGTCTGGAGGAAACACATGACAAAAAGTTCCGCTTTACGCTTACGACCAATGGCGTGCTTTTAAATGATGACATCATGGAATTTGCCAACAAAGAGATGGGCAACGTGGTCTTGAGTATCGATGGCAGAAAAGAAGTCCATGACCGCATGAGACCTTTCCGCAAGGGGGCAGGATCTTATGATCTGATCGTACCGAAGTTCCAGAAGTTCGCGGACAGCCGCCATCAGGAAAAATACTATGTGCGTGGAACCTTTACCCATAACATTCTGGATTTCTCTAAGGATGTCCTGCATTTAGCAGACCTTGGTTTCAAGCAGATCTCGGTAGAGCCGGTCGTTGCACAGGAGACAGATTCCTATGCGATCCGCGAGGAGGACTTGCCACAGTTGATGGAAGAATACGAAAATCTGGCATTGGAGATGGTAAAACGTCATGGAAAAGAAAATGACTTCAACTTCTTCCACTTTATGATCGATTTAGAAGGCGGTCCTTGTGTGGCAAAACGTTTGTCAGGTTGTGGATCAGGAACGGAATATTTAGCAGTAACACCGACAGGTGATCTTTATCCTTGCCATCAGTTTGTTGGAAATACCGACTTTTTGATGGGAAATGTGGATGATGGCGTGGTCAATACAGACCTGCGTGACGAGTTCAAGTCCTGCAATGTCTATGCCAAGGACAAGTGCAGGGAATGTTTTGCAAGATTTTATTGTAGTGGTGGATGTGCAGCCAATTCTTACAACTTCCATGGCGATATCCATAATGCATACGATATAGGATGTGCACTTCAGAAAAAACGCGTTGAATGTGCCATTATGATAAAAGCGGCATTGGCTGCAAAAGAAGGAGAAGAAGTATGAAACGATTAAAGAAAGGGCAGGGAGTAGCGTGGCTTGTAGTCCTGCTTGCCTGCATTGTCGGATTTGGTTATCTGGCATGGAATATTGTGACAGCGACCGTTTCCGGCAAAGATGATTTTGACATCCGTCTGGGTCTTGACCTTGCAGGTGGTGTCAGCATTACTTATCAGGTTGTGGGAGATACCCCGTCCAGCGAAGACTTAAACGATACGGTCACCAAGTTACAGAAGCGTATCGAAAATGAACTGGGATCCGACTCCTCTACAACAGAGGCGAGTGTTTATCCGGTCGGTGATGACAGAATCACTGTTGAGATTCCAGGTGTTAAGGATGCTAATGCACTTTTAGCAGAACTGGGAACGCCGGGCTCTATTTATTTCATCGCGCAGACAGATGCTGATGGAAACCAGAACTATTCTTATGACAGCACGACCGGTGGTTATAAGTTGAATTATGACCTGAATGATCTGATCGCAAATGGTTCCGTTATTTTGCAGGGGTCTGATGTAAAAAATGCTACGGCTACCAATCAGCAGAACCAGACAACAGGAGCAACAGAGCCGGTGGTATCTATTAGCTTGACAGATGCCGGAACAAAGGCATTTGCGGATGCAACCACAACGGCTTACGCAAGAGGTGAATCTATCGGTATCTACTATGACGGACAGTTTGTCAGTGTACCAAAGGTAAATGCAGCCATCACAGATGGCAAGTGTGTTATCGAGGGTATGAGTGATTTTGATGAGGCAGACAGTCTTGCTTCTTATATCCGTATTGGTGGTCTGAATCTGGAACTGGAAGAGTTGCAGTCAGAAGTCGTAGGCGCACAACTGGGAAGCAGCGCATTATCTACCAGTTTGCTTGCAGCAGCCATCGGTCTGATCATTGTCATGATCTTCCTTATGATCATGTACCGTGTGCCGGGTGTGGCAGCGTCCCTTGCTTTAGCACTTTACACAGGACTTATGTTATTTATCCTGTGGGCATTTGATATTACCCTTACATTGCCGGGTATCGCCGGTATCATCCTTTCCATCGGTATGGCGGTGGATGCCAACGTTATCATTTTTGCCCGCATCCGTGAAGAGATTGCGGCAGGCAAGAGTGTGATCGCAGCCATTGAGATTGGATTTAAGAAAGCACTTTCTGCCATTGTTGATGGTAATGTGACAACATTGATCGCAGCAGCGGTTCTTGGTGTTTTAGGTTCCGGTACGGTAAAGGGATTTGCCATTACCTTAGCGCTTGGTGTTGTTCTTTCTATGTTTACCGCCTTGGTCATCACAAGAATTTTGATGAACGCTCTGTATGCAGTAGGACTCCGTGATCAGAAGTTCTATGGCAAGGCAAAGGCAATGAAGAATATCAACTTCATGAGCAAGAAGGCAGTCTTCTTTGCCTGCTCTATCCTGGTGATCTGTGTCGGCTTTGTCGGCATGGGCGTACATGGTGCAAAGGGAGATAAGGCATTAAATTATAGTCTGGAATTTTTGGGTGGTACTTCAACAACCGTAGAATTTAACGAAGCCTACACTTTGGCACAGGCAGATGATGAAATCGTGCCAAAGATCGCTGAGGTCATCGGCAATAATGACGTCCAGACACAGGTTGTTGATAATACCAATCAGATCATCTTTAAGACCAGAAGTCTGGATCTGGAGCAGAGAGAAGCACTCAATACCATGTTAGAAAATGATTATGGTGTAGACGAGAGCGCGATCACTTCTTCCAATATTGGTTCTACCATCAGTGGAGAGATGCGTTCACAGTCTTTGATTGCTGTTATCGTAGCAGCATTCTTTATGCTTCTTTACATCTGGTTCCGCTTTAAAGATATCCGGTTTGCAAGTAGTGCCATCATTGCCCTGATCCATGATGTGCTTGTGGTACTGGCACTTTATGCAGTTGCACGTATTTCTGTGGGCAGCGCATTTATTGCATGTATGCTTACGGTTATCGGTTATTCTGTCAATGATACGATCGTTATCTTTGACCGTATCCGTGAAAATAAAAAAGTACTTCGTGATGAGACACCGGAGAGTCTGCAGACACTGGCAAATGAGAGTATCACGCAGACACTTTCCAGATCCATCAGTACCTCCTTTACGACAGTTGTTATGGTACTTATGCTTCTGATTCTTGGTGTAACAAGTATCCGCGAATTTGCATTGCCACTTTTGGTTGGTATTGTATGCGGTACTTATTCTTCTATCTGCATCGCTACAGAATTATGGTATGTGATGAAGGTACATATTAAGGGAAAAAAGAAGGCAAACTAAGATAGGTTACTTGTAAACATGCACATCATAAGGAGGAAAGGATGTACACATTAGAATATATCAAAACCTGAATTCCCCAGAATATAGATGCCATTACGGCAGAGTTTGGCAGACAGTCCAGCCATATCGAACTGATCGCTTCGGAAAACTGGGTGAGTCCGGCCGTGATGTCGGCAATGGGCAGTGTACTGACCAACAAGTACGCAGAGGGTTATCCCGGAAAGCGGTACTATGGCGGATGTGAGTGTGTTGATGTGGTAGAAGAATTGGCAAGAGAGCGTGCTAAAAAATTATTTGGATGCGACTATGTCAATGTACAGCCACATTCCGGCGCTCAGGCAAACATGGCAGTGCAGTTTGCCGTACTAAAGCCGGGAGATACTGTGATGGGTATGAATTTGGATCACGGCGGTCATCTGACCCATGGATCACCAGTCAACTTCTCAGGTACTTATTTCCATATTGTTCCTTATGGTGTGAATGATGAGGGATTTATTGATTATGATGAGGTGGAGCGCCTTGCAAAAGAATGTCATCCTAAGATGATCATTGCAGGTGCATCTGCTTATGCAAGAGCCATTGATTTCAAGCGTTTCCGTCAGATCGCCGATATGGTAGATGCGGTGCTCATGGTTGATATGGCACATATTGCCGGTCTTGTTGCAGCAGGTTTGCATGAAAGTCCGGTTCCTTATGCGGATGTTGTTACGACAACGACCCATAAGACCTTACGTGGTCCGCGTGGTGGTATGATCATGGCTACCGCAGAGGCGAATGAAAAATATAACTTCAATAAGGCCGTATTCCCTGGAACACAGGGCGGTCCGCTCATGCATGTGATCGCAGCTAAGGCAGTTTGCTTCCAGGAAGCCTTGCAGCCGGAGTTTAAGGTCTACATGAAACAGGTGGCTGACAATGCACAGGCACTTGCAAAAGGCTTGCAGGATAGAGATATCAAGATCGTATCCGGTGGTACTGACAATCACTTGATGCTTGTCGATCTGACCCCATATGATCTGACAGAAAATACCATTCCGAACGATCCAAAGAGCCCATTTGTTACAAGCGGTATCCGTCTTGGTACACCGGCAGCTACAAGCAGAGGCTTGAAGGAAGACGACTTTGATCGTGTTGCAGAGGCAATCGCCAGCGTGATCAGGGAAGGCGAAGATGGCGTGGCAAAGGCGCGCAAGATTGTGGACGAACTCACAGATAAATATCCGTTGAAGTAATAACTTTGCTGCGAAGCATTGGGATTACCAATAGATTTTTGATAATGGAAGGAAAACAAAATGATCGATATTAAGTTTTTAAGAGAAAATCCTGAAATTGTAAAACAGAACATCAAGAATAAGTTTCAGGAGCACAAACTTCATCTGGTAGATGAGGTTATCGAGTTAGATGCGCAGGCGAGAGCTGCACAGCAGGAAGCAGATGAACTCCGTTCCAAGAAGAACAAGATCGCTAAGCAGATCGGTGCTTTGATGGGACAGGGCAAGAAGGAAGAGGCAGAAGTAGTCAAGGCTGAGGTTGCCGGTATTTCTGCGAGACTTGCGGAGTTAGAGCCGGAAGAAAAAGCATTACAGGAAAAGGTTACACAGATCATGATGAACATTCCAAACATCATTGATCCATCCGTACCGATCGGCAAGGACGATTCCTGCAACGTCGAGATCGAGAAGTTTGGCGAGCCGGTCGTTCCTGATTTTGAGGTTCCATATCATACAGATATCATGGAACGCTTTGACGGCATTGATCTTGAGAGCGCTGGAAAGGTTGCTGGAAACGGCTTCTACTATCTGATGGGAGACATTGCAAGACTGCATTCTGCAGTGATCTCTTATGCAAGAGACTTCATGATTGACCGTGGATTTACCTACTGTGTACCACCGTTTATGATCCGTTCTAACGTGGTTACCGGTGTTATGAGTTTTGAAGAAATGGATGCCATGATGTATAAGATCGAGGGTGAAGACCTCTATCTGATCGGTACATCCGAGCATTCTATGATCGGTAAGTTCATTGATACTTTGAATGATGAAGAAAAATTACCATATACCCTGACTTCTTATTCTCCTTGCTTCCGTAAGGAAAAAGGTGCCCATGGCATCGAGGAACGTGGTGTTTATCGTATCCATCAGTTTGAAAAGCAGGAGATGGTCGTTGTATGTAAGCCGGAAGATTCCAAGGCTTGGTATGACAAGTTGTGGCGGAACACCGTTGATCTCTTCCGCAGTCTGGATATCCCGGTTCGTACCCTGGAGTGCTGTTCCGGAGATCTTGCAGATCTGAAAGTAAAATCATGTGATGTAGAGGCATGGTCACCTAGACAGAAGAAATATTTCGAGGTAGGCTCCTGCTCAAATCTTGGGGATGCACAGGCTCGCCGTTTAAAGATCCGTGTAAAGGGTAAGGATGGTAAGTATTTTGCCCATACCTTGAATAACACGGTTGTTGCACCACCAAGAATGTTGATCGCATTCTTAGAGAACAACTTAAATGCAGATGGTTCTGTTAATATTCCAGTGGCTTTACAGCCATACATGGGCGGTAAGACAGTGCTTGTTCCAAAGCATTAGTGTGTCAAAAAGAAATATATCGAAGCACAGTGAGCCAATCGCTGTGCTTCTTCTTGTTTATGGGACAAATATCTGCCAACTAATATACAAGCGATAAAAAAACAGAAAATTCTGAAAAAAGAGTGGTAATATGCCATCCACCTTGCTACAATAGCAGTAAGAGAAAACGAAGCGAGGAGGACATGTGACATGAAGGTTTTTACAACGGACAAAATTCGTAATGTGGTTGTTCTGGGGCACAGTGGGGCAGGCAAAACCAGTCTGGTGTCCGCGATGAATGGTATTGCAACCGCATCCAAGCAACGCATGACAGAACCGGCGGCAACAACGCAGATGCTTGTGCAGCCGATTTTGTGGGACGATCACAAGATCAACATTCTGGATGTGCCGGGAGCATTCGATTTCGTGGGGGAGATTGAAGAAGCCGTAGGCGTTGCAGATGCTGCCATCATCGTTATTTCCGGTAAGAATGGTGTGGAGAACGGAACGCGCAAGGCATGGGCTATGTGCGAAAAATACCATTTACCGCGTATCGTTTATGTAAGCGACATGGATATTGATGATGTCTCTTTTAAAAATGTTGTACTGGGTTTACAGGAATTGTATGGCAAGTGTATTGCACCTTTTCATTTTCCGCTGCGTGAAAATGAGGAATTTGTGGGTTATGTCAATGTGATCCAAGAGCGGGCAAAGCGTTGGCAATCCGATGGAACGGTTGTAAAGTCAGAAGTGCCGGAATATTCTATGGAAAATCTCTCTATCTATCGGGAAGCCCTGATGGAGGCGGTAGCAGAGACCAGTGAAGAATTTCTGGATCGCTATTTTGCAGGCGAGACTTTCTCGGAGAACGAGATCCGACAGGCACTCCGCGTCAATGTATCCGAGGGAACAATCGTACCGGTCATGATGGGCTCCAATACCATGGAAAGAGGTATGTATACACTATTGGCAGACATCATCAAATATCTGCCGTCACCGGATCAGCGCAGTGCAACCGGTATGAATGTTCTGACCCAGGAACTTTTCGAGGCAAATTATAATTTTGCTAAGGCAAAGACAGCCTATGTATTTAAGACTATCATGGATCCTTTTATTGGAAAGTATTCCCTCTTTAAGGTCATGTCCGGTGTTATCAAGTCAGACGATAACCTATACGACCCAGTCAAAGGACAGGAGATCCGCATCAGTAAGTTGTATGTCATGAAGGGAAGCAAGGCAGAAGAAGTAGAGGAACTGCACGCGGGCGATGTGGGTGCCCTCAGCAAGGTGTCGGGCTTGCAGACCTCCACGACACTTTCGACCAAGGCAACGCCGGTTCTTTATCCGGCGACCGCAATTTCCACGCCATATTGTGCAATGCGCTATTTTGCGGCAGATGCCAAGGAGGATGACAAACTGACGCAGTCGCTTTTAAAACTGGCAGAAGAAGACCGGACACTTCGGGTGGAAAATGACAGTGAAAACCGTCAGACGCTTGTATATGGCATCAGTGAACAACATTTGCAGGCGGTCGCAGACCGACTAAGAGCCAAATATAACGTCGAGATGCAATTAGAAGCACCGAAAGTAGCATACCGTGAGACTATCCGGGGCAGTGCGGATGTCGAATACAAGCACAAGAAGCAATCCGGTGGACATGGACAGTACGGACATGTCAAAATTAAAGTATCTCCGTCAGGAAATCTGACCAGCGCATATGAATTTGAAGAGACTGTTGTCGGCGGAGCCGTACCGAAGAATTTCTTTCCGGCAGTGGAAAAGGGTATTGCCGAGGGAACGCAGGCAGGACCGCTCGCAGGATATCCGGTGGTCGGCATCCATGTCAATCTTTACGACGGCTCATCTCATTCGGTGGATTCGTCAGAGGCAGCCTTTAAGACAGCAGCCACCATGGCTTTAAAGGATGCCCTCATGAAAGCCGATCCTGTCCTTTTGGAGCCAATCGCATCGCTTCAGGTGCGTGTACCGGAGGATAAGGTTGGCGATGTTATGGGAGAACTCAGCAAGCGCCGTGCCAGGATCATGGGCATGAATCCGGAGCAGGAGAATGGCAGGCAAAGGATTGAGGCAGAGATTCCCTATGCAACACTCTATGGTATCGGGACAACACTTCACTCTATTACAGGAGGAGAGGCAGAGTATTCCTACGAATTCCTGAAATATGAAGTTGAAAATAAGGGATAACTTAAGAAAGTCTTAAAGACTTCCCTACTTGGAAATTAAATGATGAACCGCTACAATATGTATATGATTAATCAATACATGTTGTGGCGGTTTTTGTGTGTCGGATGCATAATTTTGCAAGGCATCAGATATCATCTTAAAAAACACAACAAAATTCTCTGGAGGATAAAATGGTAAACGTACTGGTTTGTGATGATGAAAAAGATATTGTTTCTGCACTGCGGATTTATCTGGAAAGTGAGGGCTATCAGGTCTATACGGCATATGACGGTTTAGAAGCGCTGGAAGTGCTGGAAACAAAAGAAATACATTTGGTGCTCCTGGATGTGATGATGCCACGGCTGGATGGGATCCAGACCATGGCAAAGATTCGCGAGACATCTAATGTTCCGATCATACTTTTGACAGCAAAGAGTGAGGATACGGATAAGGTTTTAGGACTCAATGTCGGTGCAGATGATTATGTGACAAAACCTTTCAATCCGGTAGAATTGCAGGCAAGGGTCAAATCACAGTTGCGCCGCTACATGCAACTGGGGGGAAACCATGCAAGCGCTTCCGGTGATGATGGCATCATCGCGATCGGTCCGATCGTATTAAATGATCGGGCTAAAGAAGTGACGTTAGATGGAGAACTGGTCAATCTGACAAGGACAGAATATGATATCCTGCATCTTTTGATGGAAAACCCGGGAAAAGTATTTTCCCCGGCACAAATTTATGAACAGGTCTGGAAGGAAGATGCCTTTGGCACAGAAAATACCGTTGCTGTTCACATTCGTCATCTGCGTGAAAAACTGGAGTATGATCCGGCAGAACCAAGGTATGTTAAGGTTGTGTGGGGAAGAGGGTACAAGGTTGAAGACAAATAGAGCCCGTCCGTACAAACTGCCACGATGAAATAAAACAGGAAGAAATGTGAGGAATTTGATATGAAAAAAAATTGGAAAGGACAAACGGCGTATAAGGCTTTTGCGCTTTTGATTGCTTGTATAACCGGAATAACTACACTGCTTGCCGCTATCATGATGATCTTCAGTATCGGTTTACGTGCCGAATATGGGAATCAAAATGATACGATCGCAGAACTCATGCAGGAACATATGGTTTCCAACTATGCAGCCTATTTGAAGGAGAGTGCAACCGAAGAGGGCGGCTCCTGGGATGCTTTGGATGGCTCTTTGCTGACCTACGCAGTAGAGCAGATTGATTTTCAGGTAACAGGAGATGGCGACAAACTCAATGTTGTGCGGAACAACAATTTTGTCTATGGATCACCTTATCTGATCCAGTGGCTGCAGGATAAAAACCATCGGGAAATGGATGGCGTGTATGAAAATGTATTTTTCGATAAAAATGAATACCATTATAACACGGATACCTGGTTGGGAGCCATGCAGACCAATGTCTATGGATATGTTGGAAATGATGAAGTCTATCTGGATGAAAGCAAAAATGGAGATCGGTTGGAGTATTATGATTATGACGTAGACAGTGAAGATGCAGATAATATAGAAGAAAATCTGACAGATGAAGACAATATGTCGGATGATGTCGCAAATGAAGGGAATAATGCAGGAGACCTTCTTGCAGGAGAACTGCCGCCGGAAGGAACGTATACTTTCTACCGTATTTATATGATTCCAAATCTGGAAGATGTATTTTGGGAGGCAAATGATACAGCGCAATTGACGGATGAACAGCAGGAAGTAGTCAAAGAGAATTACCGCGATGCGGCAATCACCATTATGGGATCTTTTTCTTATGGAAAAAGTGCTTTGGATCCAGGCAATTTCTTTGAAGTCATCAATCGTCTGCAAAAATATGAAGATGATCTGGTCTTTGCCAATGGCATGAGTGATTATCTGTGGATTCCGTATATACTTACTGCCATACTGACTATGCTGCAGAAGGTTTATCTGCCGATCCTTCTGGTATCGTTGCTCTTGTTTATCGTTTCCTTTGTTTTCCTGATGACCATGTCCGGACATCGCAAGGAAGATGATGCGATTTACCTACGATGGGCGGATCGCGTACCTTATGGTATTTACGGCATTGTAGTTGCAACAGGTGTATGCTTAGGCGTGATAGGGAATATAGGATTGTGGATGGCCTATTATAGTGGGGTTCTGGCATTGGCAGAGTTCGTTACTTTGTCCATTGTGCTTGCAATCCTTTGGACATTGCTTGCACTGGCATTTTGCATGAGTACGGCAACGCGTATCAAGTCAGGTCAATTCTGGAAACATACACTTTGGCATTATATTGCAGCCTTTTTTAGAAAATGGCTGATCGATCCTATCAGACGGCTGCATCGTGCAATACATGAAAATACAAAACTAAGCACGCGTTTAGGCCTGGGGCTTGCCATTTTAGCCTTGGTGGAACTGATGGCCTTACTGGCAACCGGTATTTATGGCGCAGGCGTTTTCCTTTTCTTTTTATATAAGATAGCCGAGACAGCCTTGATCTTCTATCTGGTCTTGATGGCAAAGAAATTAAAAGATGGTGGAAAGCGTGTCGCCAGTGGCAATTATAATGAGCCGATCGATACCACGCATATGATTGCTCCTATGAGAGAACACGGCGAAGATATCAGCCATTTGGGCGAGG
>OGKG01003134.1_pt1 | contig 15947 bp, 16 predicted proteins | sample 1572201 | NCBI WGS metagenome assembly OGKG01 (sample SAMEA2582146, study PRJEB24529) | metagenome | biome: Human gut stool | place: China | collected 2011 | reverse complement strand
TGCGGGGTTACGCCGAGGTATTCACAGATGCGCAGAAATTCGTGCATTGAGGGCATTGCCTTGCCGATCGAAATACTGCGCATATAGCTGCCGCTTTTCCCAAGGTCAAGGCTCATTTTATGTTCAGAAACGTGGAGGCGATGGCGCAGCTGCGTGATGCGCTTACGGACAAAATTCTCATATTCGGCTACCTGGAGCAAGCAGATACACCCTTTCCCATTTATACTATAATATGTAAATATTGTAATATAAATCGCGGTAGAGTGTTCAGCATTGATGTATCAGTTTTCACAGGATTGCCAATATGTTGACGATTGAATACTGAATTTTGAAAAAAGTTTTTTCAGGCGCGGTGTTTCAGATAAGCAGCAGGTCGTGAAAGCGCAAAATATGGTCGATATGAGCATTCGCCCCGGCTAATGTATCAAAGCGCCCCTCGCACGGATCGGGCACTTCAGTTAAGGCGGTGGGATCTGCCGTAAGACCGTTTCCCTCCAGCCACGCATCAAACGCCTTGCGCATCGCTGCGGCGTTGGCGCGCTTTTCCTTGTCGGTGGCACGCTCATCAAGGTAGATAATGGCATCATATCGGTCGGTTGCGGTGTTATGGGTGATTTCAGCAAAGGTGAACCTGTTTATATAGATATGGAATAAGAGTTCCACCCCCAACTTGTGCAGCTCGCCTTCCGCGCGCTGGCGTTCAGAAATTTGCGCTTTTTCGCCCAACGCAGTACGCAACTGGCAAAACAGCTCGTCCCCATCCGCAGGGTACAATACAGTACCCTTGGTGTCCTCGATTTCCTCAAAGCAGTACGCCTGCCGCGAGGGCGACAGCATTCCCTGTTCAGCCAGCTGTATGGCATCGAGAAGATCCTGCCGATAGGATTGCGATAATGACATTGCGAATTCCTTTTTCATAAAAGATCACTCCTTGTTTATAATTGGTGAATCTAGTATGAATTATAGTTCTTATTCGTGTCGAAATCGCTCGAAAGCAAGGATACGAAGGGGAAAATTCATACAACAATCATCAAGAAGAAAAGGAGCAGGTTCCAACAAACATCCGGTGTTACGATATGCTAGGCGTGGATGTGTTAGTCTACAGATTTTGGCATAAATTTGTTTTTGATAGCAACTTAGCAAAATGGGCAATTTGTTTTAGGATATTATTCAGATCAAATATGTATCCTTAGCTATTTGATGAATGTAATAATCCGAGAGGAGGCTGGTGTCCCCCATAGTGGTGCTGCTGTTCGTGGCCGGGGTCTTGTTTTGTCTGCTGTATGGCGTATGTGCAAGCATCGGCACGCTGCTTTCGGGCTTGGGCTCGTTTGCCGCCCTGCTGGCACTGCTGGACGGCAGCTATGCAGAAGCACTCGCCTCAGTGCTCGTGGCCTTGCTGCTGTGTCCGTTTACTGCGCCACGGCTGCTGCATTGGGCTGGCAGCGGTCTGATTCTGGCAGCGACTATGCTGTTCAACTACTTTTACTGAAAGAACTACATAAGGCCAAAAAATCCGTTGCAAGTGCAGCGGATTTTCCTGTTTCTATGGCAAGTGATGAAGAAGTCATTAAGTCGGGATAGTAATGGAAGAAGCGCAAAAGATTTTATGTTGAATTTATATTATTTTTCAAGAAGGTACTTGATTCATCCGGGGGGGTGCTATACTTTACTACGATGCAGTATATTCGGCGGAAAGGAGTATTTGAGCTTGAACACATCAAAGAAAGCCGAGAGGACGAAAAAAATGATTGGTATATGTCTGGACTGCTTTGTTGAAAAAGGGCTGACGGTAACGACCACCACAGATCTCTGCAATGCAAACAATCTGCAAAACGGCGGGATCTATTACTATTTTGACACAAAAGAAGAGATGGTTCTGGCCTGTGTCGAAGAAGCAATTTCTCGCATTGAGCAGGGTGCGTTCAGCATTGCCTTTGAAGATATCAAAGATATTGCCAATATGATGGACCATCTCGGCACTCTTGCGGATGAACTGTCTCCGGTTATGCGTTTTCTGGTCAGCGTATGTGTGTCGCAGGAATACGGAAACAAAGTCAAGCCATACCTTGTACAGCTTGCAGGTCGCTACCCTTATTATACGAAAAAAATTGCCGAGATTCTCGGCTGCACCGCAGCGGAAGTAGAACCGTATGTCCACCTGTCTATTCTGGCGCTGAACAACTATATGATTTTTAATGAGCGGGCGCTGTTCCTGCCGCAGATAGAGGCGGCGAAAAAAGGACTGATGCAGCTTGCGAAAAGGAAGGGATGATACAGATTACGACAAGTATCTGAAAAAGTAAAAATAAAACACAGGAGGCGCTTATGAGAAAAAGAATACTACCGCTCATAATGGTAATGTTGATGATCTTTACGGCTCTGCCAATTTCGGCGAGTGCATCGACGCTCTATTATGGCAAAACAATCAATTCCGGCGAAACATACACAGATACTTCATTTGAAATGTGGTGCTGGTATGGGAGTGAAACCTTCACAAACAATGGGACAGTTAATATTTCCAATGGTTTTACGCTTGGTTATCAAGCAAGCTTTGTAAATAACAGTGAGTTTACATTTACCGGTTCCAATTCAACATTTGGTGTCAGTTCCGGTTGTTCCTTCCAAAATAACGGAACGGCAAGAATCAGTGGATGTTACAACTTGGGCTTGGAAGATTCTTTTGTTAACACCGGTACATTATATCTATCCGATATTAGTAATTTTAACGTTTCCGGTGTAGTGAATACTGGAAAAATTGTGTGTGGAAACAGTGTGCCGGATAGGCTTATCGACACTTTGAAAGAAAAGTCCTCCGGTGATGGAACAGTTGTAAAAGAGGGAGAATCCACTCCCTCAACATCAACTAAGTATACTATTACTTATGATTTAAATGGTGGAAGCTGGAAAAACACACCTGATGAAAGTATTTACTCATACTATTACAAGACAAACGATGCAGAACCGTACTATAAGATCGGATTTGACGAACCATTTGATACGTTGAACGACAATCTGGAGCGGGAAAACTACGATTTCATTGGTTGGACTTGTGATAAAGACAGCAGTCAAGAGCCGACAAAATATTTGGATATTATGACAAACTGGCAGTCCAATATAACACTGACGGCACACTGGCAGCCAAAACAGCAATATGTGTTTTACTACCTAAATGGCGGAATATTTTCTAATGATATTACAACACCTGAAATTAAACAGGGTGATGGCGTATTATACTCACTTTTCAGCATTGAAAGCGACGATTTCACACTACCTACTCCAACAAAACCGGGGTACGATTTTATCGGTTGGGGAGTAGGCGGTACATCGGATGTATATCCTACCGTCACGATTACAAAAGGAACTGTTGGGAATCAATCCTATACAGCAAAATGGAAAGCAAATGGTAATACACCCTACACAGTAAACATCTATTATATGGATGTAAATGGGCAATATAAGGAAGTGCCGGACATAACAAAAACTGAAGCCGGTGAGACAGATACAACAGCAACTGTACCTTCCTCCGCATATATTAAAAATGGATTTTCATATGATGATGCCAAATCAACTGACAGCGGCACAATAACCGGAGACGGTAAGCTGCAATTGTCCCTTTACTACACAAGAAATCAATATGATATTGCATTCAAGTCATATGATGGGAGCGAAACTCTGTATAGCTATAACGGCTATTATGGAACAGAGATTACATTCCAGGGTAACAAACCTGTCATCAAAGACGAAGATTATATCTATACTTTTGTCGGATGGTCAGCAAATAAGAATTCACCGTATGCGCTTTCTTCGTTGGGAACGGTAACGGAAAACAAGACATTTTATGCTGCCTTTGAAAAGGAAGCCACATCTTGCCTTATAACCTTTGCGGATACGACAGGGTTTGCTCCGTTGGAAAATACGACCTACAAGCTGAAAAAAGGCACGGATTTCAGTATTAACCTTTACCTTGCCAGTGAAAAATATTATGTTGGCACGGAGCAATGGGGACTTACCTATAAGGAATTGTCCGTTGCAGGTAATGACGGAATCGGTTTGAAACTGGGGACGGATTTCACTTATTCCTTTGATGGATACGGAAAACCTGTTGTATTTTCTATTCCGAATGTTACAAAGGACTTGAATATCACCTTTAAAGCCTGCTATCACGAAACTCACGATTATAATCCGGAATTTGATGTCATTAAGGAAAATGCTACCTGCTCCAAAGAAGGGAAGGTTCTTCGTACCTGCTATAAGTGCGGTAAAGTCGTGAGTGAAAAAATAAGCGTTGCACCGGATAACCATACCGACTTGAAGCACATTGAAGCAAAAGCGGCAACCAAGACTGCCGAGGGCAATATCGAGTATTGGTACTGTGTTGACTGCGGTAAGTATTACAAGGATGCCAAAGCAACACAGGAAATCACCAAGGAGCAAACTGTAACGGCAAAGCTTCCGAGTGATAACAATACAAGCGCTGGCGGTAGCACTGGTAATAACAATAAACCGAGCAGCAATGCAACTACCTCGCCTCAGACCGGCGGTAGCACCGGTAATAACAATAAACCGAGCAGCAATGCAACTGCCTTGCCTCAGACCGGCGACACAAGCAACCCTGCTTTGCTGGTTGTCCTTATGCTTGTCAGCGGTAGTGCAGCCATTGGTACAGCCGTTGTTGGCAGCAAGAAAAAGCACAACAGATAACTGAACAGCCCCCTCGCTCCATCTTCCGGGCAAAGCAAAAGCGCCGCAGCGATGTGGCGCTTTTCTATTGCCACAAAGCGGCAAATAGAGGGCTTTCCCACCATAAGCGACAAGTTATATTCCCCACCACCGTAAAGCCCCTCATATCTAACAAAAGCGTCCAAAATCGCCCCGAAAGCGAACAGTTTCGGGAGATGTTGGGCGTTTTTCTATTTTCAAAAGCAAATCCGCAAACCCGGCGCGGGCAAGGAGGTGATGCAGATGCCCCGTATGCCGAAATATCTCAAGAGAGAATGGGCGTTCTTTCTTGGAGATTGCGGACGGAAGAAATATAACCCGCTATACACAATCGTCGTATGGAGATTGTTTCAAACGATTTGATTTACGCATAACACGCTATCGATAACATATCTTTGCAAAAAAGTCTATTCTTCTTTTTGAGGTTGTAAATACAAAACAGCCTCTACGGGAGTAGCCGACATTAGTAAACGACCTAATCAAAATGGGTCGGCTAGAAAGCCGGCCCATACTTTTTGAGAATACTTATAGGAATGCTTTTTGTTGGTGTTAATTTTACCCAAGTTCCTCGCCATTGCTGGCGATAACTTTCTGATACCAGAAGAAACTATCTTTTCGGATACGCTGATGCGTACCGTTACCGGCATCATCCTGATCCACATAAATGAATCCGTAGCGTTTGCTCATCTCTGAAGTACTGGACGAAATAAGGTCAATTGGGCCCCATGTAGTGTATCCGAGAATATCGCATCCATCTTCTGCAGCCAGCTTCATCTGGCGGATATGCTCTCTGAAGTAGGCAATCCGATATTCATCGTGGATTCTGTTCTCTGCATCGGGAGCCTCTACCGAGCCCATTCCATTTTCCAAAACGAAAATCGGCTTATTGTAGCGATCATACATTTGATTGCATACAATGCGCAGCCCTACAGAATCAATCTGCCAACCCCATTCTGTGGCAACAAGCTTGTCATTTTTCAGACCGCCAGACATGTTTCCACCGGTCATCTGCTTGCCTATGGTTGATGCAGCCGTGAGAATGGACTGATAATACGAGAATCCAACAAAGTCTACAGTTCCTTGCCTCATTAGTTCGGCATCATCAGCCTCACTATGAATTACAATTCCATTCTTTTCGAAGTATTTCTTGAAGAAATACGGATAGCAGCCCTTTGCCATAACATCGATAAAGCCGAGGTTCGTAAACTGATCGAACGATTGGTTGGCCAGCACATCGTTGGGATCTGTGGAATACGGGTAAGTCGTCAGATCAGCAATCATGCAGCCAATCATAAAGTCCGGATTGATTTTCTTGGCGTCAATAACGGCTTTTGCCGAAGCAACAAACTGATTGTGGATACCGTTCCAGCGTTTCTCTTCGTATTCTCTTCCCTCTCCAGAAACCATGCCGAGAGTCTTGAAAGGAGCCTTCAACGCCATATTGATTTCGTTAAAGGTCACCCAATATTTTACCTTATCCTTATAACGGGAGAACAGGCAATGGGCATACTTGCAATAGATATCAATCAGTTCTCGATTAGACCAGCCGCCATATTCTTCCCATACCGCAATAGGCGGATCAAAATGGGAAATTGTAATGAGCGGTTCAATATGATATTTCAGGCACTCATCAATCACAGAATCATAGAACGCCAAAGCAGAAGGATTCGGCTCTTCCTGCTCCAAATTTGGGAACAGTCTTGCGATAGAAACGGAGAAGCGAAAAACCTTGAAGCCCATTTCTGCAAAGAGCTTGATGTCCCCTTTGTAGGTATGATAGAAGTCAATGCCCCAACGTTTCGGATAATCAGACACAGGAGCAGTTTTGGCTTCATCAATCACTTCTTGAGTAACATATGCCTGACGCATTTCCTTGCGTTTGGACGGATCAATTGCCTTAATGACTTCAGGAAAAGTCATCACCTTTCCATCCTCATCCCAAGCACCCTCGGCCTGACATGCAGAAATAGCGCCACCCCAAAGGAAATCCTTACGGAATCCCATTGAATCACACCTTTCGGTTAAAAATTATCTCTTCGGTGTTTCTCCCAGCAGTTCTCCAAGACGAGCATCTGAATAAATCAAGTTGACAGTCTTATAGAAATGCTGGTATCCATCGCCCATGAAGGAATGGAACGCCTTGTCTTGCTTATAAGTCCTGGGAAGTTCCTCAGAGAGACACTCCAGCAGATCTTCTACATAGTGGATGTCGATAGGCACCAAGCCATGTGCAGAAAGTATCGTGGAGATTTCATCTCTTCTCGCCAGGAGCTTCTTCATGCTGGAAATGCAACTTGAGAACGGTGCCTGGCCATCAGAGCTCATAAAATACCAGATATTATGTTCTGTTACCTGATCTCCGGAGAAGAGCCGTCCTGTTTCCTTTTCAAGAAGCATGATATGTCCATAGCTATGTCCGGGAGTATGGATTACTTCCAAATGCTTGCCACCGAGGTCGATGATATCGCCTTCGTTCAGAAAATGCGGTGTTGTATTCTCCGAAATCCGAGTATGTAAAAAGGTTTCTGCGTCAATATATGGCTTGAAATGAGGAGCCTTGTTGACGCGATACTCATACGCCTTTTTACGCATCTCTTCTGTATCATTACAAAGAAGCTTACCGTAATCCAGCGGATGAAGCCAAACATCCTTGAAATGATTCGACCCAAGGCCATGATCTGGATCACCATGACTGATAACCAACATTACCGGCAAATCAGTAATCTGATGAATGATAGGCTGGATATCCTCATATCCATAGCCAATATCGAACAGCATGGCTTTTTCCTTGCCCAGCAACAGATAACAGTGGACGCTATCTGTTTCAGTAATAACCCATAGATCCGGAGCCAACTGCTCCACCTTATTAATAGGTGTCGATAACATATTGATATCCCTATCGAAGATTTTAGTTTTCCTGAGCGGTGGTATAGCAGCTATCATCGAAGCCAAGCAGCCACGTTGCAGCAAAGCTGACAACAATCGTGATAGCAGCGGCGATAATAGCAAAGTAGAAGTTGCTAATGGAACCGTCCGGGTTCAGGAAGATCGGCATGGTAAAGAAGGACGGAGCGCCGAAACTATAAACACGAACCTGGAAGATTGCGCAGAAGATAGCGTTTACAATACAGGCAATCCAGGTTGCATACAGAGGCTTCTTCATACGAACGCAGATGCCATACAGAGTGGGCTCAGTAACACCAGCAAGGAAAGAAGTCAATGCGCAAGAACCAGCCAAAGCCTTGAGGTTTGCATTCTTGCTCTTCAGCAGGCATGCTATCGCAACACCAAACTGAGAGAAGTTCATACCGATAAAGGCAACGAACAGCATATTATCGTAGCCAACAGTAGCGAAAGAAGTCATAACCAGCGGAATCAATGCCAGATGCATGCCAGTCAGAACCAGCAGCGGAGCGAGGCAACCGATAACAAGCACAGAAGCCCAAGGAGCTACATTGTTGATGCCTGTCATTGCTGCACAGAGAAGATCGCCGCAGTAGCTGCCAATAGGGCCAGTCACACACAAGGTAACAGGAACCATGATCAGAAGGTTTACAAACGGCTGGAAAACAAAGCGAATAGCATTGGGAACGATCTTTGCAACGAACTTTTCTACATAGCTGTATACAAAAATCGTCAAGACAATGGGAATGAGCGTAGAAGAATAGCTTACCGCTTTTACAGGAAGGCCAAACAGTGTGATAGCTTCACCCGCATTTACCAGATCAATCAGTGTAGGGCTGATTAAGATTGCACCAAGGAACAAACTGGTCATAACATCGCAGTTGAATCGCTTTGCAGAGGTATATGCCAACAGAATAGGAAGGAAGTACAGCGCACCATTACCAACCATACTCAGAATAGAGTAGGTAGTGCTTTCTGCATTCAAACCACACCAGTTGGTGAAAATGATAAGCAGCGCAGAAATCAAACCGCTGCACATAATCAGTGGAATTGCAGGGCCAACAATAGAAGACAGGACGCCAAGCAAACGCGCACCAATATTTTGTTTTGTGTCAAGATTCTCCTTGATCGCAGAATCAGTCACAAAGTGGAACTCGCCCATAATAGCATCATATGCTTTGGACACATCGTTTCCAATGATGACCTGGATCCCATCCGGAGCTGAAACAGCGCCCATTACACCTGCAATGTTCTTCACTTCATCGAGGTCCGCCTTGGATTTGTCCTTCAGCGTAAAGCGGAGTCTAGTTGCGCAGTGGAGCAACTTAGAAACATTATCTTTGCCGCCGAGCTTTGATACGATACTCTCGCCAAGCTTTTTGTAGTCTTTTGCCATTTGTTTTTTCCTCCTACTTAATCTTTTGTGCATCCTGCACCTTTGGCTCAATTATAATGCTTTACAGCAGAAAGAAAAACACTTTGATTTTCTCTATTAGTACGGAACATTCCCGTACTGTTTTTGGGTATACTCTTGCAAAACTTCGGCCACCCTGTCAAAGAAATCGAGTATATTATCCTCTATGCAGCAACTTGCAGACATAATCTTATCGATGTTTTTGCCACTATAGCGGATACTCTCTTGCAGTTCGTAAATTTCTATACTGCTTTCACCCTTTGCAACTATTCTTGTAATGCAAAGAAGATTTTTGCCCACTGTCTTAACCGATATCACTCTTTTGTCTGCCATTTGCAATTGTTCTTCTGAAACAGAGCTTATTTTTTCGATGCTTTTAGGGTGCTTTTGTCTCATCAAGGTTTTACGCGCAGTCTTGATTGAATCACTCTGAGCTGTGATGAGCCTTCTAATTTGTTCCAGTTGCTGATTTGATGGGAAAACAGATATTGAAACAAAATCGGAGGATTGCATCGCCAATGCTGGCTCTGTAGTCAAATGAACCGGATATTCCTTTAGATATTTATCCGGATTCAGTTCGTACACATACTGCGGTATTGTTTCGACAGCACCTACGAGTTCTGCATTCATCTGTACGATTCGTTCTCTCGTTGTATATAAAATAGCCGCACTTGCATTACTTACGAACAGCACCTTAACCCTTTCTCTAAAGGGCTGAAGCGCTGCTGCTACATACAAAACCACATATCCTAGTTCAGCATCGGGGATTCTTAGAAATAGGGCTGGTTCCAAGCACGTTTTTATCAAGTGGACCTCTAATGGATAACTGGCAAATAGTTCTTTTGTGTAGTGTCCAACATTATTGTGCTCTGCAAGAATACGCCTTCGCATTCGCTTAATGTGATCTGCAAGATTCTTCTGTAAACCACCGCCAAATCGAACCTCTATGCCGGTCATTCGATAAATGTTTCTTTCGAACGCTTTGATAGCACGAATGGACTCCGCATCCTGACTCGATTTTTTGACCACTAAGTTTAGTTCATGGCAGTGCTCACGGATTAGCTTTTTTTCCTCATCCGTAAACTTATATCCAACCTCGTTGTAAACCCTTTGGCAGATTTCGTCTACCAAGACGGATGACTTATAATCGAATTCTGAATCAGCCATCGTCATACCGAGCTTTGAACGCAGAATACAAATAGAAATAAATCGAACAAAGTCCTGGTACGCTTGGCCAGTAATTACAATGCGATTCCGTACTAAAATTTCTGGGAGCAGTATGTGAATAGAACTTTCAATTCTTGCGAGGTCAGCTAGCTGGGGCATCTGAAGCATAGAAGCATAGTCGAGATCTTCGTTCATGAGTTTTGCACACATTAAACGCTTCGTTTCTTCGTCTGCTTCTACCCATAATCCGCCTCTTGGGGAGACAACAAGCTTAGATCCTTTATTTCGTGAAGCGATTCGCTTTGCTTGTGGAAGATTAGTATTAATGGTAGTTCTCGACAGATACAACTTATCTGCAATTTCTTCAATGTGTGGATGGACATTACTAAAAAGAAGCAGAATTAAAATAGCTTTCGGCGTACTATATCTTCCTGCAGGAGCACATACTTTTTCACTTTCAAAAACTGGAATATTGCAATCCGGATTAAGCCTATATCCCAATCGATTATTAGCAATGATTAACGGTTTCTTAGATGTCGCATTGATGTCTTTAATATCATTTTGCAAGGTCTTCTTGCAAACACCAATCGCAGCCGATAGCTCCGCACCAGACAGCCATCCATGCTGACCACGTAGATTTGCTATAACCATCTTCTGTCGGTTTGAATACTTATCCATGCGTCCTTCTCCCCTTTCTCAATGATATATTAGCAAAAATCTGGAAAATTTCCAAGTGTTCAGAGTGGGGCGCAAAGAAAAAATACCCGCACAAGGCATTTCGTACACTGTTGTGTGGGTAATAGCTACCCGGGAAAAATGTACGTTTCTCTTTGACTTCATGGGCAATGGTACTAGGATGGCGATGCAAGAACAACGCGATTTTTCGAAACGAGGCTTTTGCATAAATCGGAGCGTTAGCACCATCTGCACGGAGTTATTGCTCTGGCCGGGCTTCACCACGGACAATCCGTTTTCCTTACACAGCCTGTCGCTGGTACGCCGGATGTAGGCATAGCTCTGTTTATTGGAAATGTACTTGCGCTGATTCACCATATCCACCGCACAGAAAATAATGTGATTATGAACGTGTCCTTTGTCTATGTGGGTTGTCAGCACATAGGGGTATTTTCCTTGCAGCACTTCATCGGCAAGCTGCCTCCCGATCTCATGGGCCTGTTCCGGCGTGGCCTCGCCGGGGGCAAAGGACTGTATCAGGTGGTGGGCCAGATTGTTGCCCTTTTGGTACGCCTGCGCCAGCAGCATTTCAAATTCAATATCCGCTGTTTCATAAGAGCAGGCAAAGGAGGACACCAGCATTTTGTCGTAGGTCTTGTCCGGGTTCTCGATGTAGTCAAGGGCTTTTTTCAGCGTTGACTTGATAGGATGTATCTTTGTAACTGCCATATCTGCGTCAGCGCCCCCCTTTATATCCTCGATGTCCTGCGCGTACACCGGCCCCATGCTGTTGAGGCGCTTTGCAATTTGATTGACGTTGACGCCGATCTTCTGTATCTCGGCGGTCTGCGCCCGGATGTCGGTATGGGCCTCAAAAAGGCGATGGTGAGCCGACCATCTCCGCAAAAGAACAACAACAACAAACATCTGATGTGGTGGCTGCTTGGATAGAGCAGTAATCGTAAATTTAACAAGCGCTCTCTGCAAGTCCTCTATGCGAATTTGCAGAGAGCGCATTTTTGTATCCGAGCAGAAAATTATATAATTTTACAGAAAGTGTTCAAAGTACAAATTATAGAACAAGCCATGATTTATAATAAAAGTATCGAAGGGAACGGTTCCCTTCCCCAATACAAAGCGGAGGTAACTATTATGCTGAAGGATATGGATTTTGGGGTCTACGGTAAGGGCATTGACGGATATGTTCACTATTCTCTGGCAATGGATTGTATCCGGGAAGAAGAGGAAAACCGTAAGGCGCTGATGGATGAGTTCGATAACGATGAGGACAACTTCGATTCGGACGACCTTGATTCAGATGACTTTGCTTCGGATGATTTTGGCAGTGACGACTTCTGACAGTAAGTGCCACAGATAAAATGCAACACACGACAGAAAGGACTTTACCATGAAAAAGACTATTTGGAAAAGCATTCTTTGCGCAATGCTCGTTACGCTGACTGCTTGCGTCCTGTGCACCGGCGCATTCGCTACCAAGTATACCTGTATCAAGAGCGGCTGCGCCAGAGAGGCGGCTAAGGGCTCCGCCTATTGCTGGGTACATAAACCCACGAAGAGCAATTCCATCGTCTCCGGTAGCGGCTCCAGACCGTCCAGCAGCAGCTCCAGCACAAAGCATAAATACACCTGCATCAAGGACGGCTGCACGCGAGAAGCGGATAAGGACTCTGCCTACTGCTGGGTACATCGCCCGTCCAAATCTTCCACCAAGAGCAGCACTTCTTACAGCTCCAAATCTTCGTACAGCAGCTCTTACTCCAGCAGCAAAAAATCCTACAAGACGTATGATTCCTATGATGATGGCTATGACGCCATCTATGATGATGACGACTACGATGAGGATCGCTACAACAGCGACCCGGACTACGCAGCAGGCGTAGATGACGCTATGGACGAGTTGGATTGGTAACACAACAGTTTATGCAAATGACAGGAGGTTCCCTATGAAGGCATTTATCACGATCACCGGATTGAAGTTCCATTTTGGCAGCGAGCCTTTTGCGGTCGGGCAAAAGGTCAAGTTGGTCAAAGAGCCTGACAATGAGTATGACAGCGAAGCAATCAAGGCAGAGTTGCCTGGTCTTGGCTGCGCGGGTTATGTGGCAAACAGCCCGCACACGGTTTTGGGCGACTGCATCAGCGCCGGCAGACTGTACGACAAAATCGGAGACATTGCCACGGCCAAGGTCGTCTATGTGCTGGACAATGCAGTGGTCTGCAAGGTGAAGATTGCAGAGGAAGAAAAGATGTGCGGTCAATGCAGAGAATGATAGCTTTATATGAGATTATCGCCCGCTTCCGGCTCTGGGTATCGAATGATTCGCATAAGTGTTGCAGAGGTTGCTGCGTGACATGTCCATATTATAAAGATTGTGAGGCTGATGCACAAAAAAGATAAAACTTCAAGATTACGATCCCAGAACAGAAAACAGGGCAAGCTAAAATGAAAAGAGGTTTATTATGGCTTATTCGCGTAAAGACGTTGATAAAACAAAGCAGAACTCCAAGAAATTCGTTCGCTACCAAGAGGGTGCTGAAAAGTACAGCATGGGTTTGACAAAATTCACAGCGCTCGCTAAAGAAGCTAAGGCTGTTTACAAAATTGACAAGGTAACCTTGGTCAACTGTGAGATTTTTGAACGGTATTTGGAATCGTTCCGTATTCCGTAAAATTCTCACGTCACAGCCTCTCTGATATTAACAAACAAAAAACTCCCCCAAGTGTGCATACGCTGCACGTAGAGGCTTGGGGGGGATGTCGTTTCCTGATGCCGAGATTTTGCACACACGTGTGCAAAATCTTAGTTGAACACACTTTCATTCTTTGCTGCGGGGTGCAGCTGAAAATACTCGCATTGGGTATACGGTAGAAAAATTCTATTACCCAAAATCAAATTTTATTATTTTTGGGGTAATAGCGTATCTGCGGCACAAATTAAGAAGCCAGCCACAGGGCTTCATGGGGAAGTCCTGTGGCTGGCTTCTTAATTTTCAGCTATTCTCAAACAGGCTGCTATCTGCAATTCGCTTCAATGCGGCTATCACTGTATCATATGGTACGTTTTCTTCCAATAGCTGCGTTGTCAGGCTATCTGTTCTCGGACACCATCGCCAACAATATCCGCTTCGGAAAGCCCGATGCCTCCATGGAGGAGGTAAAGGCCGCAGCAAAGAAGGCGCGGTGCTATGACTTTATCATGGCGCTGCCGGATGGCTTTGACACTGTTATCGGTGAGGGCGGTGCAACGCATTCCGGCGGCGAGCGGCAGCGCATTTCCATCGCCCGGGCGATTATGAAGGACGCGCCTATCATCATTCTGGACGAGGCCACGGCCAATGTTGACCCGGAAAATGAAAAAGAGCTGATGGAGGCCGTTGCGGAATTGACCCACGATAAGACGGTCATCATGATTGCTCACCGGCTGAAAACTGTGCGCCGTGCCGACCAAATTTTTGTGGTCGATCACGGCGAGATCGTCCAGCAGGGCACGCATGACGAGCTGGTGGCCGTGGACGGCCTTTACCGCCGTTTTGTGGTGGAGCGCAAGCAGGCCGCCGGGTGGAAGGTCTGAAGAAACACAATCTAAAAAATATGAAAAGAAGCTCGTATCAGCTATTGACCGATACGAGCTTCTCCGTTTATTCTCTGTTTCCGGTAATAAAGTAGTCGCAATACTCTCCGCCATTCGCCAGCGTCTGTTTTCTGTGCAGCACGCCGTGCTGAAGCGTGATCATCACTTCATCAAGTTCGCAGAACAACGGCATGAGTTCGGAAACACCGAGTTTCTCCGTGTAAATGCAAATCGGGCAGCGGGTAATGCGGTAGTAACAGGCACCCTCATACGGCTGCCCGACAAAATCCACCTTGAAGGAGGTCGGGTATTCCGCCTCCTTTTCGGGCGTATACCACTTGGCGTATTTGACAACGCTCTTTTTGTTCTCCGCCTTGCCCTTGTCGGTATTCAAGTCGGTCTTTGCAAAATACCACTTGATATGATAGAGTGAGCGGCGCATCATTTCCTGCACGGTTTCCGGCGGGATTTTTTTCTCACTTGCCACATAGGGTGCGACAAAGGCAAGGGCAAACAGCTCGTTGTACGCCATTGGGTTATCGTCACCGATGTCGTCTGCTTTCTCGACAAGCTCACGATAGACCTTTTTGCTCTTTTTCATAATGTCGGCGGCATATTCCCTGCCGTACTTCTCTGCCAGAACCTTTTTCATCGGGCTTTTGAACATCCAGAAATAAAAACCGTTGTATTTCATATCACTTTTCCTCCCGTGATTTATTTACAGGCTTAAGAAACGTAGCCTAGCCGCCGAAGTGATAGACCATCGTCGCGTCCATATATAGCCCGGCAGTCTTGCGGTCGGTACATTCCGCCATGCTCCGGCGGTAGCTGTCAAACCGTGCGGAGATCAGCTTTCCATGATGCCGCGCCGATTACTTTCTTCCCACCAGCAATGTTGAGCCGCAAAGCATCAGGCGTCCGGCTTCCTTCGGTGTCATAAAGCTGCCGTCGGTCGTGTCGATCAGCTCTACGCGCTCATAGCCCATATCCCTGAGCTTTTGGACAAACTCCTGCATATCGCCGTATCTGCGAGGCGACATCAGGTCATGGATGGCAAACGTTCCGCCCTTTTTCAGCACGCGCAGCGTTTCCAGCAGAAGCTGCTGCTTGTCCTTTCCCGTGATATTATGATAGACATAGTTGCTGGTCACTGCGTCGAAGCTCTCGTCGGGGAAATCCAGTTTTAAGGCGTTCCCGCGCCGGAACGAAGCGTTCCTCACGCCCTCCGCAGCGGCGTTTTTTCGCACAGCGGCAGGCTGAAGGAGGCGTATTCCTTGCCCCAGCGGTCGATACCGATCATTTTTCCCTGGGGATTGCGCTTTGCGCAGGCAATGGTCAGCGCGCCGCTGCCGCAGCCGATATCCAGTCCCACGCCGCCCTCTGGCAGCGTGATATGCTCCGCCGTACCGTCAATGATCTGCTTTGAGAGCTTGCGTTCGCCGTCATAGGAAAAGCTCCGATAGGCATACACG
>OGKG01003133.1_pt1 | contig 15948 bp, 10 predicted proteins | sample 1572201 | NCBI WGS metagenome assembly OGKG01 (sample SAMEA2582146, study PRJEB24529) | metagenome | biome: Human gut stool | place: China | collected 2011 | reverse complement strand
CCCCCGACATGATGGGCCGCGTTGGCCGTCTCGGTAAGGTCCTGGGCCCCCGTGGTCTGATGCCCAACCCGAAGGCCGGCACTGTTACCCCCGACGTCGGCAAGGCTGTTACCGACGCTAAGGCCGGTAAGATCGAGTACCGCCTGGACAAGCAGAACATCATTCATGTGCCCATCGGCAAGGCCTCTTTCGGTGCCGAGAAGCTGATGACCAACCTGGACACCGTCCTGGATGCCATCGCCAAGGCTAAGCCCGCCGCTGCCAAGGGCCAGTACTTCAAGAGCGCTACCGTCGCCACCACCATGGGCCCCGGCGTCCGCGTTGCTACCAACAAGTATGGTGTTTAATTGAGCGCGTTGCGCATATGCGCGCTCAATTAAACGACGCAAAGCGGCGTTCCTCTGTTACCCGCCCATGAACATGGGCAATGAATTAAGTAGAGAAATTCCGCTTTTTCTATTGACAAACGCACGTTCGCGTGCTATAATAATTAAGCTGTTTTTGAGACAGCAGGTGCCGCAAGGCATAACGGGTTTTACCCACCTGCCGAGAAACGTGCGTTTGATTGCAATGCTTTCAAGCCCTTTCCCGGCGACGGGAAGGGGCTTTTTACTGTTTAAACCCATAAAAAGCCGCTTACCGAAACCAATCTGTAAGTGGAATGAGGTGAATTTCAAATGCCCAGTGCAAAGATTCTGGAAGCTAAGAAGGCTCTGGTTGCCGACCTGAACGAGAAGATCGTTGGTTCTCTGGCCGGTGTTGTCGTTGCTTACAACGGCATCAGCGTCGCTGACGACACCAAGCTGCGTAAGGAGCTGCGTGAGGCTGGCGTGCACTACATGGTCGTCAAGAACACCATGCTGCGTCTGGCTGTCAAGGGCACCCAGTACGAGGGTCTGACCGAGTACTTCAAGGGTGACACGGCTATCGCTCTGTCTCCGGAGGATCCGGCTGCTGCTGCTCGCATCCTGTGCAAGTTTGCTGACGCCGACAAGTCCAAGCGCTTCGTCGTCAAGGGCGGCTTCTGCGATGGTCAGGTTATGGATGCTGCAGGTATCAAGAGCCTGTCTACCATGCCCAACCGCGAAGGCCTGCTCTCTATGCTGGCTGGCTCCCTCAACGGTATCGTTGGTGGTCTGGCTGTTGCCCTGCAGGGTATCGTCGACAAGCAGGACGAGACTGCTGCCTGATTTCAGGTCAAGCAGGTTGAGCGCACCGGCGCAGCGCTCTTTGAATAAAAACCGCGCCGCTTAAAACTATAAAATTTATGGAGGTAACTACCATGGCTTCTGAGAAGATCACTGCCATTGTCGAGTCTGTCAAGACTATGACTGTTCTGGAGCTGAAAGAGCTCGTTGACACCATCTGCGAGGAGTTCGGCGTTTCTGCTGTTGCTGCTGCCGCTCCCGCTGCCGCCGGCGCTGCTGCTCCCGCTGAGGAGGAGAAGACCGAGTTTGACGTCATCCTGGCTGACGTTGGCGCTAACAAGATGCAGGTCATCAAGACCGTTAAGGAGCTGACCGGCGCTTCCCTGATGGAGGCCAAGAAGCTGGTCGAGACCCCGAACGCCAAGCTGAAGGAGCAGGCTTCCAAGGCTGACGCTGAGGACATCCAGAAGAAGCTGGCTGAGGTCGGCGCTAAGGTCGAGCTGAAGTAATTTAGCTTACCCAATAGCTTTTCAAGTACCGTGTGGTTTGTACCGCACGGTACTTTTTGTTTGTACACCTTAACAAAAACTTCATCATATCTTTGTACATTCCCACAGATTTGACCGTGTTCCCGCGTGCTTGCTTTTCGTATAATAATGATGTATCCTTTTTCTGTTAAATAAAATGGGAAAGTGAGGCTGTATACCCTTGGAGAACGAGAAGCCAAAAGGCAACGGCATGGAAAAATTGGCCACGTTTATCGTTGATAAGCGCAACCTGTTTTTCCTTTTATACATATTCGCGCTGATTTTCTGCGCCATCGCCACCGGCTGGGTCAAGGTCGAGGATGACATCACGACCTACCTGCCCGACACAACCGAGACACGCCAGGGCCTGACCGTGATGAACGACAACTTCGTCACCTACGGCACCGCCAACGTCATGGTGTCCAACATCACCTACGACACGGCGCTGGAAATCCAGGAACAGCTTGAGGATATCGACGGCGTGACCACCGTTGATTTCGACGACACCGACGAACATTACACAAATGCGTCAGCGCTGTTCAGCGTTAGCTTTGACGGCGAGGTCGGCGACGCCCACGCCGAGCAGGCGCTGCAGGAGATCCGCGACGAGCTGGAAGGTACCTACGACACCTCGATTTATTCCGAGGTCGGCTACGATTCCTCCGCCGATCTGCAGTCGGAAATGGTCGTCATCGTCATCATCGCAGCCATCATCATTGTGCTCGTGCTGACGCTGACCTCCCGCTCCTACGCCGAGGTGCCGGTCCTTATCATGACCTTCGGCGCGGCCGCGCTGCTAAACATGGGCACCAACTTCCTGTGCGGCACCATCAGCTTCATTTCCAACTCCGTCACCGTCATATTACAGCTGGCGCTGGCCATCGACTACGCCATCATTCTGTGCCACCGCTTCAGCGACGAGCACGAGACGATGCCCACCCGCGAAGCCTGTATCGCCGCGCTTTCCAAGGCCATCCCCGAGATTTCTTCCTCCTCGCTGACCACCACCAGCGGTCTGGCCGCGCTGGCGTTCATGCACTTCGGCATCGGCCGCGACCTGGCAACGGTTCTTATCAAGGCTATTTTGTTCAGTCTGCTCAGCGTCTTTACGCTGATGCCCGGCCTGCTGGTCCTGTTCAGCAAGCTGATCGACAAAACGCGCCACAAGAACCTTGTTCCCAAAATTACCGCCGTCGGCAAGTTCGACGTCAAGACCCGCTTCGTCATCCCACCAATCTTCGGCGTCATCATCGTGGCGGCAGCGGTGTTCGCCAACCTGTGCCCCTACTGCTACACCTACACCGATCTGGTCACGGCCAAGCAGAGCGAGCGCCAGATTGCCTACCAGAAAATCAAAAACACCTTCGGCAGCAGCAACATGGTAGCCGTCATCGTGCCGTCCGGCGATTATGAATCCGAGGGCAAGATTCTCGACGAACTGGACGGCTGCGCCGAGGTCAAGTCCACGATGGGCCTTGCCAACATTGAGGCGATGGACGGCTATATGCTGACCGACGCCCTGACACCGCGCCAGCTGGCCGAAATGGCCGACCTGGATTACGAGGTTGCCAAGGCACTGTACGGTGCCTATGCCGTGGACCATGACGAGTACGGCGAGATCATCAACGGCCTGGACGATTATAAAGTGCCGATCTACGATATGTTCAAGTTCCTGGAGCAGGAGATGCACGACGGCAACATCACGCTCTCGGGCGATGTGCAGGACACGCTGGACGACCTGTTCGATCAGCTGGACGAAGCCCAGAAGCAGCTGCAGAGCGAGGATTACAGCCGCCTGGTCGTCTACCTGAACCTGCCCGAGGAGACCGACGAGACGTTTGCCTTCGTCGATAAGATGCACGACATCATCGGCAAATACTACACCGATGACTACTATGTCGTCGGCAACACTACCAGCGCCATGGACCTGTCCAGCTCCTTCGGCGAGGATAACCTGCTCATCAGTGTGCTGTCCGCCCTGTTCGTTATCCTGGTCCTGCTGTTTACGTTCAAGTCTGCGGGCCTGCCGGTGCTGCTGATCATCGTTATCCAGGGCAGTATCTGGATCAACTTCTCGTTCCCGTATCTGCAGGGTGAGTCCCTGTACTTCCTGGGTTATCTGATCGTCAACTCCATTCAGATGGGCGCAAACATCGACTACGCCATCGTTATTTCCAGCCACTACACCGACCTGAAGAAGGTCATGCGCCCGAAAGAGGCCATCGTCGCGGCCCTGAACGAGTCGTTCCCGACCATCTTTACCTCCGGCTCCATTCTGGCATCGGCTGGCATCCTGATCAGCGTATTGACCACGAACCCCGTTATCGCCGCCATCGGCACCTGCCTGGGCCGCGGCACCATCATCTCGATGCTTCTGGTTCTGCTTGTCCTGCCGCAGATTCTGATTTTGGGCGACACCATCATCGAGCGCACGAGCTTTGAGATGAAGGGCGTTGCCGGTATGACCCGCACGGCCAGCGGCACCATGCACATCAACGGCCGCGTGCGCGGTTACATCAACGGCGTCGTCGATGCCGACATCAACGGCGTGCTGCACGGCCAGTTCAGCGCCAACGTTGCCACCGGCACCGAATTCGAGGTCGATAAGCCCGATATGTACCTGTCGGAAGAAAACATCCATGAATCCAGCGACGCCGGGGAAGAAACCGCCCCGGATACCCCCGCCGCTGACGACGCTGCGAAAGGAGGCGACGCCGAATGAACCGTATTTTCCAACTGACGCGCCGCCTTTGGGCCGCGCTGCTGGCGCTCTGCCTTGTGCTGGCTTTGACCCTGCCTGTCTTTGCGGAAGGGGAGAGCAGCGCCGACACCACTGAAAAAGAGACTTACCACATCGGCACCGTGGACGAGCTTTTGCAGCTGGCCGACTACTGCCGCCTGGACAGCTGGAGCGAGAACCGCACCGTCATGCTGGACGCTGACCTGGAACTGACCGGAAGCGGCTTTAGCGGCATCCCGTCCTTCAGCGGCGTGTTCCTGGGCCAGGGGCACGTTATTTCCGGCCTGAGCCTGGTGAACGACGGCTCGGTCGTGGGCTTCTTCCGCTATGTGCAGAAGGGCGCCAACGTCCGCGACCTCGTTGTGCGGGGCCGCGCCATGCCCACCGGCAGCCGCACCACCGTGGGCGGCATTGCGGGCAGCAACGCCGGCACCCTGCATAACTGCCGATTTGAGGGCGTATCCTCCGGTGCGTCCATCGTCGGCGGCATCGTCGGCACGAACCTGGCCTCCGGCGTCATCGAGAGCTGCACCACCACTGGCAGTGTTTACGGTGCGCACTTCATCGGCGGTATTGCCGGTGAGAACCACGGCATCATTGCCAACTCCACCAACACAGCCAATGTGAACACGACGGTGGAGCAGAACGATATTGACCTCTCTGAGCTGACGCTGGGTGACCTGATCGGCACCGAGAACGCGGCCGATATCACCGATATCGGCGGCATCGCGGGCCAGTCCGGCGGCGTTATCCGCGCCTGCATGAACCGCGGCACCGTGGGCTACCAGCACATGGGCTACAACGTCGGCGGCATTGCGGGCAGCCAGACCGGCTACATCGAGGGCTGCGTCAACTACGGCACCGTCTACGCCCGCAAGGAGGGCGGCGGCATCGTCGGCCAGATGGAGCCCAGCAGCACGCTGGAATACACCAAAGACACGCTGCAGGAACTCAGCGATGAGATGGGCACCCTGCAAACGCTGGTCAACCGCGCCTGCGATGACGCCAGCGCCGCCAGCAGCGACCTGTCCAACCAGCTGGACGCACTGAAGAGCAGCGTGACCAGCTCCCGCAACGCCATCGAGAACCTGCTGCAGCAGACCGAGAACGGCATTTCCATCAGCAGCCAGACCGTCAAGACGGACCTGAGCCAGTTCAAGCAGAATTTGAAAAACACCACCGGCGACCCGGAGGACCCCAACGCCACCAAGCAGCCTGACGGCGCGGTCATCGACCCCATCTACTCCACAGGCGACCTGACGAACCGCAATAATGACGACAACGGCGACGATTCGGACAGTGACATCGATCTGCCCGACATCAGCCTGCCGGATATCGGTATCGACACAGGCGATATCGGTGAGGATATCCCGGTGCCTGAGAGCCAGGCCGAGGAGACCCCGACGCAGGACGAGGCCGTCACAGCCCTCGAGCAGCCCGCAGACCCGGCCCCGGCTGAACAGCCTGCCCAAGCGGCGGACACCGCCCCTGTGACCGAGAACGCCCCCGCCGGGCAGAGCGCGGAACCCGAAGCCGAGCGCGAAGCCCACGGCCAGCCAGACCCCAACACGGATGCCGACAGCGATACCACCATCGGCCCCCAGCCCACGCCCGACCCGAACCAGGACGACGGCGGCTATATCGTCGAGAAGCCGGAGAACCGGGACTTCGGCAAGGAGCTGGTGGACGGCATCAGCGACGCCATCCCGAACTCCGTGGATGTGGAGATCCCCAAAGTAGAGCTGACGAACAAGGACGCCATCACGGCCAGCCGCAACGATTTGAGCAGCAACCTGACCAGCATGGGCGATATCGTCAGCAATCTGAACTCCAACGCAAGCAGCAACTCCCAGGCCCTGATCAACGATGTGCGCGCCATTTCCAACCAGATCAACAAGATCGGCCAGACGCTGTCCGGTGCCAGTGACAACATCAAGGACCCGGATGACATTGTGGACGATATCTCCGATGAGGACACCGACGACGATGTTGAGGCCAAGGTCACGAACTGCATCAACAGCGGTGTGGTCAACGCCGATATCAACGCGGGCGGCATTACCGGGGCCATGGCCCGGGAGAACGACCTGGACCCCGAGGACGACTACACCACCGCAGGCAGCGAGTCGCTGAATTTCACCTTCAAGACCCGCGTTGTGGCCCGCGACTGCACGAACTACGGCACCGTCAGCGCCAAAAAGCAGAACGCGGGCGGCATCGTGGGTGATGCAGAGATGGGTTCCGTCATCGACTGCAAAGGCTTTGGCACCGTCGATGCCGAGGACGCCACTGCCGTGGGCGGCGTGGCCGGTGTCAGCAAGTCCATCATCCGCGAAAGCTACGCCAAGTGCCGCCTGTCCGGCGCAAAGCAGGTAGGCGGCATCGCCGGAAACGGCGCGACGATCGAGAACTGCCGCGCTATGGTCATCATCGACAACGCCGCCGAGCAGCTCGGCGCGATTGCCGGGTATGTGGAGGACCCGCTGGACGGCAGCGTCACCGGCAACACCTTCGTGGACGAGGGCGTGGCCGGCATCGACAGCGTCAGCTACAAAAATATTGCCGAGCCGCTGAGCTATGCGGATTTTGCCGCACAGGAGAACCTGCCCAGCGACTTTGCCAGCATCTGCGTCCGCTTCGTGACCGAGGATGACACGCTGGTGCAGCAGTATTACATCCCCTACGGCAGCGACTTCCCGACAGACCAGCTCCCGCCGGTGCCCAACCATACGGGCCAGTACGGCAGCTGGGAAGACGTTGACCTTAAAAACATGACCTTCGACGCGACCATCCACGCCGAGTACAGTGACATGAACACCGTGCGCCAGAGCCAAGAGAAGCGCGATGGCCGCCCCATCGTATTGGTGGAGGGCAGCTTTGACACCACCGACGAGCTGATGCTCCACGAGGTGGACGACGCGCCCGCAGCCCTCGGCGTTCTGGTCGAGGCCTGGGGCCTGGAACTGCCCGCCGACACGGGCCACACGCTGCGCTATATGCCGCCGGAGACGACCGACAACACCGAACTGTGGGTCAAGACCGACGCAGGCTGGCAGCAGGCCGAAACGAGCGTGGACGGCAGCTACCTGACCTGCACTGCCCCCGCCGGGACGACGGAGTTTGCCGCCGTCAAAATTCCCGCCAGCAAGGTCCCGCTGGCCACCGCTGCCTGCGGTGCCGCCGCCGCGCTGCTGCTGGTGATTTTGTTCATCGTGCGCAAGCGCAAAAAGCGAAAAGCAAAAAAAGCTGCTGAAAAGGCAGAATAAAAGAAAATCCCTTCATGATGCAAAAACATCATGAGGGGATTTTTGGGCTTTAAGGCAATACCGCACCCACAAACGCCGCAAAAATCTTGCGGCTGTCCGCATTGACGGGGAACGAAAACTCCGGGTGCCACTGCACGGCCCAGACAAACTTCTTGCCCGGCAGACAGATGGCCTCGGGGATGCCATCCTCCGACAGGGCCATTACTTGCAGCGTCGGGGCCAGTTTGCGGATGGCCTGGTGGTGCAGGCTGTTCACGGCCAACTCACACTTGCCCAACAACTGGTAGAGCGGCCGCGCCGGCACCAGCGTGACACTGTGTACCGGCACATCGTAGGGCGGCTTCTGGTGGTGCTCCGCCGCCGAGGGGTGCTCGGTGGGCAGGTCCTGGTACAGCGTGCCGCCCAGGTAGACGTTCAAAAACTGGATGCCCCGGCAAATGCCCAGCACCGGCTTGTCCTGTTCCAGGGCCAGCGCCAGCAGCTTTGTCTCCATGGCGTCACGCGCGGGGCAGGTCTCACCGCAGGCGGGCGCAGGGGCCGCGCCGTACAGGGCAGGGGAGACATCCTGGCCGCCGGTCAGCAAAAATCCGTCGCAGGTGTCGGCCAGCTGGCGCAGAGCGGCGTCATCGTCGGTCAGCGGCAGCATAATGGGCAGGCCGCCCGCCTGCTCCACGCCCCGCATATAACCGGGCAGCATCCAGTAGCTCTCCCGCTGGGCATCCACCAGCGGCACAATTCCAATCAAAGGCCGTTTCATTCTTCCCACACCTCACTGTAAAAAATAAAACAGAGAAGCCCTTGCGTGACTTCTCTGTCCGTTGTGCTGATTATACCGCGCCGCGCGGCAAAATGCAAGCCCTACATCGGCGGGTGGTTCGCCTTAAACCGCTTGTCCGTCGGCAGGGTCGTGTATTTTTCGTACAGCTCCCGCAGCAAAACGGTACGGCGCACCATGCCGATAAACACGTTGCGGTCGTCCACCACCGGCACAAAGTTCTGGTCGATGGCCGCCTTTAACAGCGTCGGCATATCGGTCGTGACCGTCACGGCTTTGTAGTCACGGCGGCGGGGAAAACTGGAAATGGGTACGTCCTCACTGGCTTCCAGATCCAGGCCGTGCAGGTTTTTCATGCCCCAGAGGATGTCACCCTCGGTGATGCTGCCCACATATTCGCCGTTTCGTTTCAGCACCGGGATGGTAGCGTAGCGCTGGTTCGACCATTTTTCCAACGTCTGGCGCAGGGTGAAATCCTCGTAAATGTACAAGACATCCTGCTTGGGTGTCAAAAAGAACAAAAGGTTCATATCTTAACTACTCTCCTTTGGTAGTGTTGTCATACTTCTGTAACCAGTATATACGTTTGCACTGTAAACTTTGTGAATGGAATGTTAAATCCGCGCAACAAAATAAATTTCTCCGAAATGCCCTGTTCAAGCGGGAAAAAATGGTGTATAATAGCTAATGATTCACATAGTGCAGCTACGGCTTTAGTCGTGGCTAACCCCGAAAAGGAGGATCGCAGATGATCACCAAGGTCAATCCCTATGGACATATTTCGCTGACCAATGACTACTTCTCCGGCCTGGTCGAGCAGGCCGCCAAGCAGTGCTACGGCATTGCCGCCATGGGTCAGGCCCCGGCCGAAAGCGTTGTGCGCAGCGCCCTGCGCACCGGCAGCCTGCCGCCGAAGGGCGTCACTGTCACGCAGGAGGGCGGCAAGTTGGTCATCGCCCTGCACATCAAGGTCGGGTTCGGCCTGAACATTTCGACCATCACCCAAAGCATTACCCACCGCGTCAAAGACGAAGTTGAACTTGCCACCGGCCTGAAAGTCGCCCGCATCGATGTGTATGTGGACGACATCATTGCCGACTAACAGAATTGTATCTGCAAACATGAGGTGTAACGAAACCATGATTACTGGCCAGACCCTGCGCGACGCCATTCTTTCCGGCGCCAACAACATTGCCAACCAGCGCACCCGCGTGGATGAGCTGAACGTTTTCCCTGTGCCCGACGGCGACACCGGCACGAACATGAGCATGACCATCGGCGCAGCCCGTGCCGAGCTGGAAGCTATGCCCGACAGCTGCACCGTGGCCGAGGCCAGCAAGACCGCTGCCTCCGCCATGCTGCGCGGCGCACGCGGCAACTCCGGCGTTATCACGAGCCTTCTGTTCCGCGGCTTCTCCAAGGCGCTGAAGGATAAGACCGAGGCTTCCGCCGCCGACCTTGCCGCCGCATTGCAGCAGGGTGTTGAGGCTGCCTACAAGGCCGTCATGAAGCCCACCGAGGGCACCATCCTGACTGTCTCCCGCCTGGCTGCCGAGAAAGCCGCCGAGTGCACCGAGCTGGACGTGCCCGCCATGTGGGATGCCACTTTACAGGCCGGTCAGGCCGCACTGGACGACACCCCGAACCTGCTGCCTGTGCTGAAAAAGGCTGGCGTTGTGGATGCCGGCGGCCAGGGCATCATGCTGGTGTTTGAGGGCATGAAGCAGGTGTTTGACGGCGGCGAGATCGTTGCCGGTGCCGAGGTTGCCGCCAAGCCGAAGCTGGATTCCAGCGCAGCAGGCAAGGGCGTGTTTGCCGACGACCTGATGAAGGTTGAGGATATCAAAAACGGCTACTGCACCCAGTTCCTGGTCCATAAGGATCCCGGAGCAAGCGTCACCCGCCTGCGCGCTTTTCTGGAATCCAACGGCGACTCTGTTGTTGTGATCGAGGATGACGATGTGGCCAACTGCCATGTGCATACGGCTGACCCCGGCATGATGCTGAGCGAGGCCATCAAGTATGGCTACCTGACCAATTTTAAGATCGAGAACATGCACGAGCAGTTCCTGGCCCGCCAGAAGCAGGCCAAGGGCCTGGAAAAGCAGGCCGAAGCCGAGGAAAAGGCTGCCGAGACCGGCGCAAAGGAAACTTTTGTTTACGCTGCAGTTGACCCGGACCGCGCCTATGGCTTTGTTGCCGTGGCGGCGGGCGATGGACTGAAATCCGTGTTTGAGGACCTGGGCGTGGATGCCGTTGTTTCCGGCGGCCAGACCATGAACCCGGCAACCGAGGATATCCTGGCTGCCATCCAGAGCGTGCCCGCCAAGACCGTTCTGGTGCTGCCCAACAATAAAAACATCATCATGGCTGCCGAACAGGCAGAAAAGCTGGCTGACCGTAAGGTCCTGGTTCTGCCTACCCGTACCGTGCCCCAGGGCATGACCGCTATGCTGAACTTTGACCCCGAAGCCGCCCCGGAGGAGAACGCCGTCAACATGATGGCCGCCGCCGAAAAGGTTGCTACCGGCCTGATCACCTACGCCGCCCGCGACAGCGAGTTTGACGGTCGCCCCATCCGTAAGGGTGAGATCATGGCGCTGGAAAACGGTAAGATCGTTGCCACTGGCAGTGACATTACCAAGATGACCTACCGCCTGGCACGTTCCATGAAGAAAAAGGACAGCCAGTTCATCACCGTGATCTCCGGTGCGGAAGTCAGCGAGGAAGATGCCGAACATACCACCGAACTGGTGCAGTCCAAGTGCGGCTCCAGCGTGGAGGTCAGCCATATCCATGGCGGTCAGCCGGTTTACTACTATATGCTCAGCGTGGAATGATCCCGGCATAACGGACAAAACCATTCAAGGACGAACTTGTGCATCAAAACGCATGTTCGTCCTTTGTTTATAACCCTACCGGAAGGAGGTGCAGCCATGCCGGATATCAACAGCGACATCCAATACCTGAAAGGCGTTGGCCCGGCTTACGCCAAAAAGTTTGCCAAGCTCGGCATTTATACCATCCGGGATCTGCTGCTGCACTATCCGCGGCGGTATATTGATTATTCCCAGCCGTACACGGTAGTATCAGCGCCGTTTGATGTGGACTGCTGCGTAAAGGCAACGGTGCTGCAGCGGGACCCGGACCGGCGCATTAAAGGCGGGCGGATGCTCTCCCATGTGCTGGCAGTGGACGATACGGGAATGCTGGCGCTTTCCTGGTTCAACGCGCCCTATGCGGCGGAAAAGCTGGAACCTGGAACCGAATATTATTTCGAGGGCCGCGTTGGCGGCATGATGACCCGGCGGGAAATCCTGCACCCGCTTGTGCGCACCGAAGCCCAGGTTGCTGCGGCGCCCTTGCTGCCGGTTTACGGAAGCACCGAAGGGCTGCCCGCCGCCCGCCTGACCCGCTGCGCCCAGCTGGCGCTGGAATATGTGGCCCAGCTGGATGACCCGCTGCCGCCAGAGCTGCTGACCCGCTACCGCATGCCGCCCAAAGCGGACGCTGTGCGGGCCATCCATGCCCCGCGGGATGCGGCGGACGCCGCTGCTGCCCGCCGCCGTTTGATCTTTGAAGAATTGTATATCCTGCAGCTGGGCATATTTTTGATGCGAGGCCATGGCCGCAAAATTACCGGTGCCCCCATGCGGGAGCTGGACCTTGCGCCGTTCTGGCGCAGCCTGCCCTATGTACCCACCGGGGCACAGCGCCGCTCGGCGGAAGAAATCTGCCATGATCTGTGCGGCCAGACCCCGATGAACCGTCTGCTGCAGGGCGATGTGGGCAGCGGCAAAACGCTGGTGGCCGCTGCGGCCATCTGGTTTGCCGCGCAAAATGGCTGGCAGAGCGCTATGCTGGCCCCAACGGAAATTCTGGCCCGCCAGCACGCCGCCAACCTGGCCGACCGCCTGGAGCCGTTTGGCGTCAACGTGACCTTGCTGGTGGGTGGCATGAAAGCCGCCGAAAAGCGGGTGGCCCTTGCCGCCATTGCGGATGGCCGTGCCGGGCTGGTGGTTGGCACCCATGCGGTGCTGACGGACAGCGTGGTGTTCAAAAATCTCGGCCTTGCCATTGTGGACGAACAGCACCGCTTTGGCGTGAGGCAGCGCGGCATTCTGGCGGGCAAGGCCAACAACCCGCACCTGCTGGTCATGAGCGCAACCCCCATCCCGCGTACTCTGGGGCTTTTGATGTACGGGGATCTGGATATCTCCATCCTGGATGAGCTGCCCCCCGGCCGCAAGCCCATCAAGACCTGGTTCATCACTGGCAAAAAGCGCCGCGATATGTACGGCTTTCTGGAAAAACAGATCGCCGCAGGGCATCAGGTATATATCGTCTGCCCGGCCATTGAGGAAAACGAAATGGATTCCGGCATGAAAGCCGTCAAGCAGTATTACGAGCAGGTGGCCTGCCCGCTGCTGCCGGGGCGGCGCATCGGCCTGCTGCACGGCAAAATGAAGCCGAAAGATAAAGATGAAGTGATGCAGCAGTTTAAGGCCGGGGAGCTGGATGTGCTGGTCAGCACCACCGTGATTGAAGTCGGTGTGGATGTGCCCAATGCAACCGTAATGGTGATCGAAAATGCAGAGCGGTTCGGCCTTTCGGCACTGCACCAGCTGCGCGGCCGCGTGGGGCGCGGTGCGGCGAATTCCTGCTGTATCCTGATTTCGGATAACGAGGGAGAAGCGGTACGCCAGCGGCTGCACTTTTTGTGCCGCACATCGGATGGTTTTGCCGTTGCCAAGTATGACCTGGAAACCCGCGGCCCCGGCGATTTTTTCGGCGAAGCACAGCACGGCCTGCCCACCCTGCATGTGGCGGACCTTGTGCAGGATACCCGCACCCTGACCGTTGCCCAGCAGGAAGCCAAAGCCCTGCTGGCCCTGGACCCCAACCTGGCCAAACCGGAACACAAAGCCCTTTCGGACGAAGTGGAGCGCCTGTTTGCCACAGCCGGGGCCATGAATTAGTCTTGATATCTTTATTTCCAATAAAAAACTGCCCAAATTATTTTTGATTTTTTTGTATAATCTCTTTTTTTTGCAGAAAGAATTTGCTATACTAAGGTTTAACCTGTATTGACACATAACTTTACAGGCTGGGCCGACAAACCAAAAAGGACATGCCATGAAACAATTCCTGTCTGCCTGCCTTGCGGTACTGCTGCTGGCGGTGCTGCTGGTCCTGCCCGCCGCAGCGGAGGAAACCGCCGATGCCCCCAACCTGACACCGGGATTTTCTGTTACCGCAGAGGCAGCCTATGTGGCTAACACCGATACGGGGCTGGTTGTTTATGAAAAAAACAGCGAAACCCCCATGGCCGCCGCCAGCCTGACCAAGCTGATGACCATGATCCTGATGCTGGAAAGCTACCAGGACCAGCTGGATACCATCAGCATTACAGCGCCGGGCTATATCTATGATTACCTGTACGGCAAAAATGCTTCCACGGCGGATATCTGGAAAGACGAGACCCATACCCTGCGCAGCCTGCTGTATGCCATGCTGCTGCCCAGCGCCAACGAGGCAGCGTATATCGTGGCAGACTATATGAGCGGCAGCAGCATTGATAACTTTGTGGCCATGATGAACGATGAAGCTGCCCGCATCGGCTGCACCGGCACTACCTTTACTGACCCCTGCGGGCTGGATCCCGGCAACGTGACCACCGCGCGGGATGCCTACCTGCTGGTGCGGGTGGCTATGGGCTATGATGCCTTTGCCCAGGCGGCAGGGGAGGAAAGCTACCAGATGCCGGCCTCCACCAAGCATGATTCGCCCTATACCATCCTGACCAGTGATAAGCTGGTTTCGCTCAGCAGCAACTATTACCGCTCTTACACCAAAGGCGGCAAAACCGGCAGCCTGGATGACTGGCAGAATTTTGCGGGCTGGCACACCCAGGACGGCGAAACCTATGTCAGCGTGGTGCTGCACAGTCCCAAAACGGACGAAGACCCGCGCCCGGCGCTGACCGAAACCGCCGAGCTGATGGATTGGGCGTTCGCCACCTTTACCGTAACCGCGGCGCTGGATACCACCCAGCCCATCACCGAGCTGCCTATTGTGTATTCCTCCCAGACGGATACGGTAATGATCTACCCGGTGGATGATATGCAGACCCTTTTGCCGCGGCAGGGCGGGGCAGAGCTGACGGAAAAGACCTTCAATGTTCCGGAGCACCTCTCCGCGCCCATCAAGCAGGGCGATGTGGTGGGTACCGTTACCGTTACCATGCAGGGCGAAACCGTTGGTACGGTGGACCTTTTGGCCGGCAGCAGCGTGGACCGCAACGAGCTGTTGTATACCATGGCGAAGGTAAAGGCTTTCTTTTCAAGCACTTATTTCAAGGTCGTTATTGTGCTTTGCATCATAGCGGCTGTTGTCTATGCGGTTTTGTGGGTGTATGTTATGCTGCTTACGGTGCGCCGTGTGGAGCAACCGACCCCAAAACGCAAAAATAAACCGAACGATTGAAATAAGGAATAATGGCGGGCACCAGCCAGCCATAAGGGGGTACATTGTACTATGTTGGATGTAAAACGCAACCTGACAACCATGACGGATTTTTATGAGCTTACCATGTCGGCCGGCTACCTGGACGAAGGGTATAAGGATAAAATTGCCGTCTTTGATATGTTCTTCCGCAAGGTGCCGGACGGCGGCGGTTACGCCATTATGGCCGGCCTGGAGCAGTTCATCAACGCAGTGGACAGCCTGAAATTTACCGAGGAAGACATCAATTATCTGCGCTCCACCGGTGCTTTCAATGAGCAGTTCCTGGACTATCTGCGCAACTTTAAGCTGCACTGCAATATCTGGGCGATTGAAGAGGGCATGCCCATCTTCCCGCAGGAGCCCATTGTGACCGTAGAAGGCCCGGCTATTGAGTGCCAGCTGCTGGAAACCCTGCTGCTGGTCACCTTTAACCATCAGTGCCTGATTGCCACCAAGGCAAACCGCATCTGCCGCGCTGCCGCTGGCCGCCCGGTTATGGAGTTTGGCGCCCGCCGTGCCCAGGGGTATGACGCCGCCTACTTTGGCGCCCGCGCTTCCTACATCGGCGGCTGCAGCTCCACCTCCTGCGTGATGGCTGCCCGTGACTTCGGTATCCCGGCATCCGGCACTATGGCACACTCTTGGGTGCAGATGTTCCCCACCGAGTATGACGCATTCAAGAAGTATGCCGAGATGTACCCGGACAACTGCGTGCTGCTGGTGGATACCTACAACGTTCTGCGCCATGGCGTGCCCGATGCCATCAAGGTGTTTGACGAAGTGCTGAAGCCGATGGGCAAGCGCCCCAAAGGTGTGCGCATTGACTCCGGCGATATTGCCTACCTTTCCAAAAAGGCCCGCCAGATGCTGGATGCCGCCGGTTACCCGGACTGCACCGTCTGCGCTTCCAACTCTCTGGATGAATACATCGTGCGCGACCTGATTTTGCAGGGTGCCCGTGTTGATAGCTTTGGTATTGGCGAGAACA
>OGKG01003132.1_pt1 | contig 15958 bp, 12 predicted proteins | sample 1572201 | NCBI WGS metagenome assembly OGKG01 (sample SAMEA2582146, study PRJEB24529) | metagenome | biome: Human gut stool | place: China | collected 2011 | reverse complement strand
GGTGCGCGAAGGGAACTCTTTGCTCTTTAGAACTTGCAGCGGACGATGCAGCTGACCTCCTGGTCGCCATACTTGGCGGTGATCTTGGCGATGCCCCGGCCCATGGCGGTGACAACGCCGTTGTTCACGTTGGCAATGGCGGAGTTGCTGGTTCTCCAGGTAACATCCTCGGCACTGAGGTCGCAGTCCAGCTGGAGGGTGTAGTACACGCCCAGACGGGAGAAGGTGATGTCGGAGCGCTTCAGCTTCAACGTCACATCGCCGGAGGAGGACTTCTTGGTCTCTTCGGTCTCCTCGGTGGGGGCCTCGGTCTCTTCCGTGGTGGGCTCCGTCTCCTCGATGGCTACGGTGACGGCGCACTTGATCTGCTGCTCGCCGCAGGTAACCACAATATTGGTGCTGCCGTTGCCCACAGCGGTCAGGTTGCCGTTCTCGTCCACCGTCACCACGTTCTCATCCTCAGAGGCATAGGTGATGGTGTCGGTGGTGTTGTCAGGGCTGGCGCTGGCGTTCAGCCGGTACATCTGGCCGGCCTCAGTCAGCGTATCCACAGCGGGGGCATACAGGCTGGTGCAGGGCACGGTGGTCTGCTCGGTGACTTCCTCGGTAGCGACGGTTTCCACGGTCTCCGCCACGATGGTAGGGGTGGTAGTTGCCTTGGTGTCTGCCTTCTTGCCGGGCAGCAGGAACTTCACGACCAGCACACCGGTGGCAATGAGCACCAGCACAATGAAGATGACCAGAACCACCACCAGGGCCGTATTGGTCTTCCGGGGAGGCTCTCCCATGCCGGGATTCCCGCTGCCATAGTAGCTGGTATCGTCCTCCTCCGCCTCGGTGGAAACGGACTTGCGGCCGTTGGCCTCGTCAAAGTCAAAAATCCGTCTGCCCTGCTGGGCCCCGCCCATCTTCGGCTCCCGAGGGGTGTTGACATCAAAGTCCCCCATATTTGCCTCTGCCTTGGGTTCCGCCCCTGTAGGCGACCAGCCACAGATGGGGCAGTTGGATGCCGTATCCGGAAAAACGGTACCGCAAACCTCGCAAGTGATCTTACTCATGGATGTTCCTCCTCACCATGGGCTCCCCGCCGGGCAGGCGACAGATGACCCAAGTTTTTTCTTTGCCCGTGGCCCATGCCACAGGTCCCCTTTTATCGTCAAATTATATCACCATTTTTTCCGGATTACAAGAGGGACAGCCCAAATCCTTTCTGGTATTTTTTCCTTTGGAGGGCTTTTCTGCCTCTGCCTGTTTTTTCTTCCTCCCAAAAAGCGGCACAGCCGCAGTTTGTATATAGAAAAGTATTGATTTTTCGGAGGTTTTCCGGTATGATATGGGGGTTAAGGAGGCGATCTATATGTCCCAAGAATCGTTGGCCTCTCCCCTTCTGGATGGGTTCCGGCTAGGAGCCCCCATGAGTGAGCGCCCGGGCGTTCAGTGCTGCCCGGCGATGAAGGAGAACTCCGATCAAAAATATATCGTAAAGATCCTGTCCATGCCTGCATCCCAGGTTCAGCTGGATGCTCTGCTGGTAACAGGCGCTTACAAAGATCCTGCCGCTGCCCTGGACTATTTCCGCCAGCAGGCAGACGACACCGCAGCGGAGGCGGAGTTCCTCCAAAGCCTTTCCAAGCTGGAGGGCTTCGCTGGCTTTGAGGGCTGGCAGGTGGTGCCCATGAAGACCAACCGGCTGGGCTACCAGGTATTTTTGGTGAGCACCTACGGCCGCACTTTGGAAAAAGCCATCCGCCGTACCGCCATCACCCAGCTTCAGGCGGTGAATCTGGCCATTGACTTATGCGCCGCCCTGTCTCTGTGCCGTCGGGCGGGCTACCTGTACATCGACCTGAAGCCCTCCAACATTATGGTGGAGGGCGACCACTTCAAAATCGCGGACCTTGGCTTTGTATCCACCAAGTACCTGAACTACAGCTCCATGCCGGAGCGCTACGTCAGCGCCTACACAGCCCCCGAGGTCAAAGATCCCATGTCTCCCCTGAACACCACCCTGGATACCTATGCCTTGGGCATGATCCTCTACCGGCTCTTCAACGGCGGTGTGCTGCCGGAGCTTCCCGATGACCCTGCCCGGCCCCTTCCCGCTCCTGCCAACGCCGACGAGGCCATGACCCAGATCATCCTCAAGGCCTGCGCTCCCAAGCCGGAGGACCGGTGGCAGGACCCGGCAGAGCTTGGTCAGGCCATTGTGACCTACATGGAACTGGGCACCGTTGGGGATACCCCCATCAGCCAGCCGGGCCAGGAGCCCGCCGCCGCGGCTCAGCCGGAGGCCGCCCCGGTACCGGAAGCACCGGTCCAGGCAGTGCCGGAAGGGCCTCAGCCGGACCCTGCCGTGACCCAGGACTCCACCATCCGAATGGATATCCCGGTCTCTCAGCCCGCCGGGCCTCAGGCCCCGGTGCTGAGCCGGTCCACCATGCGCTTTACCCCCGGTGCCACCGCCGTAGCGGATGTGCCGGAGGCCGCCGGGCCGGACATCTCCCTCCCCCAGGACCCGGAGATCCCTCCGGCGGATCCCCAGGAGGATGTGATCTTCCCCGTGGTCACCGCCGAGGCTCCCCAGCCTGTCTTCGACCTGGACAGTGAGCTCAGCGAAGTCAACGACATTTTGAAACCCCAGGCTCCCCGCTACCCCACCATGACTCCCCGGCCTGTCCGCAAGCCGGTCATGGAGAATGTGACTCCCGTCACCATATCGGACAAGCCCCGCAGCAAGGCCCCCCTGGTGCTTCTCATCCTGGTGGTGCTGGTTTGCGCCGTTGGCTTCTTTGCCCACTGGTTCTACAATAATTTCTATCTCCAGCCCATCAACGCCCTCACCGTCTCCGGCACCCAGGACGAGCTGGTGGTCACCGTGGACACCCCCCTTTCCGACAGTCTGCTGACCGTCCACTGCACCGATGTCTACGGCAACAGCCTGGAATCCCAGGTAGAGAACGGCAAGGCCCTGTTTACCGGCCTGTCCCCCAACTCCCTATATAACATCCTCGTCACCACTGAAGGCCTGCACAAGCTGACAGGCCAGATCTCCGACGTCTTCACCACCGAGGGCCAGACGGAGATCGTAAACTTCACCGCCACCTCCGGCCAGGACGAAGGCTACGTAATGCTGAATCTGACCGTCGACGGCCACGACCCGGAGAGTTGGGTCGTTTCCGCCAGCTGTGAAGGGGAAGACAACATCATGCAGAACTTCACCGGTCACTCCGTGACCCTGAAGGGCCTGACGGTGGGCAAGGAATACACCTTCCAGCTCTACACCTCCGACAATTCCAAGCTGGCCGGTCAGACCAGCACCCGGTTCAAGGTCGTCAGCCTGGTCACCGCCAACAATATGGAGGTCATCTCCCGGCTGGGCGGCGATCTGACCGTTGGCTGGGAGGGTCCCGCGAACATCACCGTGGACAGCTGGACCGTCCGGTGCTATGCCGACAACTATGACCAGAGCCAGACCGTTACCGGCACCATCGCCACCTTTACCGGCACCAGCAACGACAAAGCCTACACCATCGAGGTCACCGCTGCCGGGCAGACCGAGCCCACCCGGCTGACCATCTCCGCCAATCCCATTACCGTTGCCTCCTTTGATGTGACGGAGTCCGATGAGGGCACCCTGGACGTGAGCTGGACCTTTGACGGCACCGCTCCCGCCGATGGCTGGCTGCTGGTATACTCGCTGAATAACTCCGAGACCTCCAGCGTGGTCAAGTGCAGCGAGCCGAAGGGCAGCATCTCCCCCATGATCCCGGACACCACCTATCACCTGACCTTGCAGCTGTCCGATGATACCTCCATCTTCAACAGCAGCACCTCCTACACCACCACCGCGGCGGAGCCCTTCTCCACCCAGGGTCTGTCCGCCGACAAGATCAAGTCTCAGCTATTGAAGACACCCAGCCAGAGCGGCTGGCTGGCCGATGATGTAGCCAGCGAGGACTACACCACCGTCTTCCAGTCCGGCGACAAGATCTCCATGGTTCTGGAGGCCACCGTGAAATTCTACGTCCAGCACGAGGACATCCAGGTGATGTATGTCTACCGGGATTCCGCCGGCAACCCCATCCCCGCTCTGGTCTCCCAGAGCACCATCGACTGGTACGATCTGTTCTTTGACGGAAACTACCAGCTGGGCGAGCTGGATCTGCCCAAGGCCCCCACCGATTCCGGCAGCTACTCCGTCACCGTCTATTTCAACGGTGCCCCCGTGGCCAGCAATGAATTCGTGATTTCCTGAGTTGTCCAAAAAATCCGCACCCGATGATGGGTGCGGATTTTTTGTGCGTCTGCCCTCTTAATGGGCAAACTGGCTCTCGTACAGCTTGGCATAGAAGCCGCCCTGCCGGAGAAGGGACTCGTGGTCTCCCTGCTCAATGATGTGGCCATCCTTCATGACGAGGATCACGTCTGCCTCCCGGATGGTGGACAGGCGGTGGGCTACGATGAAGGTGGTGCGGCCCTGCATCATGGTGTCAAAGGCCTTCTGGATCCGGATCTCCGTCCGGGTATCGATGGAAGACGTTGCCTCATCCAGGAACAGCATGGGCGGCAGGCACAGCATGACCCGGGCAATGCACAGCAGCTGCTTCTGGCCCTGGGAGAGGGACCCGCCGGATTCCCCGATCACCGTATCGTAGCCCTGGGGAAGCCGCTTGATGAAGCTGTGGGCATGGGCCTGCTTGGCGGCGGCCACCACCTCCTCCATGGTTGCCTTCGGCTTGCCCATGGCGATGTTGTCCCGAATGGTCCCGGCCTTCAGCCAAGTGTCCTGGAGGACCATGCCCACGCTGTGGCGCAGGTCAGCACGGGTCATATCCCGGGTATTGACGCCGTCTAATTGGATGGTCCCCCCCTGGGGGTCGTAGAACCGCATCAAAAGATTAATAAATGTCGTCTTTCCGCAACCTGTAGGACCCACAATGGCGATACGCTGGCCGGGCTTGACGGAGAGATTGAAGTCATCGATCAGGGGCTTGTCCGGGGTGTAGGAGAACTTCAGGTCCTGGATCTCCAGACTGCCCTGGGTCTTTTCCGGCTTCCGGGGATGCACAGGCTCAGGGGTCCGGGCCGGGGCCTCGATGAGCTCCAGCACCCGACCGGCACAGGCCAGGGCGTTCTGCAGCTCGGTGACCACACCGGAAATCTCGTTAAAGGGCTTGGTATACTGATTGGCGTAGTTCAGCAGAATCGTCAGGCTGCCAACACTGATGCCGCCGCTGAGGCAGAAGAGGGCACCGGTCAGAGCTACCAACGCATAAACCACGGAATTTACAAACCGGGTGCAGGGATTTGTCAGAGATGAGAAGAAAACCGCCTGTAGAGAGGCCTTGTCCAGCCGCCCGTTGACCTCATCGAACTTTTCAAGAGAAGCCGCCTCATGGCCAAAGGCCCGAACCACCTTGATCTGACCGATGGCCTCGTCCACCAGGCCCGTAAGCTCCCCCCGGGTAGAGCTCTGTAGGGTGAACATGGAGTAGGTCCGCTTGGCAATGAAGCCCGCAACCACGAGAGACAGAGGCGTCACCAAAATGACCACCACCGCAATGATGGGGTGAATGGACAGCATAATGATCAGCGTGCCCAAGATGGTCATGACTCCGGAAAAAAACTGGGTAAAGCCCATGAGCAGACCGTCCGCGAAGGTATCTACGTCGGCAATGACCCGGCTCACCAGGTCCCCCTGGGACTGCTGGTCCAGGTAGCTCAGAGGCAGCACCTGGATGTGCCGAAAGGCCTCGTTGCGGATGTCCCGGGTGACCTGGAAGGTGATCCGGTTGTTGATCTCCCGCATACCCCATTGGACGATGCCCGCGGCCAGAGCGCAGATCGCAACGCCCATAAGGTAGCCCTTCATCAGCGAAAAGTCAACTTTTCCCGCCTCCACAATGCAGTCAATGGCCCGGCCGATGAGAACCGGGATATACAAAGACATGACCACCGACACTGCCGCGCTAATAAGTGACAGCACAATGGCGAAGGTATGGGGCTTCAATCTGCGAAGGACCTTTTTTAAGGTAGAAGTCTGGGTTGCGTCAGCCATTTTCCGCTGCCTCCTTTGGGAACTGAGAATAGTAGATCTCCTGATACACGGGGCAGTTTTCCAGCAGTGCCTCGTGGGTGCCCTTGCCCACCAACCGGCCGTCATCCAGCACCAGGATCTCATCGGCGAATCGGACGGAGGCCGCCCGCTGGGAGACGATAAAGGTGGTAGGGGGATCCTCCATGGCCCGGATGGCCATACGCAGATTGGCATCGGTGGCGTAGTCCAGGGCGGAGGCACTGTCGTCCAGGATCAGGATCTTGGGGCGCCGCACCAGAGCACGGGCAATGGTCAGCCGCTGGCGCTGGCCGCCGGAGAAGTTCATGCCCCCCTGTTCCACCGGCTCCTCCAGTCCTTTGGGTTTTCCCTTGACCACCTCTTCGGCCTGGGCCACCTTCAGGGCATCCCACAGCTCCTCTTCCGTAGCCTGGGGATTGCCCCACAGCAGATTTTCCCGGATAGTGCCCTGGAACAGCACCGCCTTCTGCGGCACCAGGCCGATCTGACCGCGAAGACTCTCCAGGTCGTAGTCCGCCACATTCTTCCCATCCAGGAGCACCTGCCCCTGGGCAGCGTCGTAGAGCCGTGGGATCAGGTTCACCAGGGTAGTCTTGCCTGAGCCGGTGCCGCCAATGATACCCACGGTCTTCCCCGGCGCGACGGAGAAATCAATGTCCGTCAGGGAGGCGTCACCGGCACCGGCATAGTGGGCCGTTACGTTCCGGAATTCCACAGCACCCCGAAGGGTCTGTCTCTGGCTGCCCTCCCGCTGATCGTTTTCGATGGTCAGCACCGCGCCGATCCGGTCGGCACAGGCGGCAGCCTTGGTCATGTTGATGATCAGGTCCGCCATTTTAATGAGCTCCACCAGGATCTGGGACATATAGTTGTAAAGGGCGATCACCAGGCCCTGGGTCAGGATGCCGTTTTGGACCCGGATGGCACCCACATTCACCAGGATGACAATGGCCAGGTTGATGACCACGTAGGTCACAGGGTTCATAAGGGAGGAGATCCGCCCCGCCACCAGCTGGCTTCTGGTCAGGGCCTGGGTCCGCTCCTCAAAGCCCTCGATCTCGCTGTCCTCTTTGCAGAAGGCCCGCAGGACCCGGACACCGGTAAGGTTCTGCCGGGTGGCAGAGGTCACCTGATCCAGCCCGCCCTGGACCTTCTTATACTTGGGCATGGTAATGAGCATGATGCCAAAGACAATGGCGCACAGCACCGGGATCACCCCAACGAAGACCAGCGCCGCCTGGGCATCGATGGTAAAGGCCATGATCATAGCGCCGAAGACCACAAAGGGAGACCGGAGCAGCAGCCGCAGCGTCAGATTCACGCCGCTCTGGACCTGATTGATGTCGGAGGTCATTCTGGTAATGAGGGTAGAGGTGCCCAGGCCGTCGATCTGGGTATAGCTCAGCCCCAGCACGTGCTCCAATAAGGCATGCCGCAGCCGGGTGCAGAAGCCCACCGCCGCGCTGGCGGCAAAATACTGGGCAGTCACAGAGCACAGCAGGCCCACCAGCCCCAGGCCGATCATGACCAGGCACATCCGGATGATGTAGCTTTTATCCCCGCCGCCGATGCCAGTGTCCACAATGCTCGCCACCACCAGGGGCACCAGCAGCTCCAGCCCCGCCTCCAGCAGCTTGAAGAGCGGTCCGAGAATGCACTGCTTCTCGAAGCCCTTCATATATTTGATGATCTGTTTCAACGCATCCACCTCTTGTTTTGGTTTCCGCCTTATCTTAGCACATTCCCCTCCTCTTTTCAATTAAGGATTTTATCCCATCTGCGCCAGTTCCTTTACCAATGCCCTTCTCTGGCCGTCATTTGCTTCGTGCCCGAAGCTGACCCGGACGGTACCCTGGGCAATGGTCCCGGCGCTTTCGTGGGCCAAAGGAGCGCAGTGGAGTCCCGCCCGGACGGCAATGCCCCGTTTGCCGAGATAGGCGGCGATCTCCTCACAGTCCCCCTTGCCCTGGAAGGACACAGTCCCCGCCTGGTGCTCCCCGGCAAAGACCCGGAAGCCCAAATTGCGAAGATCCCGGGATAGTTTTTCCGCCTGGGTGTGCTCCCGGCGGAAAATGGCATCCGTGCCTTTTCTTTCCACTATGGATATCCCAGCCGCCAGCCCTGCCGCCCCGGGGACATTCAGTGTCCCCGGCTCCAGACGCTCCGGCAGATCCTGGGGCATTTCATGGCTTCTGGACTGGCTGCCGGTGCCGCCGTAAAGCAGGGGCTTCCCCGGCTGACCGCACAGCAGCAGCCCTGTCCCCTGAGGGCCCAACAGGCCCTTATGCCCCGGCATGGCAATGAAGTCCGCCCCCAGCTCCATGCTGACCTTCAGGCTTCCCGCCGCCTGGGCGGCATCCAGAATAAACGGCACCCCCGCCTCCCGGCAGAGGGCTGCCAGCTTCTCCACAGGCAGGATGTAGCCGAAGACATTGGACACGTAGGTAAATACCGCCGCGTCCACTCCCCGGCGGAGCTCCCGCCGGAAGGAATCCAGGATCTCTTCCCACTGAAAGAGCCGCCTTCCGGCAATGCGCAGGTCCGCCTTTCTGGCGTATAGGGGCCGGACCACGGCGTTGTGCTCAAAGCCGGAGATCAGCACCCGGTCCCCCTCCTTGATCAGACTGCCGATGGCAATGTTCAGCCCCTGGGTGCAATTGGCGGTCAGCACCACCTGCTCCGGCTTGCAATGAAAGAGCCGCCCTGCCGCCTCCCGGCAGTTCAGCACCAGGTTGCCCGCCTCCATAGCCGCCCCGTAGCCTCCTCGCCCCGGATTGGCCCCTTGCTCCAGGGCCCGGGCAACGGCCTGAGAGACCTCCTGTGGCTTGGGGAAGGAGGTGGCCCCGTTGTCCAGATAGATCATAGGGCCAGCTCCTCCGCTCTTCCTTCCCGGGTGAAGTCATAGACCTTCCTCCAGGAGATATCTTCCTGCCGCAGGATATCCAGAGCCCGGTGCAGGTCCTTTCCCCGCAGCCGCAGGCCGTAGCCGCAGCCCTGGTCCTCCATCCATTTTGGGGTGCGCATGACCGTGCAGCCAATGCCACGGCGTGTCAGACTCCGCTCTCCCCTCTGGGCATAGGTCACCGAGCGGAAGGTGATCAAATTCTGATTCATACAGCAAAACCTCCCAGGCACATTCTATGCATGGGAGGTCTCCTTTGCTATATTCTCTTATAATTCGTCAAGCAGGCACACAGCGTGGCAGGACATTCCTTTGCCCTCACCGGTGAAGCCCAGGTGCTCCTCCGTGGTGGCCTTGACATTCACCCTTCCCAAGTCGATCCCCAGGGTTTCGGCAATGTTTTCCTGCATCCGGGGGATAAAGGGCCGGAGCTTCGGGCGCTGGGCGATCATGGTCACATCGATGTTGCCCACCCTGTAGCCCGCTTCCTTGATTTTCTCTCCCACGCGTTCCAGCAGCTTCCGGGAGTCCGCCCCCTTGTAGCGCATATCCGTATCCGGGAAATGGAGGCCGATGTCCCCCAGGCCCGCCGCCCCCAGAAAGGCATCCATGACGGCGTGAAGCAGCACATCCGCGTCGCTGTGGCCATCCAGCCCCAGCTCATAGGGGATCTCTACCCCGCCCAAAATCAGCTTCCGCCCAGGCACCAGGGCGTGTACATCATATCCGTGTCCGATCCTCATTTCTTTTCCTCCAACAGCAGTTCGGCAATTTTCAGGTCCAGAGGGGTGGTAACCTTCAGGTTCCGCTCCTCCCCTTCCACCAGGCGGACACGCATACCGATGTGCTCCACGGCGGAGCAGTCGTCCGTCAGGGCTATGCCCTCCTGTTCCGCCTTTTCCAGGGCCCCCAGAAGCAGGTCCCGGTCCATCACCTGAGGCGTCTGTACCGCCCGAAGAGTGGAGCGGTCCGGGGTAGCGGCAATGAAGCCCCCTTCAAAGACCTTGATGGTATCCTTCACCGGGATGGCCGGGGCCGCTGCCCCGTAGCTGTGGGCCGCCCGGATGACCTTGTCGATAAGCTCCCCAGAGACAAGAGGCCGGGCCCCATCGTGGACGGCCGCCAGCCGGACCTCTTTGGAAAAGGCCAGCAGCCCCAGCTTCACCGACTCCTGGCGGCTGCTTCCGCCCTGCACAACGGAGCGGATCTTGGTAAATCCGGAGCAAAGCTCCGCAATGGGCCCTATCAGGTCCTCCCGGGTGACAATCACGATTTCCTTCACAGCCTCGCAGTCCTCAAAGGCTCGGACCGTCCGCAAAATCATAGGCTCTCCCCCCAGGGGGGCCATCACCTTGTCGATGCCTCCCATCCGGGAAGCGGAGCCCGCCGCCACGATCACCGCCCCGCAGTATTGGGTGGGCAATACCTTTCTTGCCCTATTCGCCGCGTCCTTCAGGGTCATAATCACAGCTCCTTAATGAGTTTTTTATAGTATTCGCCCCGGACCATAAAGTTCTTGAACTGGTCAAAGGCCGCGCTGGCAGGACTCATGAGCACCACGTCACCGGCTTCCGCCGCCTGGGCAGCCGCCAGGGTGGCCCCGGTAAAGTCGGCGCAGTCGGTGATTTCCGGGGAGCCGGGCCTGTACTCCGGAGCCGACTCCACCGCCTGGCGGATCTTGGGTCCGGTGGCACCGCCCAGAAAGAGCTTCTTCACGTGCTTGCAAATTTCCGGCCCCAGCACATCGTAGGGAATGTGCTTGTCGTAGCCCCCGGCAATGAGGATCACCTTTTCCGGGAAGCTCCGCAGCCCCGCAATGGTGCGGCTGGGAGAGGAGGCAATGGAGTCGTTGTAGAACCGGACTCCGTCCTTCACCCGCACCAGCTCGATGCGGTGCTCCACTCCGCCGAAGGTCCTGGCCACCTGACGGATGGCATCATCCGAAGAAAGCCCTTCCACCAAAGCAATGGCAGCCATATAGTTTTCAATGTTGTGGGTGCCGGGGATCAGAATATCCTTGGTTTCCAGCAGCTGCTCCCCCCGGCGGTAAATAACGCCATTTTCCTCCCAAACGCAGTTGGTCTCCTTCGTTCTGGAGAAGAACCGGGTCTCCCCGTTGCCTGTGAAGGAGGCCGTAATGGCATTGTCAGCGTTCAGCACCAGGATACCGGTTTTGTCCTGATATTTAAAAATATTCTTCTTGGCATCCACATATTCTTCCATGTCCTTGTGGATATCCAGGTGGTTGGGGGCCAGGTTGGTGATCAGCGCCCGCTGAGGGCTGCGCTTCATGTCCATAAGTTGGAAGGAGCTGAGTTCCACCACAGCAAAGTCCTCTTTGCCCATCTGGCGGCACAGGGGCAGCAGCGGTGTGCCGATGTTGCCCCCCAGCCATACCCGTTTGCCGGAGGCCTTCAGCATCTCGGAAACCAGGGTGGTGGTGGTGGTCTTCCCGTCAGAGCCCGTCACACCGATGATCTGGCAGGGGCAGACCTCAAAGAATACCTCCATCTCCGAGGTCACCTGAGCCCCCCCAGCGCGCAGGGCCTGGATCGCGGGGTTTCCCGGGTGCATACCGGGAGTCCGGAAGAGAATATCCGCCTCCACACCGTCCAGATATCCTTCTCCCACCCGGAGCTTACAGCCCCGATTTTCCAGCTCCAACACCTGGGCATCCAGCTTCTCCCGAGGGGTCCTGTCGCAGCCCGTCACATCACAGCCGTATTCCAGCAGCAGCTCTACCAGAGGCCGATTGCTGACCCCAAGCCCAAGCACCGCTATTTTTTTACCTTTCAAAGAGGAAAAATAAGTTTCAAACCCGTCCATATGTATCGACTTCCTTATATCAGCAGATGATAGGGTCAGTATACCCTGAATTTGCGTTTTTTTCAAGAGGCCCTGCAAAATCCAGCCGCCCCCTCATCCGTCTCGGCTGCGCCGAGATGCTTCCCGGAGGGGAAGGCAAAGAAATAGCCCTTGATCTTCTTTTCTTTCTCGAAGATCAAGGGCTATCTCTCTTCTGTCTTGGGTTCTGTCATTTACGTAACCTCTGCTTTCTGCGGTTTAGAAGGAGAGACTGCTTAGTACATTGGACTCGCTCCTTTTGTGTCTGTATCTTATCATGAAAGATTCCACTTTGCAAGATGGGATATTGCACAGAAAAGACATAAAAATCTTGTAGCGTCTGCGGATGGACGATATCCACAGTCTGTGGTATAATGGACACATTGGGCACTGAACAGGTATTGGTTCAGTGCCCAACATACATTTTAGCAATACTTGGCGACAGCCGCCTGGATCATGGCAACGGACTCATCAACAATAGGTGCATCATCCTCCACCAGTTCGGCAAGGGGTGCCCGAACGGAGCCACAGTCAGGGCCACCCAGCTTGCGCAGGATTTCTTTAATGACAGCATACATATTCCCGTGGGCGGAGCACATCTTGTAGATGATGCGGCAGCAGTCGTTCTGGATGTCCAGCGCCTTCGTGAGATCCCCGGACTTGACGCAGCGATAGAGCTCCAGGTACAATTCGGGCATGACGCCGTAGGTGCCGCCAATACCACCGGTAGCGCCCATGACCAGGCCGGAAATCAGCTGTTCATCAGGGCCGTTGAAGACAATTGCCCCCTCGTCCCGCCACATTTGGATGTCCTGGGTGGGCATAGATGAGTTCTTCACACCGATGCACCGGGGATTCTCCAGCATTTTCTTCAGCAGAGGCACGGTCAAGGACACACCCGCCAGCTGGGGGATATTGTAGATGACGAAGTCTGTGTTGGGAGCGGCAGCAGAGATGTCGTTCCAGTACTTGGCAATGGCATAGGGAGGCAGATGGAAGTAGATGGGCGGAATGGAGGCAATTGCATCTACCCCAAGGCTTTCGGCATGGGCGGCCAGCTCCTGAGAGTCGGCAGTGTTGTTGCAGGCCACATGGGCGATGACGGTCAGCTTGCCCTTGGCCTCAGCCATGACATTCTCCAGGACCACCTTCCGTTCTTCCTTGCCCTGGTAGATGCACTCGCCGGAGGAACCGCCAACGTACAGTCCCTTCACTCCCTTCTGGATAAACCAGCGGGTCAGCTCCCGGACAGCCTCGGGGCTGATGTTGCCTTCCTTGTCGTAGCAGGCGTAGAACGCAGGGATGATGCCCTGGAATTTGGTAATGTCAGTCATTGTTCTTTTCTCCTTACTCACATTTTCAAATATGGATGTTTGCATTAACCCTTAACAGCACCCATGGTGATACCCTTCGTAAAATACTTCTGGAACACCAGGAACACGATGATAATGGGCACAGATGCCAGAGCGGCACCAGCCATCAGCAGACCAAAATCCGTGGAGTTTTCCGCCTGCATAGTGGCAATACCCAGGGAGATGGTCAGGTTCCGATTGGACACCAGCATAATGAGCTGCATGAAATAGTCATTCCAGGAGTTGATAAAGGTAAAAATGGCGCAAGCGCCTACGCCGGGCTTGATCATGGGGAACATGACATCCGTAAAGGTCCTCCACTCGGATGCGCCATCAATGCGGCAGGCCTCCGTCATTTCGGTGGGAATGCCCTCGGCAAACTGCTTCAGCAGGAACACACCGAAGGGCCAACCCACGATTGGGAAAATCACCGCCCAGATGTTGTCATAAAGCTTCAGGGCAGACATTTCCCGCACCAGAGGGATCAGAATAACCTGCTTGGGCAGGGCCATAGCACAGACGATGAGGCTGAAGATCACAGTCCGGCCATAAAAGCGCTTCTTTGCCAGGGCGTAACCGGCCATGGCTGCGGTGATGCAGGTAATGAGCATAGACACCACGGCCATGAACACCGTATTCACCAGCCAGCGAATGGCCGCAGGCACCGTGGGGCCGGCGATGAGAAAGCCGAAGGCTCTGAGCTCAAACAGCGGCGCGGACCGCTTGGTCAATAGGTTTGCATAATTGTCCATTACCCACTCATTGGGGATCCATACAGGGGAAGTAGCACGGATATCGGCCTGGGTCTTGAAAGAGCCTGTGATGATCCAATACAGGGGGAACAGGAAGAAGATTGCAAGCAGGACAACGAAGACAGTACAGATGGTCCGATAAATCTTGGACTTCATCTTATTCTTTTCAATGTTATTCATAGCTGTACCTCCCCCCTTACTTTTCCTGGCCCAGCTTGAACTGCACAGCGGACAGCAGCGCAATAATCAGGGCCAGAATGACACCCATGGCATTGCCGTATCCATAGCGGTAAAGCTTGAAGGCGTTGAAATAGATGTAGTACATGATGGTCATGGTGGCGTTGTTGGGGCCTCCGGAGGTCAACAACTGGATCAGCGCGAAGCACTGGAAGGAGTTGATGGTGGTAATGACCAGGATGTACAATGTGGTGGGCATCATCTGAGGCCACTTGATCTTCCAGAAGGCCTGCATTTCGGTTGCACCGTCCACCTGGGCGGCTTCCACCAAGGACTTATCCACATTGTCCAGAGCGGAGACATACAGGACAATGGGCTGACCCACGGAAGTGGTCAGCAGGATCAGAATGATACAGCCCAGGGCGTATTTGGGATCCCCCAGCCAGTTGATGTTCTTATCAATGAGCCCCATCCCCTTGCCCAGATAGTTCAGGATGCCGTAGTAGTTGTTGTACATCCACTTCCACACGACAGTAACGGCCACAGAGCCGGTGACCACAGGCAGGTAGAAAATGCAGCGGAAGGCAGAGGTGGCGGTCACATGCATCTTGCTGATAGCGGAAGCCACCCACAGGGAGAATGCGCATGTCACAGGGACGGATACGAATACAATAATCAGAGTATTCCACAATCCCTTCCAAAACACGGGATCGTTGAACAGCTCCACATAATTCTGAACGCCCACAAAAATATCTTCCCGACCCATGGTGGCATCGAAGAAGCTGGTGTACACACACATAAACATGGGGTACAGCACAAAGGTGACAAAGAAGATCAGGAAGGGCAGCATGAAGGCATAGCCCGCAATATTTTGTTGAAGCACCAGCCGATGGGTCCTCTTATTCAGGTTTACTTGTTGATTCGCCAAAGGGGATCCTCCTCTCAAATAAAAATACCCCCTCCCCTCACCCAGAAGAGAGGGAAGGGGGGCACGAATTCATCCGTTACAGGTGATCGGTCGATCAGCCCGCAGCAGCAGCGTTGGCGTTGGTCACGAACACGCCGACCTCGGTAGCGACATCACCACCGGCGCCTACGCGCTGCAACATGTTCCACCACTCGGTACGGGCGGTAGCCCAACCAGGAACAACCTGGTAGTAGTCGCCCAGCAGGCCCATCAGCTTATTGTACTCGTTCATAACAGCCTCGGTCTCGGTACCGGTGTAAACATCGGTAACAGAAGCCTTTACGGGGAAGTAGGTAGAAGCAGCAACGGCTTCCTTGGCGTTCTCGTTGCACATGTAGTTGATGAAGGTCTTAGCGGCCTCGATCTTGGCAGCGTCGCCGTTGTCGAAGATACCGAAGCCCCAGATACCGCCGCACAGCTTGGAGTCAGTGCCGTTCTGAGAGGGGAAGGCCATAAACATGATCTCATCGCCGGCATCGGTCTTGTCGCCGGTCAGCTGCTGACCGATGTTCCAGCAGGTAGCCATCTGCAGGACGCCTTGGCGGAAGAGGTTGATTTCGTCGCCGCCAACGATAGCGGGATCAAAGGCGATGCCCTTGGTATTGCGCAGGGTTTCCAGAGCCTTGATGTTCTCAGCGGAGTCAGCGGTGTACTTGGTGTGGGCAGCGTCGGTGAAGGTGCCGCCGTACAGGTTGTTGATCAGAGCACGGTTGCCCTGGTCGCCGCCCTGGCCGCCGCAGAAGACCACGCCGACATTCTCATAACCGGCATTGTAAACGGCCTCAACAGCCTTCAGGAAGTTCTCGGTAGTCCAGGTATGGGTGTCCTCGTCGATGTACTGCATCGCACCGGCCTTCTCGAAGACGGTCTTGTTGATGGCCATGCAGG
>OGKG01003117.1_pt1 | contig 16011 bp, 18 predicted proteins | sample 1572201 | NCBI WGS metagenome assembly OGKG01 (sample SAMEA2582146, study PRJEB24529) | metagenome | biome: Human gut stool | place: China | collected 2011 | reverse complement strand
TTTTGCAGGTACAGTTACTTAAAACGAGCCTCTGCCTGATATGGGATAACTGTGCTCTTTTTCAACTAAAAGGTAAGGATCAAGGTAAAGTTACTATTTCAGAGCATTGCTTGCAGGTCAATATTTGACCGATCATGCTAAATGCCTCTATTTGCCTGAATTTTTGTGGGTTTTTAGAGGTTACCTTATTATGTTAGCACGTTATTATGAAACTTCTTAACAATTGAGGGATAATTTCTCTATAACTAAATAACCGCAAACCAACCGGCATAATGAGTGATTAGTATGTTGGTATTGAAATTTTAGTTGGGCTGTGATATAATGAGAAAAATGGGTGTAAATCTGCTTTATAAATTTGGAGATGGCACATTCTTTATTTAGGAGCAAAAAAGAAATGACTAAAATACTTGTTCTGATTTCTGCGGTGATTTATTTTACAGCCTGTACGGTAAAGACAACGGAAAAGTTGACTGATGTAAGACATCCGTATGGTGTTTTTATCGGAGCAGAAAAGGAAAAACTGTTGTCGCTAAACAACTATGACGTTCTTGTTATTGATGCAGAATTATTGACAGCCGAGAACATTGATGTGATACACCAAAACGGAAACAACGAGATATATTCCTATCTTAATATTGGTTCAGTAGAAGACTTTCGCAGCTATTACGAAGAATTTTTGCCTTTTACCATAGGCGAATACGAGGATTGGGATAATGAAAAGTGGATAGATGTATCATCAGAAAAATGGCAGACACACATCGTTGAAGCAGCGGATGAACTGGTGGATAAGGGAGTTTCAGGACTATTTGTGGATAATACCGATGTTTACTATGTATTTCACGAGCAGAAAATATACAATGCGTTACTAGATATTTTCAACGCTTTTACTGAAAAAGGAATAAAGGTAATTGTGAATGGCGGCGATGTGTTTATAAGTGAAGTAATAAATAATTGCTCTATCCCAACTTGCATAAATGCGGTTAATCAGGAAACCGTATTTACATCAATAAATTTCGATGATAAATCCTTTGGCGAAAATAATTGGGAGAATAGAGAGTATTTTATTGAATATCTTAATGTCTGCAAACAAATCGGTATGGATGTTTTGCTTATTGAATATGGCGCAAACGATAAACTGAGGGAAAAGGTCATGTATTACTGCAATGAAAATGATTATGTATGCTATTTTGCTGACTCTTTGGCTGTAGTCTGCCACGCAAAACGCAAAAAACTGACAAGCAAAATACAAAAAAATCCGCCAGAGAAAAAACTTCCTGGCGGATTTAAAACATATTTAAACGGCTTTATAATGCCATTTTAGAAAAGAAAATCAGCAAAACGGCTTGAAAAAAATGCAGAAAGCAGCACTTATTCAGAGCCGTTTTATATTTTTGTTAGATGTGCACAAAACGGCGGTCAAATCACTCTGACTTCGAAGCGGAAGCCTCAGCCTTTCCAGACTGCGTTCCGAAGTAGAAGATCATGATGATCTGGAACATGTCCGTGAAGTTGTCTACCGCGATTTTACCAGTGATAGCAAGGTAAGAAAATACGCCGGTAAGTACCAGCGTAACGATAGATTTAACGTTTATAAGCTTAGCCAGCTTGTTAAGCATTATTATCCACCTCCACAATAAAAGCGCCGAACCCTGCGGCTTTTACCTTATTCATATACTGCTCGGCATTCTCCCTGCTGCTGAACGCTCCGACCTGAACACGGTACAGATTCTTCTGATCGACAGCAGCGGACGTTATATATTCATGCAGAACAACCCAGCGGTTCTCATCAACATAGTACCACGGGCAGTATTTACCTGTCAGGTCATAGTGCCGCAGGACATTTCCAGCCGAGATATTGTACTTCTTCATAAGGTACTGTACCAGTTCGCGCAACGCCGATATAGACGCTGTTTCAAATTTTCCGCTTGCCTTTGAATAGCAGACCTCGATATGCAGCGTTCCGGCGTTTTTGCCACTTGCGGCATAGGCTGTCTCGTTATCGGGAACAACACGGATTACCTTGCCGTTCAGTCCGACTATGTACTGCGTGCTCGTCCAGTTGTTCGGCTTATCAGGAAATCTTCCCGTTGCGACATTCGAATAAAACAGCGCCAACCTGTCCGCATCAGTTCCAGCCTGTCCGGTATAATGCACACATATGCGCTTCGGAGTTGACTTGCTTCCTGGGCGGTTATACTTATTAATAGGAATGAGCTTATCAATTATTTTCATCTTTATCCTCCATATCTGCAAGCTCCGCACGGAGCTGTGCCGCTTCTTCCTCAAGCGCCTTGAGCCTGCTCTTGTCCTCGGCAGTGCCGACGCCTGCGACTATTGCCGCAAGCGGGCGTATACGCTCCCGATCAATCTCCGCGAATCTGCGGGATATCTCGGCTGCTCTGAGCCTGCTTTCACGCGCGGCACGCTCCTCATCGGTCTCGCGCGGTTCGATGATTTCATCATAATTCTGCGACATATGCGTATCCTCCTTCTACTGCCTTGATGTCTGTTATTGTCCTCATGCTGGGACGTAAATCCAGCGGGTCGATATCGTTCGTGCTCCGTATCTGATAGAAACGCTGACACTTCTCAAGCTCGGTCGCCAGGTCGGGATGAACAAACAGTGTTGCAGAGCCATTCTCCAGCTTCATCCACTCAATGGTAAGCGAATCTCCAATTTCGATGCCTTTGTTCAGGCTCACGGATACCGCTGATATGTACTCGCTGTCAGGTAGATCTACCGTCACACTGTTTATGCCAGCCTGAAGCCTGGGAGTATAGTAGCTGTCAACGTAGTCCCCAGCTGCGGTCACAGTGCGGATACGCGCGGCCCATACTCCGGTGACGTCCGCTGCCTTGAGAGATAGCGTGTATTTTCCCGGTGGAAGCGGGAACTCAAAATCCTGCCAAAAAGCGTGGGTTGTTGACGACGCTGTTACCGTAGAGGTGAGCTTTACACCGCCGGAAATCGGCGCTGCGCTGCACTTCCCGGGGGAATACCATCTGTCGACCGTGTAGCCGGAGGTGTATTCAGCCTGCCCGCGTTGATTTACCCGAAAATCCGGATTGAGCAGGAGATTGGGATTGCTTGCTATCTCATTTGCGTGAAGTCCGTCAAGTGTATCCGCATTGCCACCGTCACAGATTCTTGCCCATTCTCCATTCCATGTGCCGTCAGTGCCGCAGGCTCTTACATAGATTTCTTTGTCGGACAAGGATTTATATGCAATGGCATAATATGCTCCTCCCGTTTTGTTTACGGTCATATTGTAGCCCCAGTCGGCTGATGGCAGGTCGGTGAAATGCTCGGCATAAAAACTTGATGTTGCCGAACTAATCGATGCTATATATTCCTGCAGAGTATTTTTTCCGCATGATTCAGGGGAAACGATTCCAGAAATATTATTGAAAAAATCGTCGGCGTGCTTGCCGCCGACTGTATCCGCATTCGTTGCGTAATCAACTCTTATCTCGTTGTCGGTGTCAGTAGTCAAGCCAAGACGACTGTCCCCAAATTTGTTAAAAAGTATCCTCGCCTTGAGCCGATTACCGTAATACTGCTCTGGTGCACCCCATGTGCCGATATATTTTGAAATGTCCGCATTTCCGCCATCCGCCGGAAGGGATGTTGGAATATCAGACAGCTCCGCCTTGCCGTTCCAAGTCGCCTTTTCCGCAGCGGAGATATGGATGTCTGCGTTGCCTTCATGAGCTGCAATCGCACCGCGAGCAACCTCGTCCACACCGCTCTCGCCGCCTGTCGATGTGGACACCTTAAAAGGGCATGCGGTGTAGTCCGAGCCTACAAGCTGAACCGAGCCGGTGCCAAGCAGGTAGACAGTCCCACATGCGCCGTATATCGCCGCTGCCTGTCCCGCCGGAATGCTGACTACTCCGTCAGCCCCCGCCGTAACGCCCGGAGCAGCCGAAGCGTACACCGTAGTAGTTCCGTCGTTCCGGAGCCAGGCGTTCATCCCGCCCGAGTAATCCGCCCTGATTTCTTCGCCGGTGAGGACGATTGTTTTTGATGTCATGATTTATCCCTCCAAAAGTACCTTTTTGCCGTTGTAATAAAGCCCATCTGCCTTTGCCTCAAGCTTTCTGCCTGTATCATCGGTCGTGCTGTATATAGCCCATCCTTCGTTTGTTGCTTCAAATCTATACGTAATGTTTTTGCTGTTAACGAAAGAAAGTCCGGATGGTCTAAGATAAAACTTGCCCCCTTGGTAGACCCACAGTCGTGTAGTATTATCCACCTCAATCATTATGCCTTTTTCATCGTGGTTATTGAGAATAATCATGTTGCTGCCGGAACTAAGCTCTACAAGCTGCTTGGGGTAGTCTGATGAAATAGTCAGATGCGACGCGTTAGTCCCGCTCAGCATAAAGCCATTACTAGCGCGCTGAAGAAACGCCCACAATGCGCCGTTCTGAAACATACACAACCCTTGTCCGTCCTGCACCGCGGCATACGAGGTTTGGGTCGGGGACACAAGCTTTTCTGCTGTCCTATCACCTTTCGCGTCCTGACTAGCCTGCTGAACCTGACTGTAAGAAGTCGGAGTAAAATTACTGTGGCTGGACACGTTCTCAAACCCGCCGCAGGTAACAGTCATAGAGCAGTTGCCGGATATCACGATTTTGGAAACATTCCCGACAACAGTTACCTGCTCCTCTTCATCATAAACCTTAACTCTGTCGCCGATACGCAGGTCAAAATCAGGCTCGGCAAGCGTGAACGACATCGGCGTAAGGTCGAAGCCCTTGTAGTAGTTGTATATCTGCTCCAGCGCCGTTTCGAACGCCGTATCATCAAGCCCATAGCCGATATACTGATTGTTAAGGACAAGCGTGTAGCCATCGTCCGTTCCCATCTCATAGGTCTTGTTCTTCTGCGAGGTCTTTACCTTTGAGAACGTTACGGTTTCGTCGCTGTAGTCAAGCTCCATCAGGTCGCCGGAGCGGTATTCCCGGCTCACGCTCTTGGAAAACTTGTCTATCTGGAGCTTCCCATCATCGTTAATATGAGCATAACCGCCGTTCCACTCTGCCATTCCCGCCACCAGATTGCGGCAGGAATTAGCGTAGATATATTGCGTGTAATCAGCGGAAATAATGCCGTTGTCCCATGCGCCGTTAAGGACAACGTTGTCGAACGACACCTCGGAAGCAAGCCCGGCTTCAAATACGCACTGAGCATACACCGCCCAGAACGTCTGCGGAAACGTGTAATCGGTCGGGAACTCGGTGTCCAGCTTCACCATATCGTCGTATGCGGTAAGCTCTATCACGCCGTTCCGGCGCTTCGGAAGCTCCGTATTGTAGTAGCCGAAACATTTCCCGTCTATCTCAAGCTTTACGCGGCAGTTCGCGAACGTACCGCGGGAAAACCGCTGTGTGTTGTTGTCGATGAGCAGGTACAGCGTTTTCGCATTCACGCCGCCAAGTTCAAAGGTCTCGCCGGAGTAGCAGCTCGCTTCGTACTGAAAATCGAACAGGTCGTCCTCGGTCAGAACGATATCCTCCTGACCGGCTTTTGAAAAGGTAATTAAAAACACCTTTAAGCCTCCTTACTTTTCGCGGAACTGCACAGTTACGCTGATATCTCCCTGGAACTTCCCAAGCTGGATATCCGCTTCGTTGATATCCTGCGTATGGCTTTCGACATGCATTGTTTTCGTCAGAAATTTGCCTTTCGACGGGCTGTAGTACGTCAGCTTTCCGTAAGTGCTGGCGTCGATTTTGCCGATTGCGGCGCTTTCCTCGGCGGTCAGCCCCTCCCACGTTACACGGACGTCCTCTTTCCGGGCGATTATCTTCTTGGAGTAGGAACCGCCGAGGGTCTGTCCGCTGTTGGTTCCCTCAACGATACGCTCCTCAAAGGATATCCCCGGGGACGGTATCGGCAGCGGTTCTCCGTTCCACCACATCATAAAATATCACCTCTCAAGTCATAAGCACATTTTTGCCGGTCTGAATTATCTTGCCATTCGTGACATCGACCATGATGTCCGCGAGCTTCTGTGTACCGATATAAACCGGCACATTCACGATCTGGGACATCAGCTTTGCCGCGCCGTTCAGCACAGTTCCGGCTGCGCTCATGCTCTGGGCGGCGACCGGCGCAGTAGACAGCGTTCCGCCGCTCACCGCGGCAGCGATATCTCCGAGGGTTAGATCCTCGGTTCCGAGCTGCTTGTTCCAGCCCTCGACGAACGCTTTTGCGGTGTCGAATCCGACCTGATACATGTCGCTGGTCATGCCGTCAAACGCGCTGCGGAGCTTGTCCACAAAGTTCTCCTTGAGGCTGTTGACCTCGTCCTGATAGTATTTCGCGGATATTTCTGCGGCTGTCTTGTGGAGCCGCTCAAGGCTGTCGAAATAGCTATTCCATGCCTGATCCGACATATTGAGCAGCTTAGAGCCGAACTCCATGCCTTCCTCAATATCCATGTTCAGTATGGAGCTGAGCGTGCTTTCATCAGCGCCGCGCGCCTTGAGAGCGTCCAGCATTGCGCCGTATTCCTCAAGAACCTTGATGTTATCTTCGATACTGTCAGCGCCCATTTTGTAGGTCTCGACATCATGCTCGGCGGTCGTAATAGTGAAATCACCCTTGACCGCCACCGTTTCCGGAATGGTTTCGGTGACTTTTTCGAACGTCTTGTTGAAATCCGTAAGCTTAGCCGTCAGGCTGTCCCGGGCGGAAACTATCTTTTCCAGAGCTGACAGCGTGGTGTCGCTGGCGTCGTTCAGGAGCTGCTCCAGAGCGTCTTTGTTCGCCTGGATCATCTTCTGATTGTATTCGTAGGTCTCAAGGAACGCGCTACGCCATTCAGCGGAGTTTTTGTCGAGGTACTTGTCCCGGAGCTTAGCAAGCTCGGAATAGCACTTTTTCTCCGAGATCTGGTTGGTTTTGAGCTTGAATTCAAGCTGGGATTTTTCTTCGGAGTATGCCGCTTTCCGGGCGGCAATGGCTTCGGCGGCTGCCTGTTCCGCGGCTTTTTTGGCTTCTTCGTCTGCTTTCTTTTGCGCGGCGAGCTGTTCGTCAAAGGCTTTTTTCTGTTCAGCAGATAAGTTGTCGTAGTACTTCTTTATTTCAACGTTGACAGAGCGCCACTTTTCAGAATTAGGTTCAAGGAATTTATCCCGAAGCTCCGCAAGCTTCGCGTAATATTCAGCTTCTGTGTCGTAATCCATATCCAGCCGATATTTATAAAATTCCCTGATAGAATCGAAATCGTTCCAATCTACATCGGCTGCACCGTTACCGTAGCGCTTGTTTAGAAATTCCCGCTGCGCCTTTATTCCTCTTTTCTGCTCCTCGGCGGCTATAACAGGCGAACCGGTTATGCGATATTCTTTTTCATCGTCTCCATAATAGTAATTATATCTATCTAAAGCAGAATTATAGTTTTTTAAAGAATCGCTATTTTCATTTAGCGCAGCGGTCACCATCTGAAACGCTTGTCGATAATCGGTTAGGTCGTTGGAAGATGTGGTTGGATCGTTAATCCTTTCGTCTAGTACTTTTGCAAAATCGGTAAGGAATTTTACTCGATCCTCAAAAGAAGTTGAAAGATCAAATTTTATTTCTTTTGCCAGCATTTCGCCGCCAGCCGATTTTGTTGTAAGATGGACACCATTGTGATTTATTTGTTCAAACAGTGATTCAAACGGGGCGGTATATCCATATAAGTATTCTCCTAAGCTAAAAGATGATGGTTGTTTTTGTGAATCAACTGCGGCATAATACGCTGCCTTTGCATCAAGCTTGGCAACCTCGTCCTTTCTATCGCCGAGCTGCTCCAGAATACCTAATTGTTTCTCATACTTTCCGTTTACCAGATCAAGCTGTTCTGCTTCCGCACCATACGTTTGAATAAGTGTATCCTGAATATCTTTCAGGCGCTGTTTTGCTTCCTCAGTGTTGTCGGAAGCCTGCTTGATATTTTTGTATTCATTCACAAGTTCATGAACTTCACTAGCGGCTTTATCTGATTCCTCGGCTGTCTGGTTGAGTTCTTTTGCTTTTTGGTTCAGATCATTGGTACTGTCGTTCAGTTCATCGACATCATCGGCAGCATTAGAAGCTGATAAGGCAAAACCAGTCAGCACAGTCGCCAGTATTCCAACGGCGGCGGCAACGATTCCAGCAGGATTCAGGCTCATAGCCGTGTTGAGTGCGATCTGTTTGACAGTTGCAGCGTCGAGTCTGCCGCTAAGCAGGGCGTATATAGCCTCCTGAATTGTAAGCTGTCCGTTCTGAGCGGCAGTCTTTACAGCGGCAAATTCCTGAGCGGTGCCAAGCAGTTTGACCTGCAGAATTGCAGTCTGCCAGCTTTGAATTACCTTAGTTATCATTGCAGCCGTTTTGAACGCGATAAATGCAGCGGTTACCCCAGTAATAGCTGTAGTTATCAGCTTAATATTCTTTAAAAGCAGAGTCAGCGTTCCTGAAACGAAGTTTCCAACAGAAAGGACGATTTCTTTTAAATCGCCTTTTTGAGCGACCTCAGAAATTGTGTCTGCGGCTTCGTTGATAGACGGGATCAGCTTTTCGCCGATAGGCTCAATAAGCAGGTCGATTTGTCGCTTGACATTTTCCAGCGAGTTGTTAAGGCTGCTGTAATTTACGTCCTTTATCGCGTCCATTGCGCCGGCGCAGTCAAACGCGCTGTCGGAGATGTCACCCAGCGCCAGAATTGCTTCCGCACCCATGTCCTCCCACATGGTACCCATGAGATTTATGCCGGCTGTATTCTGCGCGATGGGATCATTCATCTCGGCAAGAGCGGCTATAACCTCCTGAAAAGCTACTCTTGCGGAAACTCCGCCTGCGGCAAACTTTTCCGCCATGTTGTCAGCCTCGAAGCCGAGCGCTTCAAACCCCTGTTTGCTGGTGTCCGAGCCGTCGATAACGCGGATAGCAAGCTCTTTCACGGAATCGCCTATCTTATCCAGATTCCATGCGCCGTTCTCGGCACCGTTGGAAAAGATAGTGAACATATCGCTTGCGGAAAGTCCCATCTTCTTGAACTGCACGGAATACTCCGAGATATTATCCAGCAGTTCGCCGGAGTAATCAAGACCGTTCTGAGCGCCGCGGGCGATATAGTCATAGGCTTCGGAAGCAGACACGCCGAAGTTTTCCATCATAGCCTTGACCGCGCGGGAACTCTCTGCTATGTCATAATCAAACACGTCCTTAAGAGCGTATGCGCTCTCGGTGACCTTTACAAGCTCCTTGTCATCAAGTTTGCCGAGATTCTGCTTGATTTTAGATATGCTGTCTGCGATATCTTCGAAACCATCGCCGAAATTATCGCCGTAGATCTGCTCGACAATAGAACGCAGCCTATTCACTTCCTCTGCGCTGGCATTTGTGGCGGCGGCGATTTTATTTACCGAGCTGTCCAGACCATCTGCGATCTCAATTGTTCGGGAAGCAGAATTTTTCAGAACATCTCCCAGCTTCTGAATGCCCTGCGTAACCGCTTCCGAAACCAGATTAGCCTTGATGATGTCGCCGGTCTTGAGCGCAGCCTCGCCTGTGTTGGAAATACCGTCCTCAAGACCGCCAATCGCGCCGGTCATGTTGTCAGCCGGAGCGGTATCCATGGAGTTCTGAACCGAACCGCCAAGCTGTTCAGTTGCATTCTGTACGGCATTTACAGCCTGCGTCATGTTGTTCGCAGGTGTCGTGTCCAGTGCATCATGTATCGTGTCCCCGAGCTGCTCGGTGGAGCGCTGCGCTTCAGAAACATCGTTCTGTGTGACGATACGGACATATCCGTCAGCCTGTGACATGCTATCCTCTCCTTCCTATCTTCGAGATAAAGTCCTGCACGGCGCTGCTGTGCTTATGCTCAGTCAGGGACATAATCTCCGGGTTCTTCCGGACGAATTCCTTTTCGCTGTCCGAAAGTTTCCCGGAACGCTGCCGTGAACGCAGACTTATGAGTGTATTAAAAAAGCAGTCCCTGCCGAGGTCGGCAAAAAGACTGCGGAACTTCCAGTAATGAAGATTTTCAACGGTGTTTAAATCAATGTTGAAAGTGCTTTTAAACGCCGTGTAAATATAAGCTGAATCCTTATTAAGATTGTAAACTATCTGCTGACGAGCCTTGCCGCCGTCAACAGATTCGCCGAGATTTAAAAATTTCAGCCCCTGCTCAATTGCAAGGGCTGTATTTTTCGGCGGATCCGGATAGAGGAGCGTAATAAGCACAGTCAGCTTTTCATGTTCCATGAGCCGCTCGTCCTCCAGTGCCTGAATTATTCGCAGGCATACCCGGAAATCTGTATTTATAGGTACCGCTTCGCCGTCGATCAGGACAGCCTGCGGCATTTGTTCAAGCAGGTAATTCACTTCATCACACCGCCCTGAACCGCTTCGGTGTAGTGCCTGATAAGCTGGTCGGAGGTCTGGGTGAAGTACTTTGCAGTTTCGCAGATGAAACGGATAAGCTCCGAAGGCTCGCAGCGCCCGCCTGTGAGGATCTTCGCTGTTCCCTCGCCGTAGATTCCATCTACCTGCTCGCCGAGGAACTCGGCAAAGCGGCGCAGCTCCTTTGCGTTCTCCAGTTCGGCGTTCGAAACGCCGTTCTTATCAACAACGACCTTAAATCCTCTGGGCTTGTAGTTCTTCAGATTTTCGTAGGTCTGGTAGAACCGTTCACGAACAGCAAGGTCTGTCGGGTAGAAGCTGATGTGATGTGTTTCGCCGTTGGCGGATATTTCGATATCAACCGGGGATTCGGGGGTCACGGTGTATTTCATTGTGTTCATAAAAGTTCCTCCTGAAAATGATAAAATAAACACCCCAGCAATTAAGTGGAGTGTTTAAATTATGATTACATAAGCGCAAGTATCCAAGAGATTATTGATATTATCACCCATGCGATGATGATTATTGCAATGATTCTCACATAGTTGCGTATTTCGCGGAGATAGAATTTTTCATCTTCTATCTGTCCCTGTTTAGACTTGATATTTTTGAAACAAAGAATAACAGCAGCGATTACTATCACTGCAACAACCATAAGGATAACCCACAAGGAGTTCGAATTATTGTGATTGGAGTTTGCTGATGTTGCTGCAACTGATAAAATGGTAAACATGACATTAACCCTCCAGATGTGATTTTTCTACATTATATCACACCCGGAGGATAAAGTCAAGCAGAAAATGTCACTTTACGACCCGTACACCGCCGTAACGCTTCCAGCCTTAACAGCCTTACCCGCCGCGTTAGCCTCGACTACCGTGATTGTCGCCGGCGACCCGGTCAGGGTTATCGCGGTACCGGGGGAAAGCGCAGACCAGCTTGTAACGTCCTGCCCCTCGGTGACAGTCTGAGCGGATGCGCCGCCCTTGTACACATAGTGGTTACCGGTGCTGAGCTGCGGGGACACCAGCAGCACCGTACTGGTCGCGGAGCCGCCTGCGGTAGAAACGACCGTCAGCTCCTCGATACCGCCGTCACTGGTGAATGTGTTCGCCGCGCGGTCATATATACCGTATGTGCGGTCGCCCTCCCAGACGATGTCGAACGGAGCGGTCAGCCCATCGGCAGCGGAACCGCCCCAGCTCTTGAGGTCGATCTTTGCTTCCTGCGTCCATGCCGCGAACTTTTCGTCGCCCTTGCTGTCGAAAATAGAGACCTCCATAAAGCGGTACTTGACCTCGTCAAGCTGCTTGTTCAGGCGGTCTATCTCATACAGTTCCTTGCCGAGCGCGGAATCCCTTGCAACGAGGAACGGTGAAACTGATGTCACCTGATTGCCCTTTGTGACCTTAGTCTTGGTCTTTCCGAGAACGTTCTTGGTCTGTGTGACCGTATTGTTGCGGGTACGCTCCATGCTCTCGTTGTCCTCGCCGATGGGATACCATATCCCGTTGATCTGTATCAGCAGTACGCTGTATTCGCGCTCTACAGCACCTGTTCCTGTGATTGCCATGTTAACATCTCTCCTTATATATAAACTGTAGCTGCGTTAAATAAACGCCCGTTACCCTGTCCTCGGCGGTCTCGTCAAGACAGCCGGTCTCTATTACCTTGAGGCTCTGCCCGGTCTGATTCTCCGCCAGAGCGGGGAAGCTGCGCCGGTCATTCTGCTCATCTATCCACCTGCAGAACTGCTCCAGAAATTCAACATTCTTTCCGCGTTCCACATCGCTGCCGATAGCCGTGCGATATGCGAACTGGAACGTCACCGTGTATATACGGTTGCCGAGAATGTCCTTGCGATAAGGTGCATTCGGAACCGTAGCCACACAGTAGCAGTCGTTATCGTCCACATAATCAAGGTAGACCGGAAGTTTCGGGTCGAGCAGCGGACACCCGGAAAGGTATTCGCAAACGCTGTCCATAACTGATTTCACGGCATCAGCCTCCTTGCGTAATTTTTGACTTCACGGACGATGGTGTCCTTAAGCGCCGCCCACATACGGTGGAACCACCGCGAACCGCGCTTTCCCTTGAGCTTTCCGTTGCGGTAGTACTGCTTATGAGCATACGGCGCGATAAACACCAGCTCGCCGCTGCCCATGCGGGAACCGAGGATAACGGATTTCTTCAGCATTCCGGTACGCATAGTGACGTATGGATCCATATGCCGGACGACTGTATTGTCGATGAACACCTGAAGCTTGTTGAATCCATCATCGGTTGGCGGTTTGCCACCATTCCAGCGAAGAATAGACTTGCCACTGGCGGTAGTGAACAATACCCCTCGTTCGGTAGTAATTTTCATCGAATCACCTACTTTCCGGAAGCTTCCCAATGTCTCAAACTTGCGGAACCGAACCGGCAGTCACGAACCGCTGTGATTATCAATTTTTCGGTGTGCTGCCGTTCGAGTTCCGCTGCGCTTGAGATATTTCCACATTCGCCCCGGGCGATTATGTCGCCAGGAAAAAGCGTGAATTTATCTTCGGGGCAGCCGCTCCGGAACCATTCCGCTGCCGGAACCAGCGCGGGCAAGTCCGGAATCATGACCGTAACGTTGTCGCTGTCGTCCTTTCCGGACTTGCCGAACGCCGCCCCGGTCGTGTAGTCCCAGAATACTCCGTGGACTACCGTGCGGCGGAGCTTCTCCGGTTCGCGCCCCTGCTGCGGGATCTTATTGTAGATCGTGATTGTTTCTGTGAACCTCATTCCCTAGCCACCCCTCTGTACATCCACTCCGCAGGAAGCCAAGTCAGACACCGCTTGTACATCAGTTCCTCGACTGTTGCCGCTGAGCCGCTCGCAAGCGAATACGACCAGCTCCCCACGCTCTCGGACTGTTTGACCATGCCGCCGGTGTCCGCTGTAGCTGTGAGTATATCGCAGAGCGAACAGCAGCAGATCTTGAGCCGGTCGTCCTCGGAATGCTCCTCAGCTCTGCCGAAGGTCACACGGTCGAGGTACGCGGAAGCCTCGGCGGCAAGCCGGGGAAAATCCTCCGCGCTCACCGCCTTGCCGCCGTAAGTATCGGTGTAGTAGGCGTAGTCGGCGTAGATCATGTTTCAGCTACAGCGCACACGCGGATAGAGGGCAGCATGTTGTCCTTTATCCAGAGGTCGTGGAACTTGCGGTATGCAATGAGCCACGCGTCAGCGGACTGGTTAGCGTCCGGGTCGATGATCTTAAAATTATCCGTCTTGGAAACGGCTATCGGCGCGGACTTCGGGCAGATTATCCAGTTTATCTGGGTCGCCTTTGCGGCAGGAGTGAAACCTCCGGCTTCCTGACCGCCGGTCGTGCCGTCGTTGAAGGTGTAGGCGGTTTTCATTCTCGCAGAGGGAACCGGAATGATAGGAATGCCGTTGAAGTATCTTACCTTGAGGTCAAGGTTCCCCTGCTTGAAGTCACCGGCATTGATATACTTCGTCATCTTCTCGCTGTTGTTCAGCATATCCGAAACTGTTATAGGCATGATGATCACAAGGTCGTCAGCTCCGGTGGCGTCCTGCGCCGCTGTTATATCAGCGGAAAGCGTAGACAGGATAGTGCTTGCCGCCGGGGTGTAAGTCCTGCCGTAGTTGTCCTTTGCCAGAGCGTAGATCCTGCTGTAGCGGTAAGCGTCCACTTCCGGAATTACCTTTGTGCGCTGGAACTCGCTCATTACAGCGGAAGCGCTTGCAACGAAGTTTGTCTCGTCAACGTCCATCTTGTCGAGCAGGAACTTTCTGCCTCTGTCCTGGGTCAGTGTCCTGGTCTCATAGGAATAGGTGACAGCGCCCTGAACGTAGCCGCTGTCGCGGTCGTACTTGCCAAGACCGCTGAGCGACATCTTCGGGATCTTGACTTCATTGCCGCCGGAATACTTGGTCTGTCCGGCGTTGTCCTCCATCCAGCCGGAAGTAGCTCCCTGCATCATCTGCAGGTCGAGTGCGGTCTGGAATATCTTTGCCGCTTCTATCGTATTGATTGCCATTATGGTGTCCTCCTTTACTTCTTTACGCCGATTCCGGCGAAAATCTGTTCCTCAAGGTTGTTTGCGCTGGCGCTGACGTTGCTCTGCGTACTGCCCATGAACAGCCCGGGCTTCTGCTCCGCTGCGAACACAGACGGCTCGGACTGCTTCAGCCCCTCGAGGTACTCCTTGCCGCCGACGAACTCGCCGTTCTCCAGCTTGAAGCCCTTGCCCTTGAATTCGTCCAGAACGGACTTGCGGACGCGGTCACTTGCGAACTTGTAGCCGCTGAACAGCTTCTCCGCGGCGAAATCCGCCTGCTGGGCGGACAGCTTAGCGTTGAGGTCGTCGGTGTCCTGCTTGTACTTTGCGTTCAACTCGTCGAGCTGCTTCTGAAGCTCCTCGGACTTGTTATCCGCCTTGAGCTTTGCGAGATCCTTGTCGCGGGCGGCAAGCTGCTTGGTCAGCTCATCGAGCTTTGTCTTATTAGCTGCGACATCGGCAGCGGGGACAAATTCCTTTTCGATAACCTCGCCGATCTGCTTGGTCTGGTCTGCGGTAAGCTCGATTCCGAGCTTCTGCAGGAGCGCTTTTAACTTATCCATGATGTTTCCTCCTTAAAAACAGGTAAAAAAATGTACCCTTAGTAAGGGTAGCATGACTATGTGGTATATGTAGCTGCTGACGTATCGGGGCGGGTCGCGCTGGTTGCAGCGCTGGCGCTTTCGCGTTGCGTCCGCGATCACCGCCGCCTGCTTTGCTTTGCAGTATCTGTTGTTCTGGATCATGGGGACTCCTTTCGTAAAATGGGTATAAAAATAGCCCGGTTCACCGGGTCAGGTCGGTTATTCTTGATTGGTGAACGAACAGCTTTTCGGTCACCTCAAAGCGTTTGTCAACATCACGGCAGATATTACGCTTCAGTTCCTTTTCCCAAATCGGAATAAAATCTTCTGGAGCAGTCTGCTCGGATATAAAAACAAGGTGCTTTTCGGAAAGCACCCTCATGTATTCCCAGAACTCCGCGCTGTCAAATTTGCCGACCGTGTAACCGGTCGTTCCGGCGTATGGCGGGTCTGCATACACTACCGCGTTTTCCGGTATCGGAACATCTCGGTAATCCATGCAAAGAAATTCAGCGTTTTGAAGTCCCTGCATTTTTCTCATCATGCTGTGTTTCCCGTCTGCTGCGTAATTCCTGCCGCTTCCTCTGGCGTAGCTGCCGAACCACTTACCGCCGAACGAGCACGCAAAACCTACAAATCCAGACAGGGCTTTATCGTCATCACGATGTTCTCTAATGTATCTGTACTGTTCCTCAGAAATGGTATCCGGCAGTTCGTACCCGCTCTGGACTGCCCGCAGCATTTCTATCAGGTATTCGTGCTTATCATTAAGAATTTTTCGCTTTGCTTTGATTTTACTCTCAATGCTGCACGCACCGCAGAAAAGGCTGACGAAAGGCTTTTGTAGCAGAAAGCCTACATCCAACAAAGTACCTATGCCCATATATACAAAACAGGCTATCAATCCGTTACTGAAGGTGAGTGTATAGACAGGTTGCAAAAAATCTATCTGCATCGTGTTTATAAGGTCATCCGTATCC
>OGKG01003107.1_pt1 | contig 16045 bp, 17 predicted proteins | sample 1572201 | NCBI WGS metagenome assembly OGKG01 (sample SAMEA2582146, study PRJEB24529) | metagenome | biome: Human gut stool | place: China | collected 2011 | reverse complement strand
TATTGACGGTGTAGGCTTGATTGCAGCCCTTAAAATAATGTCCGAACCGTCACTGATTCCGCCAAGTATCCCGCCTGAATGGTTGGTCTTTTTCACAACTCTGCCATCCTGCATCCTGAATGCATCATTGTTGTCAAGTCCTGTACTCTGAGCTGCCTTAAAACCGTCACCAATCTCCACACCCTTAACAGCACCTATGGACATTACAGCCTTGGCAAGATTCGCATCAAGCTTGTCAAATACAGGCTCACCAATCCCGGCAGGCATGTTCTCAACAACGCACTCTATAATTCCACCCATAGAATTGCATTCTTCAAGCTTCCTGTCGGCATACTCCTTAATCTTCTGCGCCGCTTTCGCATCCGGCATTGCAAAAGGATTGTTATCTCTCTCAGCAAGTGAAAAATTATTGTTATCAAGCTCTATACCGCCAATGGCACTCGCATAAGCATATACTTCAATGCCAAGCTGCTTTAAAATCTTAGAAGCAACTGCACCGGCAGCAACTCTGCCTATCGTCTCACGTCCTGATGAACGTCCGCCACCTCTGTAATCCCTGAAGCCATACTTCTCGTCAAAGGTATAATCGGCATGTCCGGGTCTGTAATAATTGGCAATATCCGAATAATCAGCCGAGCGCTGCGACTCATTCCTTACAATAAGTGAAATCGGCGTTCCTGTGGTTCTTCCTTCAAAAACACCTGAGAGTATCTCAACCTTATCGCTCTCCTTGCGCTGCGTCACATACTTAGACTGCCCCGGCTCTCTGGAAAGCTGCCTGCGATGCACACTCTTTTTCATTGCATTTATACAAAGAATATAGCCGTTTTTGGGCGTTTTGTCAATCTCTTTTTTCAGAAACCGATCTTGTTCATCCAGCTTTTGGTCAGCAGCGCCGCGCGGTACAGCGTTGGAGAACAGAGGAACAGCCGGAACTTGATCCGGTCGGCCCGCGAGCCGCTCCCGCTTTTCAGCAGGGTCTTTGCCAGCGCGTTCATCCGGCCGCGCATCTCTGCGCACCACCGCCGCTGCGCCGGCTGCAGGTCCTTCCGCCTGTGGGCCTGCGCAAACACCAGCATCGACGTCTTGGCTGCTTCTATGGCAAGCCTGGTGAGCTGCTGCTCCTGCTCGAAGCAGGCCCGCAGGAAAATGCCTTCTGCCAGATCCATCGTTTTCTGGGGCGAATCGGTATGGATGATGCTGCCGCCCCGCTGCACATAAAAATACAGCGGCTTTGCTGCAATCGTGATCCGTTCACACTGCCAGTAGAACTGATGCGCCGTGTATTCATCCTCGTGGATCTTCCCCACCGGAAAGCGCACCATTTCAAAGAGCTCCCGCCGGTACAGCCGGTTCCATGCCACTTTGAAGTGGCCCCGGTTCATCTGTTCCAGCGCCCCCACACGGTCGAGCACCTTGTCTTCCTCCAGACGATACGACGACGGAAGCGGTTCTCCGGCTTCCGTCACCAGCAGGTAATCGCAGACCGCGATCTGTGCCCCGTCCCGCCGGGCGTAGGTGAGCAGTGTCTCGTACATCTCCGGGGCGATGCTGTCATCGCTGTCCACAAAACCGATCCATTCCCCGCGCGCAGCCTCCACCCCGGTGTTCCGCGCAGCGGAAAGCCCGGCGTTCTTCTGGTGGATGACCCGGATGCGCGGGTCGCGCGCTGCTGCTTCCTCGCACAGCGCCGGGCAGTTGTCCGGGGAGCCGTCGTCTATGAGAAGGAGTTCAAAGTCCCGGAAGGTCTGCGCCAGAATGGAATCCACACATTTTTCGAGGTAGGCTTCCGTTTTATAGACCGGGACAATGATGCTGATGGTCGGTTCTGCCATAGACTGTCGCTCCTTTCATCGAATTGTTTTGCCGTTTCCCTCTTCAGGACTCCTGCAGCACCTCGGTGCGGAGCCGGGCGATGAGCCGTTCCATCAGGGCGACCCGATTGAAGGGGGTCATCAGATAAAAGCCGTCGGCATAGGGCAGGGCCTCCCGCGCCATCTTCAGCGAGATGGCAAGGCCCAGCTCCTCGCCCTGAGCGCGGTCCAGCCCGGCAAACTGCCGGATGATGTCTTCTTCCACATGGATGCCGTTGATCTCATTCTCCATGAAGATGGCGTTCCGCTGGCTGACCACCGGCATGATGCCCGCCAGGATCCTGGCCCGGCTGCCCAGCACCTCCCGCGCATGGCGGAGGTTCTCCACCGCCTGCCCGGACAGCACCGGCTGGGTCAGGAAGCCGGACATGCCGTGTTCCAGCTTCTCACCCGCCCGGCGCAGTTCCACTTCAAAGTTGCGGGCATTCAGGTTCAGCGCACCAAAGATGGTCATCGCCGACGGCATCTCGCGTCCCTCGCCTGCCAGCGAGACGATGTACTGCGCCAGCTTGCGGGAGTTGAACTGATAGACATTCTTCACCTCGTCCCGCTCTGCCGTGGGGATGGGGTCGCCGGTGATGGCCAGCACCTCCCGCACCCCCTCGGCATACAGCCCCAGCAGCAGCGCCTTGGTGGCGTTCAGGTTGCGGTCCCGGCAGGTCATGTGGGGCAGGGTGCACATCCCCAGCTCCCGGTGCACCCGGCAGGCCACCAGTGAGGAATCCATCCGGGCCTGCGCGATGGGGCAGTCCGCAATGGTCAGCAGGTCTGCGCCCGCCGCCTGCAGCTTCCGTGCCCCCTCCAGATAAGCCGTCAGGTCTGCATTGCGGGGGGAGTCCAGCTCAATGGCAATGACCTTTTCGCCCGCATTCAGCTTGCACAGGAAGGCGTCCTCGTTTTCCACCGGTTTTGCCTCCGGTGTGGAAAATTCTTTCGCCCGCGCCGGAGCCGCCGTTTCGGGCAGGGCGTCCAACGCAGCCCGCAGGGCCGCGATGTGGGCCGGTGTCGTGCCGCAGCAGCCGCCCAGAATGCGGACCACGCCGTCTGCCGCCAGCCCGCTCAGTTCCTGCGCAAAGTAGTCCGGCTTACCCTGATACCGCACCTGCGTCCGGGTCACGACCGGATAGCCCGCGTTCGGCATCACCGACAGCGGCAGTGCACTGCTCAGGCTCCGGGCCAGCGTACGCATCGCGCCGGGGGCCGACACACAGTTCAGGCCCACCGCATCCACGCAGCCGCTCTCGCTCATCCGGCGGACAAGGTCTTTGCAATACAGACCTTCGCGGGTGTAGCCGTCCGGCAGCACCGCAAACGAGACGAGCACAAAGGCGTCCGGCTCCGCAGTCTTGAGTGTGCGCACAGCCTCCAGAATGCCTGCATCCGAGCTCAGCGTCTCGAACAGGAAGTTCTTTGCCCCCAGCTTCCGGAACTGCTCGGCCACTGCCGTGTAGACCTGCGCCGCCGGGAGTGCTTCGGTCTCCGGAGCCGGGCCAAGGTCTGCAAACACGAAGGTACCGGCCGGTGCCGCTGCCGCCTCGGCCAGCTTCCAGCCCGCTTCGGCCAGCGCTTCCCAGCCCGGCGTATGCGCCGCCGCCATCCGGGGCAGGCCGAAGGTATTGGTCTTGATGGCATCCGCCCCGGCTTCCAGATATTCCCGGTGGACTGCCTGCACCCCGGCCGGGTCGGTCTGGTTCGCCCGTTCGCACTCAATGCCCGGTGCCGCTTTATAATAGGTACCCATACCGCCATCGAACAGCAGCGGCCTGCGGGATAAGAATTCTCGAATATCGTTCATATAAAAGCCCCTTTTTCCTATTTCGCTTGCTTTTGTACAAAAATTCAGATATAATTTTGTTATAAGGGAGGTGTATTCTATGCCCAAGATCCGTTCCAGCGCAGACCTGCGCAACAACTACAACGATATTTCCACGTTCTGCCACACCTATGCCGAACCCGTGTTTATCACGAAAAACGGCAAGGGAGATCTGGCCGTGATGAGCATCGAGACCTACGAAGAGATGGTCGGCCGTTTTGAATTATACGGCAAACTTCAGGAAGGCCTTGACGATGTCGCCGCCGGGCGGACGCGCCCACTGGAAGATGTTATTTCCGATCTGCGCAGCCGGAGGAATTTCCGATGAATTATTTCGTCCATGTAACCGACAAGGCCGACCAGGACTTGGGAGAGTCATTCGACTATATTGACCTTACTCTGAAAAATCCATTGGCTGCCGATGTTCTTGTCGATACCGCCGAAAAGAAGCTGGCACAGCTTTCCACTTTTCCCAAACGCTATCCCGTTGTCCGTGACCCATTTCTGGCCAGCCTTGGCATCCGGTTTGTGCCTGTGCAAAGCTACCTGGCCTTTTATCAGGTCGATGAAACTGCACAGACCGTCCATATCCTTCGGTTCCTTTACGGCAAAAGCAGTTGGGAATCCATCCTGAAGACCGATCTTGCACCTCATTGAACCCTCTCCCCGATCCTTCGGGGATTTTTTCGTTCTCTCTTCAGTTTAATGAAGTTTTCGCCCTTGTCAAGCATTTTTTCGGCGCATGGGACGGTTTTGCTTGCACCGGGGGCAATTTTGTGCTATCCTATGCGTAACTTTTATGGATGGGAGTGGAAGAACCATGCGCCATGCAGGCACACAGGAGATCGAAACGGAGCGGCTGATTTTGCGCCGCCTGACCCCGGAAGACGCCGGGATGATGTACACGAACTGGGCCAACGACCCGCAGGTGACCAAATACCTGCGGTGGGAGCCGCACAAAAACGCCGAAGAGACCCGCGAACTGCTGACCGCATGGGCACTGCTCTACCCGAATGGAGATTACTACCAGTGGGGCATCGTGGAAAAAGCCACCGGGCAGGTGTTTGGGTCCATCGGTATTTTCACATCCAGTTCTGCCGAACCGGAGCGCGACCCCTGGCCCGGTTTCGACCACACGAACGGCGTGTGGGAAGTGGGCTACTGCATCGGCAGAGCGTGGTGGAACAAAGGGTTTACCACCGAAGCCCTCCGCGCAGTTGTAGAATACTGGTTCAAAAATACAGACAGTTACTGGCTGGCCTGCGCACACGCATTCGAGAACCCCGCCAGCGGCCGGGTACAGCAGAAGGCCGGCTTCGTCTACGACCATGATTCCGTATACCACAAATTCGACGGCACCCCGGTCCCCTGCAAGTGCTATGCTTTGACAAGAGAACATTACAACACCCTTGCCTGTCGGTAAGGGCAGCATTTTCTGCCCGTTTTTTCGCAACATTTTGTTGAGTGAACGAGCGATTCAACAGAGAGGAACTATTTTGAGCGAACTTTACGATATTTTAGTCGAAACACCCCCGGCGAAGGTCATCCTTCTGGCACTGGACCAGGGCCTGTGGGACTGCGAGCGCAGCCTTGCCGAGCTGTCGGCCCTGTGCGAAGCCAACCACATGGAGGCCGTGGCTGAAGTGACCCAGAAGCGTCAGACCCCGGAGACCGGCATCGTGCTGGGCAGCGGCAAGCTGGAAGAAGCCCATCTCGCCGCCGAGGAGCTGGGCGCCGTGTGCGCCGTCTTTGACGGCGAGCTGACCGGCAGCCAGATCCGCAACATCTCCACCGCGCTGGGCGGGCTGGAAGTCATCGACCGCACCATGCTGATTTTGGAGATCTTCCGCAGCCGCGCCGTGACCAACGAAGGCAAACTGCAGACTGAACTGGCTCTGCTGCGCTACCGTCTGCCCCGCCTGCAGGGCATGGGCGAGAGCCTGAGCCGCCAGGGCGGCGGCGGTGGCGGCGGCGGTGGTGCCCGCCGCGGTGCCGGTGAGACCAAGCTGGAGCTGGACCGCCGCCACGTCCACGCCCGCATCGACGCATTGGCTGAGAAGCTGGCCGAGATGGAGAAGCGTCGGGGCGAGAGCCGGAAGGCCCGCGCCAAGACCGGGATGCCGGTGGTCAGTCTGGTGGGCTACACCAACGTGGGCAAATCCAGCCTGATGAACGCCCTGTGCGGCCCCAGCGTCGCCGAGGCCGACATGCTGTTCGCTACACTGGACCCCACCAGCCGGAAACTGGTGCTCCCCAGCGGCATGGCGGTACTGCTCGTGGATACGGTCGGCTTCGTCTCCCGTCTGCCCCACAACCTGGTCGAGGCGTTCAAATCCACGCTGGAAGAAGCCGCCTGGTCGGACGTCATCGTCCGGGTAGCCGATGCAGGCGACGAACAGCGCGAAGAGCAGCTGGCCGTCACCGACGAAGTTCTGGACGGGCTGGACTGCGCCGACATCCCCCGCCTGACCGTCTACAACAAGTGCGACAAGCCCGGTGCCCTGTCCTTTGACCCGGATATCCTGCTGACCAGCGCCAAGACCGGCTATGGTCTGGACAAGCTGCTGCAAAAGCTGGATGAGACCCTTAGCGACCGGGTCCACACCCTCAAGGTCCTGCTCCCCTACGACAAGCTCGGCCTCGCCGCCCCCATGCGGGAGCGCGGCAGCGTACAGGTGGAGGAGTACCGGGAAGACGGCCTTTATCTGGAAGGCATCGTCAAGACCGAAGACCTCCACTGCTTCGAAGGGTATCTCGTCTGACGAACGGTTCTGTAGAAAGTAAAATAGGTACGGTCTGCCGGACCGTGCCAACCGCAAAGCGCGGAGTTTTTGGCCGAAAGGCTGAAAACTCCGCGCTTTTTTCGTGCAATCGGAGGAGCCAAAGTGTGTCAGAATTGTAAAAGATAAAATATTTTAACTATTTTTCTTGACTTATCCAACGATTTGGGTATAATGGTCGTGTTCGCAAGAAAACTCAAATTATTTAGATAATCATTGAAACAATAAAGGAGAAACCTACCATGACGTTTGAAGAGATGAAGAAGATCGTTGTTGACACCCTGAACTGCGATGCCGACAAGGTGACCATGGAAGCCAGCCTGACCGAGGACCTCGAAGCCGACAGCCTGGACGCTGTGGAACTGAACATGGCGCTGGAGGATGCCTGCGGCGTCTCCATCCCGGACGAGGAGCTGGCAAAGCTCAAGACCGTGGGCGACATCTACAACTACATCACCGCACACGTCTGAGGCAGAACACCATGAACGAGATCCGAGACCTGTTCCCCGGCCGGATGCGGGAACGCACGTTTCAGCTGAAAGCCCGGCGGGATGCCGGGGCCGTCTGGCATGAACCCCAGTTCGTGGAGTGCAAACAGTGCGGCCGCCGCGCCACCCGCACCATCTGGACCCGCAGCCTTTACGTCTGCCCCAACTGCGGCTATCACATGCCCATCGGCGGCTACTACCGGCTCAGTCTGGTACTGGACCACGGCAGCTTCCGGGAGCTGGACGCCGACCTGCCCCCGCAGGATGTGCTCCGGTTCCCCGGCTACCCGGAAAAGCTGACCGCCGCCCAGAACAAGACCGGCCTGCGCGAAGCCGCCGTCACGGCGACCGGCCGCATCGGCGGGGTGGCCTGTGTGGCTGCCGTGCTGGACAGCCGGTTTTTCATGGGCAGCATGAGCACCGCCGTGGGCGAAAAGATCACCCGCGCGGTGGAGTACGCCGCTGCCAAACGCCTGCCGCTGGTCATTTTCTCGGCCAGCGGCGGTGCCCGCATGCAGGAGGGCATTTTCAGCCTGATGCAGATGGCCAAGACCAGCGCCGCCATCCAGCGCTTTTCCGCCAGAGGCGGGCTGTACGTCAGCGTGCTCACCCACCCCACCACCGGCGGCGTGACCGCCAGCTTTGCAAGCCTGGGCGACATCATGCTGGCCGAGCCGGGGGCGCTGATCGGCTTTGCCGGGCCCCGCGTCATTGAGCAGACCATCGGCGAAAAGCTGCCCGCCGGGTTCCAGCGCAGCGAGTTCCAGTTGGAGCACGGCTTTGTGGATCAGGTAGTGCCCCGCGACCAGCTGCGCGACACCCTGATCCGGGTGCTGCAGCTTCATGTGGGAGGAAAACACGAATGATCAAGGAAATTCTGGAGCAGCTGGCTCCGCTGGATGCGCAGATCAACGCCCTGAAGGGCAGCGGCGACGACATGGACGCCATCACGGCCCACGCCGCCGAGCTGGCAGAGCTTGCCGTAGAGGAGGACGAGATCCTGCGTGCCTGCGGCCCGCTGACCGCCGAGGACCGGGTCTTTCTGGCCCGGCACCCGGACCGCCCCCACATTGACGAGACCATCTCCGCCCTGTTCACCGACTTCTTTGAGCAGCGGGGCGACCGCCAGTGCAGGGAGGACCCCGCCATCCTGGGCGGTGTGGCCCGCTTCCACGGCATGCCGGTGACCGTCATCGGTCACCGCAAGGGCTCCTCGCTGGAGGAGAATCTGGCCTGCAATTTCGGCATGCCGGGGCCGGAGGGCTACCGCAAGGCCCTGCGCCTGATGAAGCAGGCCGAGAAGTTCGGTCGGCCCATTATCACGTTCATCGACACGCCGGGCGCTTACCCCGGCAAGGACGCCGAGGAGCGGGGCCAGGGCGAGGCCATCGCCCGCAACCTGATGGAGATGAGCGGCCTGACCGTGCCGGTCGTTGCCGTGGTCACCGGCGAGGGTTCCTCCGGCGGTGCGCTGGCGCTGGGTGTGGCAAACCACATCCTCATGCTGGAAAACGCCGTCTATTCGGTGCTGAGCCCCGAGGGCTTTGCCAGCATCCTGTGGAAGGACGCCTCCCGCAGCGGCGAAGCCTGCGAGATGATGAAGCTGACCGCACAGGACCTGTACCGGGACGGCATCGTGGAAGAAGTGATCCCGGAGCCGGTGGGCGGTGCCCAGCGCGGCCACACGGTGCTGTTTGAGCAGCTGGACGCTGCCCTGTGGGCACACCTGAAAACGCTGTGCCGCATGAACGGCAGGGCCCTGGCCGACCAGCGCTACAAGAAATACCGCCAGATCGGAGAAATGAGGAACGCATGAAGGGCTTCCAGCTGATAGCCACCGGCGGGGCGCTGCCCGGCCGGACGGTCACGAACGAAGAGCTCAGCCGCACCGTGGACACCAGTGACGCGTGGATCACCTCCCGCACCGGCATCCGTACCCGGCACTGGTGCACCGCGGACGAATCCGCCGCCACGCTGGCCATTGCCGCCGCAAAACAGGCGCTGCAGCGCAGCGGCCTTGCCCCGGCAGACATCGCCTGCTGCGTGTGCGCCACCCTGTCGGCCCCGGACGCCACCCCCAGTGTGGCCTGTCAGGTACAGGCGGCGCTGGGCCTGCCGGAGAACCGGCCTGCACTGGACGTCAACGCGGCCTGTTCCGGCTTTCTGTACGGCACCGCCGTAGCGCGGGGCCTGCTGGCCACGCTGGGCGGGCAGTACGCCCTGGTCATCGGGTGCGAAGCCCTTTCCCGCCTGATGGACCCCGCCGACCGCTCCACCTGCGTCCTGTTTGGCGACGGCGCGGGCGCGGCCATCTTCCGGCTGGCCGACACCCCCTTTGCCCTCACGCTGGGGGCCCGGGGCAGCGACGTCCTGCACGCCGGTGGGCCGGACCGGAACGGTTCCGCCCCCATCACCATGGACGGCAAGGCAGTGTTCCGCTTTGCGGTGGATGCCCTGCCCCGCTGCCTGCACACGGTGCTGGACGAGACCGGCAAGACGCTGGACGAGGTAGACTGGGTGGTCTGTCATCAGGCCAACAGCCGCATCATCGACCACTGTGTGCGGGCTCTGCACGCCGACCCGGCCAAATTCTACAAGAACATGGACCGCCACGGCAACACCAGCGCCGCCAGCATCCCGGTAGCCCTGAACGAGCTGGCCGAGACCGGGCAGCTGCAGCCGGGGCAGACGATCGCCTGCATCGGCTTTGGCGGCGGCCTGACCTGGGGCGGCATGATCGTGGAGTATAAGAAATAAAGGCTTCCCCCGAGGGGGAAGCCTTTCGCAGGAAAACTTTATGAAACTTTTAAATGAAATTTTAGGGACCAGATACCCCATCATTCAGGGCGGCATGGCCAACATCGCCACCGGCGAGTTTGCCGCCGCCTGCTCCAACGCGGGAGCGCTGGGCATCATCGGCGCGGGCGGCATGAACGCCGACACCCTGCGCGAGAACATCCGCCGCTGCAAGCAATTGACGGCCAAGCCCTTCGGCGTGAACATCATGCTGATGCACCCGCAGGCCGACGAGTTTGCCAAGATCGTGGTGGAAGAAGGCGTGCAGGTGGTCACCACCGGCGCGGGCAACCCCGGCAAGTATGTTCCCATGTGGAAAGCCGCCGGCATCAAGGTCATTCCCGTGGTGGCAGCGGCCGTGCTGGCAAAGCATCTGGAGCCGCTGGGCATCGACGCCGTCATTGCCGAGGGCACCGAGAGCGGCGGCCATGTGGGCGAAATGACCACCATGGCGCTGGTGCCGCAGGTGGTGGATGCGGTGAGCGTGCCCGTCATTGCGGCGGGCGGCATCGCCGACGGCCGCCAGCTGGCTGCTGCGCTGGCCCTGGGCGCCTGCGGCGTACAGGTGGGCACCTGCCTGCTGGCAAGCGAGGAGTGCCCCATCCATGAGAACTATAAAGCCGCCCTGCTCAAGGCCAAAGACAGTGACACCATCGTCACCGGCCGCAGCGTCGGCGCACCGGTGCGTGTGCTGAAAAACCGCATGAGCCGCGAGTATGTCCGGCAGGAAAAGGCCGGCGCAGACAAGATGGAGCTGGAAAAATACACCCTCGGCAGCCTGCGCCGCGCCGTCTTTGAGGGCGACACGGTCACTGGCAGCCTGATGGCCGGTCAGGTGGCCGGGATGCTCCACGAGGTGCGCCCCGTGGCCGACATCCTGAACGACCTGTGGGAAGGCGGGAGGCAGCGCATCGCCGCGCTGAACGAGCTATGCTGACCCTTGCCGGAAAGGCCCTGCCCGTGCCCATCCTGCAGGGCGGCATGGGCGTGGGCGTGTCCCTCGGCGGGCTGGCCGGGGCCGTGGCGGCCTGCGGCGGCATGGGGTGCATCTCCACCGCCGATGCGGGCTACCGGGAGCCGGATTTTGCCCGTGACCCGGCCCGCGCGAACCATCGTGCCCTGACCGCTGAAATTCAAAAGGCAAAGAAAATTGCAAAGGGCATGGGTCTGGTGGCCGTCAATGCGATGGTTGCCACACAGGACTATGCCGCCGCGATCCGTACCGCCGTGGAAGCGGGGGCGGATGCGGTGGTGTCCGGTGCGGGCCTGCCGCTGGAACTGCCCGGCATCGTGAACACGATGGAGGTTGCCATTGCGCCCATCGTGTCCAGCGCCCGGGCGGCAAAGCTCATTCTGCGCCGCTGGGCCAAGGAGTTTGGCCGCACCGCGGATTTTGTGGTCATTGAGGGCTGCAAAGCGGGCGGACATCTGGGTTTTGCCGAAGCTGACCTGCTGGCCGGAAACTGCCAGTCTCTGGACGAAATTCTGCCGGAAGTGCTGGCCGAAGTGAAACCGTATGAGGTGCAGTTCGGGCACGCCATCCCGGTGTTTGTGGCGGGCGGTGTGTACACCGGAGCCGATATGGCCCACTTTACCAAGCTGGGAGCCGCCGGGGTGCAGCTGGCCACCCGCTTCATCACCACCTACGAGTGCGATGCCAGCCAGACCTACAAGGACGTGCTCCTGGCCGCAAAGCCGGAGGATGTGCGCATCATCCACAGCCCCGTCGGGATGCCGGGCCGCGCGCTGAACACCCCGCTGGTGCAGGCGCTGACCGAGGGCAAACGCTTTCCGCCGCAGCACTGTGCCCGCTGTTTAAAGACCTGCGACCCCGCCAGAGTGCCCTACTGCATCACCCACGCCCTCATCGAAGCGGTGAAGGGCAATGTGGAAGAAGGCCTGTTCTTCTGCGGGGCCAATGTGGACCGGCTCGACAGGATGCGCACCGTCCGCGAACTGATGGATGAACTTACCGCCGAATGGAGGCACAACTTATGAAACTTGCCGTTCTGTATGCCGGTCAGGGTGCACAGCATCCCGGCATGGGCAAAGAATTTTACGAAAGCTCTCCCGCCTTCCGGGCGGCCTTTGACAGCGCGGATCTGGATTTTGATCTGCACCGCGTCTGTTTTGAGGACCCGGACGGCGTTCTGAACCAGACCGAATACACCCAGCCCTGCATGGTGGCCTTTGCCTGCGGCGTCACTGCCGTTCTGCAGCAAAAGGGCGTGAGGCCTGCCTATGTGGCGGGTCTTTCTCTGGGCGAATATTCCGCGCTGGAAGCAGCTGGTGTATTCACCGCAAAGCAGGCCGTTGAGCTGGCCGCCTACCGCGGCAAAGCCATGGCCAAAGCAGCCGAGGGCATCGACTGCGGCATGACCGCTGTGCTGGGGCTTGACCGTGCCGCACTGGCTGAATGCTGTGAGCAGGCGGCGGAGGCGGGCTGTGTTCAGATCTGCAACTACAACTGCCCGGGTCAGCTGGTCATCGGTGGAGAAAAGGCTGCTGTGGACAAGGCCGCAGAACGGGCCAAAGCTGCCGGGGCGCGCCGCTGCATTCCGCTCAAGGTCAGCGGCCCGTTCCACACCAGGCTGATGGCTCCCGCAGGCGATGCGCTGGCAGAGCGCTTCTGGACTGAAAACTTCGGCGAAATGAAGATTCCAGTGCTGTTCAACTGTCTGGGCCGCGAAAAGGCCGACACCGACACTATCCCGGCCCTGCTGGTAAAACAGGTGCAGAGCAGTGTCCATATGGAGGACACCCTGCGCCGTCTGGGCGAATTGGGCGTGGATCACATCCTTGAAGTCGGCCCCGGCAGTGCGCTGTCCGGCTTTGTGAAAAAGACTCTGCCCGGCGTGCCGTGCGTTGCCGTGGAGACCCCGGAGCAGCTGGACGCTGCTCTGAATGCATGGAAGGAAGAAGCATGAGCGAAGAAAAAGTTACCCGTGCCGCCGTTGTCACCGGCGGCAGCCGCGGCATCGGTCGGGCGGTGTGTGTAGCACTGGCAAAGCAGGGCTGCAACGTCATAGTAAACTACTGCCACGGCGAAACCAACGCTCAGGAGACTGTGGCTTTGTGCAAGGCCGAGGGCGTGGAAGCCGTGGCCGTGCAGGCGGATGTTTCCACTGCAGAGGGCTGCAAGACCCTGTTTGACGCGGCGGTCAGCGCCTTCGGCCGGGTGGATGTTCTGGTCAACAATGCAGGCATCACCCGGGATAACCTCATCCTGCGCATGACAGAAGCGGACTTTGATGCGGTGCTGAACGCAAACCTCAAGGGCGCGTTCCTCTGCTGCAAGGAGGCTGCCCGCCGCATGGTGCGCCAGCGCTACGGCCGTATCATCAACCTTTCCAGCGTGGTGGCGCTGCGGGGCAACGCCGGGCAGACCAACTATGCCGCCAGCAAGGCGGGACTCATCGGCCTGACCAAGAGCCTTGCCCGGGAGCTGGCAAGCCGGAACGTGACCGTGAACGCCGTTGCGCCGGGCTTTATCGAGACCGACATGACCGCCACCCTGCCGGAAGCCGTCCGTGCCGAAATGGCAAAGGGCATCCCGGCGGGCCGGGCCGGCCAGCCGGAGGACGTGGCAAACGCCGTGGCGTTCTTTGCCGCAGAACAAAGCAGCTATCTCACCGGGCAGGTGCTCTGTGCGGACGGCGGCATGGCAATGTAAAAGGAGAAACTCTCATGGAAAAACGCAGAGTCGTGATCACCGGTCTTGGCACCGTGAACCCGCTGGGGAATACCGTGGCAGAAAGCTGGGCGGCGGCAAAGGCCGGTAAGTGCGGCATTGCCCCCATCACCCAGTTCGACACTACTGATTTCAAGTGCAAGCTGGCCGGTGAAGTGAAAAACTTTGACCCCGAGACGGTCGTGGACAAAAAGGAAGCCCGCAAGATGGCGCGCTTTACCGTATTGGCGCTGGCCGCTGCCGCCGAGGCCATTGCCGACAGCGGCATCGACACGGAAGCCGAGGCCAAAGAGATCGGTGTCGTTCTGTCCAGCGGCATCGGCGGCCTGCCCACCATTGAGGAGCAGCACACCCGCGGCGAGGAAAAGGGCATGGAGAAGGTCAGCCCCTACTTTGTTCCCATGGCCATCGCCAACATGGCGGCGGCGCAGGTGGCTATCCGCTTCGGTCTGAAGGGCATGTGCACCTGCCCGGTCACGGCCTGTGCCGGCGGCACCAATGCCGTGGGCGATGCGTTCCACCGCATTCGCGACGGCTACGAGACCGCCATGGTCTGCGGCGGTGCCGAGAGCTGCATCAGCCCGCTGGGTATCGGCGGCTTTACCAGCATGAAAGCGCTTTCCACCGCCTCCGACCCGGACGCGGCCAGCCTGCCCTTTGACGCACGGCGCGGCGGCTTCGTCATGGGCGAGGGCAGCGGTGTGCTGGTGCTGGAAGAGCTGGAACACGCCAAAGCCCGGGGTGCAAAAATTTACGCCGAGGTGGTGGGCTACGGTGCCAACTGCGACGCTTACCACTTCACCGCCCCGGCACCCGGCGGCACCGGTGCCATCGACTGCATGAAGCTCACGCTGGCCGACGCGGGGATCGCGCCGGAGCAGGTGGACCACATCAACGCCCACGGCACCGGCACCCACATGAACGATGCCTGCGAGACTGCCGCCATCCATGCAGTATTCGGGGAGCACGCCAAGGCGCTGACCGTGGTCAGCACCAAGAGCATGACCGGCCATCTGCTGGGCGGCGCGGGCGGCGTCGAAGCCGTGTTCACGGCGCTGGCCCTGCGGGACCAGTTTGCGCCGCCCACCATCCACTACGCTCAGCCGGACCCGGAATGCGATCTGGACTACGTCCCGAACGAGGGACGCGCACAGGCCATGACCTATGCGCTGAGCAACAGTCTGGGCTTTGGCGGGCACAATGCCTGCATTGCCCTGCGCAGATGGGAGGGTTGAGCCATGGCCGAACCCCGTACCGTGCGCGAAGATGCCAACACCCTGAACAGCGAGCAGATCGCGGCCATCCTGCCGCACCGCTACCCCTTTGCCCTTGTGGACCGCATTCTGGACTATGAGCCGGGGCAGTGGGCCATCGGCCGCAAGTGTGTGACCCGTAACGAAGAGTTTTTCTGCGGGCACTTCCCGGGCCAGCCGGTGATGCCGGGCGTGCTCATCCTCGAAGCACTGGCCCAGACCGGTGCCGTGGCCGCCCTGAGCCTGCCGGAAAACAAGGGCAAACTGGCGCTGTTCGGCGGCATCAGAAATGCTCGCTTCCGCAAGCAGGTCACCCCCGGCGATGTGCTCACCCTCCACTGCGAACTGGTGGAACAGCGCGGCCCGGTGGGCGTGGGCAAAGCTTCGGCCTATGTGGACGGCAAGTGTGCTGCCACCGCCGAGCTGACCTTTGTCCTGACCGACAAAAACAACTGAAATACAACAAAAAAGCAGACGCACCGCCTGAAAACGATGCGTCTGCTTTTGCATTTCTATCCAGAAACCTCACTCGAGGTTGTGCCGCTTGCAGAATTTTTTGCTGACGAAGTACATGCCGCCCCAGAGCACCACGGCGAGGATGAGGTACACCGGGTTGCGCATGGAGCTGACCAGCGACTGCCCGAAGATGGCCATCATGGCCATCATGACGCCCTTGCCCAGCAGCATGGTAATGAGATAACGCTTTTCGTCGAAGTCCGAAATGCCGAAGGCCAGATGCATGAAGGAGCTGGGTGTGAAGGGCAGCAGCGTCAGCATGAAGAGGGAAGAGGTGTCGAAGCGGTTGACCCACTGCTGCGCCCTTTCCAGCTTGGACGAGCGGGATGCGATCTTCCAGAAATAGCGCTTGACCACCCGCCGCCAGAGCAGGAACATGATGCTCCCGCCCAGCGCCACACCGATCCAGCTGTACAAAAAGCCGAACAGCCCGCCGTGGGCTGCCACGTTGAGCGCCACGATGGCCACCAGCGGCAGCGGCGGAAAGAAGGACTCCACCATGGCCAGCGTGATGGGCGCAAGGGGGCCGAGGTCGCCGAAGCTGTTCAGAAGCGTCTCCCAGAATTCCAGCGTGCCAAGCTGGTGGAGCCATGTCATCATTGCGCCGTTCATTCCATCCATACATCCCTTCTGCCTGTGGTACTGCAAACCTTACTGTCAGTATACCCACATTCTATGACAGAGCCGTGAACAAAAACCGAGCTTTTTCGCGCGGCTCTGGATACAATACGAGGGAACCGGAAGTTTTCCTGCAAATCTGGCTTGCGGGCCGGGAGTTACTCTGAGGACCGTCCGGGGGTGGGGCCCCGGCGCAAAGCGTTGGGGCGGGGGCTG
>OGKG01003085.1_pt1 | contig 16127 bp, 13 predicted proteins | sample 1572201 | NCBI WGS metagenome assembly OGKG01 (sample SAMEA2582146, study PRJEB24529) | metagenome | biome: Human gut stool | place: China | collected 2011 | reverse complement strand
ACAGCCTTAGAAGCAGTAGTCCATCTAAAGAATATTGTTCAAAAGCATAATCCATATACTCCACCCGGCCAGACAAGAGAAAATGCCTTAAGGAATCGGCATGTTCATACCTGTAAGTCACCACAGAAGTAGTTGTCGTTATCAATTCTATAACATATGAGTTATAGTATGTCAACAAAGCTATTCCCCCTGCTATAATAATAAACTTATATACCCTTTTTGAATAACAAAAAGATATAAGAAGTATAGCCAACGTTAGTATTATTGCCGCTTTAGACAATAAATTCACCAATACGTAGAGAAAAAGGATCAAGCGTATGATTTCTTTTTTCTTTCTTTCTGATAGATAAGCATATAAAGAAAAAAGCCCTGCCACCCCTATAAATATACCTAAACCATTACCAGAAGTAAAAACACCTTTTGAGCCCAATCCGTCTCCATACACATCAAAATTAACACCTAATATATTTGAAATCAGTATTATAACTGCATATATTGTTGCCGATAATATAAAGTAACAGACGATATCCGATACTCCGATTTTATTGTTTTGAATGTAGTTGTTAATCACCAAATAAAATAGCAGGCAAAAAGAAAGTTTATAAGAGGAAATTATGCCGTTCAATAGGCCTGGCGGATACTGATGCAACAAAAAGGATGCAAATTCTATTATTAACAAATAAAAAACCGTTACCAAAAAGAAATAAAACTTTTGCCTGTATTTCAATTGAACGAATAATATCATCGTCAAAAACAACCGGAATATCTGAGAAGGAGAAAATGCAGCATTCTCACTCATCATCCCCTTCCCTACCAGATAACCAGTTAAAGCATCGGCAAACGGGTTCAGAAGAAAGATAAGAAATAAAGTAAAAGCAATAATGGAACCCCTAATAGCACAAATATTATGCAACATCATTGGTTATTTAGTATGTATCTCAAATGCTGCGAATACACATTTTTACTTAAAAAGCATTCACATGCATTCTTGGGGCAATGTAGCCTTTCCGATTGATAATCTGTATAAATATTATATAAAGTGGAAGATATGTCTTCCACACTCTTTACATCTGAAAAATAATCTATTTTACCATCAACATACATATCATGAAGCACCCCGCTAACAGGACTGATAGCCCATATCGTTTTCCGATTCTGCATATAATCAGATATTTTGCTCGGCAAGAAAATGCCTTCTTCACAAGGAGCCTCCAATAACAAGCATAAATCGTATTGCTTCATTACAGACAAACTCTCCATATATGATACCGGCGGAAGACATTTTATCCACTTATCCAAATGCAGAGCTTCTATCTGCTCAAAAAAAGCATTATTATGCATTCTTTCCAATACTCCCAGAAAAGTAACTTCTATCTTAGCATCTGTAACTTTGTCCAAAAAAGAACGTATTCCCTTTAACAAAATCTCAGGATTACGTTCACGCCCCAAAGCGCCGGCATGAATTATCTTCAAGACCTCATCATTTCTTGCCGGAAGCTCTGCCGGAATGAATTTTTCTATAATAATATGAGGACTTATCAAAGAACGGTTTCTATCCATTCCAACCATATATTGCAACATATAGTCACGTAACCTTGCAGAAGGAAATACATTATAAAAAGTATATTTTCCTATATCTGAAATTAATTTCTTCCTAAAATAGCTGATGCAGGTATCAGGTCCTTTTCCATACGGATACGGATATTTTATCCACATATAAGGATCGTTCCAAGTAGCAACCCATCTGATTTTATATTTTCTTGCTATGTAGGCACCTACTACTTCTGAAGGATAATCATAGGTATAAATATAATCGTATTGATATTGCTTAATCAAATTTTCGCACACTGATATTGCATCAAAAGCCCAATCAATGCCTTTATAGATGTATCCGGTTTTTAAAAATGTTTTCAGATGCCGTAATATTGTACTGAAATCAAAATTCGTATCTACCTTTACAAGATTTATTGAATTAACTTTCTTAAAAAAGAAATCAGTAGTAGACTCAGGATAACAAGTGCGGTTGGCACGAACTGCCCTACATACTAAATCGACAATAGCTCCCCCTTCAGTTAAAGCATTCAACATTTTGGCATTAACATTAGCTTCTGCTCCAAATATGGGATATGAGCTTGGGGCAACAAACAATATTCTCATATCAGCTCTTTTCAATCAATAATCCGACAATTCTCTCACACGCTTTTCCGTCTCCATAAGGGTTCACTGCCTTACTCATTTCATCGTAATACGTTTGATTGTCAAGCAGTGACGACACCTCAGTCACAATTTTATCGTAATCTGTTCCAACAAGTTTTACCGTTCCTGCTTTCAACGCTTCCGGACGCTCCGTTGTATCGCGCATCACAAGTACCGGTTTACCCAAACCGGGAGCTTCCTCCTGGATTCCTCCACTATCAGTCAACACAATAGATGATTTTTCCATTAAATAAACAAAAGACAGATACTCCAACGGTTCTATAAAGAACATATTGCAAAGATTTGACAAGTCTTCTCCCCAAATTTCATGAATAGGTTTACGAACATTAGGATTTAAGTGCATTGGATAGACAAAATCCACATCCGGATATTTCTTCGTAAGCGTTTGGATAGCCCGGCACATAGACATAAATCCATCTCCAAAGTTCTCACGCCGATGTCCGGTAATCAAGACCAGCTTTTTCCCATTTTTCAAACGTTTAATGTCATAACCAGAAGTTTTCAATGTATCTTCCAATTCTGCATCCAGTTCTTTGTCATTTTTTATTTTATCTACAACCATATAAAGGGCGTCAATTACTGTATTTCCAGTAACTGTAACAGTTTCTTCTTTTATGTTTTCTGCTAAAAGATTTTGTTTACTTAATGAAGTAGGTGCAAAATGATAAGTAGCAATCCGTCCTGTAATTTGCCGATTCATTTCTTCCGGCCAAGGGCTATAAATATTATGTGTACGCAATCCAGCTTCCACATGCCCTACAGGTATTTGTTGATAAAAGGCAGCTAACGCAGCAGCCGTAGAAGTTGTTGTATCTCCATGTACCAACACCACATCAGGCTTAACCTTTTGCAATACATCTCGCATTCCCAATAATACTCTGGAAGTGACATCGTATAAGTCTTGCCCCTGCTTCATGATATTTAAATCATAATCAGGTTTAATACTGAAAATATGAAGAACCTGATCTAACATTTCGCGATGTTGACCGGTTACGCAAACCAGTGTTTTAAAGTCCTTTGTATTTTTCTGAAATTCCTTTACCAAAGGAGCCATTTTTATTGCTTCGGGACGAGTTCCGAATACAAGCATAATTTTTTTCATAAGTATAATTTATACAAGTCAAATATTTTCATTCAAAAAATCAAATTGAAACTTTTTTATAGAGTTTATACAAGATTTTTCATCCCATTTTTTTATAATATTTGCAACTTTACCATAATCCTCAAACTCTGAAAGAGATAAAACTGCATTTTTCGTATTATAAACATATTCAGCCATTCCTTTTGCTTTCTCACTATAAGACAAAAAAACAGTAGGAATATTCATCGTTATAGCATTAACGGCACAATGCATACGAGCAGCTATTACAAAATCGCATTTATTCAAAAATTTTTTCAATCCAATAAATCCAGGATCTGAATTCACTACATCTACAGAGTATCCTTTGGCTCGTACCTTATTTGCTATCTGTTCTAAATAAGATAAATCATTATCATTCATTGAATTTGAAAAGACATGAGGTAAAAATATCAATCTACAATTAATTTCTCTAACTAATCCACAGATAGCTTCTACTTGTTTATTAATAGCAATTTCTAAATTTCCATAATGATATAAAGCTGACAATGGACTAAGGTTAATACCTAGCGTTATACCTTGCGTTTTTTCATTTTTCTCCCAAAAGGGACACTCTACAAAATAAGCAGGGTCAGGCGCAAATACCACATTTTGAACAATTCCTAATGACTTAAGATAGTCTACTGTAACCCATTCTCTTGTTACAATTAAATCTATTCTCTCTAAGTGTTTTTTGAAAAAAGCTAATGCTTTAGAATTTTTCTCGAATTTCCCCACAGAAGCTCCCCATAACACATACTTAATTCCTTTTGCCTGACATTTTTCTAGAAATAGTGGTAAGGAAGCATCATAAGCTCCATCTGGATATAAAGTATAAATATCTCCTCCTATAGAAAACACAGTATCATAACCATCAATCCAATCAGTAGAATCATAAGGTAAAACATAATTAATCCTTATTAATGAAAGTAGTTTCCGCATAATATTGTGAAAACTCCATCGACCAATCCTCTTACGTTGTATAATATGTATATCACAATCAGTCAATCTTTGTACATCATCTTCATAATTATAAGAAGCATAACTAATTTTTACTTCCGGATTTATAGACTTCAGTATATTTACTGTTCCTCGCACAATAGCTTCACAACCATAATTGTAAACGCCCCCAATACCTATTAACAATACATTCCTCATATATTCTTAGTTTATTCAAATCCAAATCTTTTCTTCAATTCTTCCGTAAACCTCACAGCCCCTTTATAATTCAAATGATGCGCATCCAACCGTTCATCATCCGTTGCTCCCCAATGACTATAATCCAAATATTCTACATCATCGAAGCATTTCTTACGCATATTTTCACAAAAAGCCTGATCATAGTAAAACTCCGGTTTAAATACGGGGTAATACATCAGATAAAGCTTAATATGATGCGCTTTACAGTAATCGATTATCTTTCTGAGATATTTATAATTCACACTATATCCATACCAACCATAATCCTTTATCATATCCATCTCTAGTTGTGGAGTCTGCTTAGTGGCATCAAATGCAACATTGTCTTTCCTCTCATTTATATATCCACCTAATAACTTAATATAAGAAGCCGGCTGAAAACATACCAACTTAGACAAGCTTGCTATTACAACACTAAATATCTGTTTTGACTCTAATTTGAATATTTGCCATTGCTCTTTATTAAAAAAAGGCCAATAGGAAGATATAAAGAAACTCTGTTCATTTTAAGCATGATATTTATAATCAGTATTTTGCCAAAGATCCGTTGAAGAACATTGCAAAAATACAGTATCTACTTGAGGATTATTTTCCACATAATGCAGTAGCTTTATATAAGTATAGAGATAACGTTCACTCGGGCTACCTAAATTAATAGCTTCTTTGGTAAGTGAATCATCCACTCCCCTACATACATGTGAAGCTCCCATAAAAAGAATATGCTTCTCTTTAGACAAACTCCAATCTATATGCTTTGCCACATAATATCTTGTTATAAAGAGTAAAGATATAAGAATGGCAAATAAACAGCTAATGAATAAAAAGCTTTTAATATATCGCTTCATGATAACTTTAAAATTGGAAATAGATAAATTGTACTTGTTGCCCAGCTTGCGTAAGAACTATAAAGGCAATGAAAAGATACAGTCCCCAGCGCATCCAACGCTTAGGAAGAGAAAATTGGAGACCATACTGCTTTGTACGGTTCAGCCACTCCACACACAATAATATTGCAATAAATAATAGCATTTTTTTAGGAATACCTTCTGTTTCGGCAACACAGAAATTATTAACGATACAATATAAATAATCAACAAACTCAGTGATATTGTTAGCCCTAAAAATAATCCAGCCAAATACTATCAAAGCAAACGTAAGCAGCATCATAAAAAATTCTTTTATACTAGGCAAACTCCTACCTTCAGCGACTGTTTCAGTATATTTTTTCGTCTTTCCAATAATCATCAATGGGAGAAAAAGCAATGCATGATAAATGCCCCACAATATAAATGTCCAGTTAGCACCATGCCACAAACCGCTAGTAAAGAATATAATGAATGTGTTTCGAAGCTGCTTATTCTTACCTTCTCGACTTCCGCCTAGGGGAATATATACATAATCAACAAACCACGTATTAAGTGAAATATGCCAACGTTTCCAAAATTCAGCAACATCACGTGAGAAATAAGGGAAATTAAAATTACGCATCAAATTAATACCAAATAATCTGGCAGTACCTATCGCTATATCTGAATATCCGGAAAAATCCCCATAAATCTGAAAAGCAAAGAAAATAGCAGTAACTATTAACATTAGACTACTATGCTCAGCATAATTATTCCAAATATTATCTACTATATCTGCACAATTATCAGCAATCACCATTTTTTTGAACAATCCCCAAAGGATCTGTTTTGTACCATCAACAGCAACAGAATATATAAATACACGTTTCTTCAAAAATTGAGGCAAAAGGTTGGTAGCACGTTCAATAGGTCCGGCAACCAACTGCGGGAAGAAACTAATGAATGCTAAAAAGGCTATCACATCTTTAGTTGGTTCTATTTTCTTACGATATACATCAATCGTATAACTGAGTGCCTGAAAAGTATAAAAACTAATACCGACAGGAAGCACTATATTGAGAGAGTTGATATTTAATTCTATACCTACACTTGAAAATGCTTCAGCCAAACTTTCAACAAAAAAATTATAATATTTATAAAGACAAAGGATAAACAAATTCACCATTATATTCAGCGCTGCATAACACTTTGCATACCCCCCCCCGTTTTGTCTATCGTGTTGTATCATAATACCAGAGAAATAGCTACAAAAGGATGTAAAAGCTATCAAAAGGAGAAAATGCCAATTCCACCAACCATAAAAAACATAGCTACTGATAACTATAAACAGATTTTGCCACCGTAAAGGCTTGAAAACAAACCAATAGAGAATAAAAACAACAGGCAGAAAAATCAAGAATTCTAATGAATTAAAAAGCATGATTAGTTATGAATTACTTTATTTATAAATGTGGTAACCATAACATTAAAACTATACCTGGTAGTTTTATTAAAGCCAAACAAATAGGCTGAAAACAACACGGAAACAACAGATACAATTATCATCAAAAAGCTTGTAAACAATGTATTATCACCCATATATGCAATAAGCAAGGGAAATATCAATGAACAGAATAATACCAAACCATTACGGGCAAAGATAGCAGTAAACTCCCTCCATGTATATCCATGCAGACATACAGCAAGCCACGGTTTGACAATCATCCCCTGAACAATGGTTAATATCAGTAAAGCCCAAGCAATGGCCAGTACCGATCCTCCCATCCGATAAATGACAAAGACAATAGCAAAAGCTACAATATCCATAGCAGGACAAATCAGTGCATTCTCCTTCAACCTTCCATTAGCTTGAAAAATCATATAAAAAGAAAGATCATAAACGATAAAAAGCACTTCTAATAAAGTGATACGAAGAAATTCAACAGTATAGGGCGGCACTATTTTCAACCATAATTTCAATACTAATTCAGTCTCAAAGAGAAGTGGCAAAGTAATGACAAGCATCAGATAAAAAGACACGTTAGTGGACAAAAACAGTAGACTTTTACTGCTCTCCATTTCACCATTTGCATACCGCTTCAGTATTTGTGGATTAACGGCTGTACGAAAATTAGTGATAAAATTCACTACTTGACTCTTTACTTGTCCAGATATAGCACGTGCCGTAACCAATGTCGGTCCAAAAAAGATACTTATCAATACAGTTGCAGCATGAGTTATTGCCATTGAGGAAAAACTTCCTAAAAGATTCCATCCTGTAAATCCTAATATAGGTTTGAAATATTCTTTATCAAAAGAGTAACCAACAATACATTCTTTAAAATGCAATTTGCAGTAAATGCGATTAAACAGATAAAGTGCCAACTGTACGACAAGTATCATAAGTGCATAAAACACCAGCTTATCTATCGGAGAAATTTGTATAAGATAACAAATGAGTAACTTTAAAAACGCATCAATAATTCCGATATAAGCATAGACAGCCATATGTTCATGGGCAATGATTAGCGCCTGAAACGGCACTAATGTAATAGAAAGAACTGCGGTAATTACTGATATCTGATATACCCACAAAGCGGCATCTATACGGTTAACCGGTATCTCACATTTATTATAAAGTAACCAAAGACCAATAGTTTCGGCAATAACAATAATAATCAATGCCATAATACCGTGAATAGCTCTAGTAGTAGTAAAACATCGTATCAGTCTAACAAAAATTCTTTCGTCACTTTTACCTATCTCTACAGTTATAAAACGGGAAGAAGCTCCTCCTAAAGCTCCATTTAAGAAAGCAAACATTGCGACTACACTACCGGCAATATTGTATATACCATAATCTTCGACCCCTAATGCATTCAATATAACTCGTGAGGAATACAATCCTACGAGAATTACTAATGCCATACGGAAATAAAGAAACAAAGTGTTTTTAGCGATAGTCTTATTGGAGCCGGCTTGCATACAAAAAATCAGAGTATAGTAAAATCGCAATTATCAGGATCGTATCTCAAGCGAGAATTGATATTGATGGAATCGATTTGCGATATCTCTTCCGGTGTCAATGAAAAATCAAAAATATCCAGATTTTGCTTCAATCTTCTTATGTTTGTTGATCGGGGAACAGGAATCACTCCATTTTCAATATGCCAACGAAGAATAATCTGTAGCATTGTTTTCTCGTATTTTTCAGCAATGGTACGAAGTATTCTATTATGACGTAACCGCTCATCATTACGCGCCAAAGGTGTATAAGCTTCAACCTGAATCTTTTCAGATTTGCAAAACTCGATCAATGGCTTTTGGGTAAACAAGGGATGAACCTCTATTTGATTTAGAACAGGACGCACTTTGCATATTTTAAGTATCTCTTCAATATGATGCTGATGACAATTAGCCAAGCCAATATTCTTCACATACCCTTCTTCATATAATCTTTCCATTTCTCTCCAAGTATCCAAATAATGCTCCGGAACTGGCCAATGAAACATATACAAATCTATATAATCCAAATCAAATTTTTTAAGAGCCTTAAAGAAGCCTGTTCTGACAGTTCCAGAGTATTGTTGTTGGTTAGTAACCCGCGTCGTTATATATAATTCACTTCTATTTATACCAGATAATTTAATAGCCTTACCTATACATTCTTCATTATCATAGGCTGAAGAGGTATCTATCAAACGATATCCGACTTTTATAGCTTTGGCTATAATAAAAGCTAATTGCTGCTTAAAAAATGGTTTCAGAAAGTAATAATTACAACCCTGTATATACCGATCTATCTTTTTATTCTTACAAGAAACAAGTTTTCGTAAATAAAAGACATCATCGGTACCAAGTCCTATAACAGGCAACTTATTACCGTTGCTTAATAATAATTCCTGCATAAATTAACTTTTTATAAGTTCCAATATATCACCAATTGTTTCTGCTTTTACCAAAGGAAGAATCTTTAGTTTCACATCAAATTCTGTAGATATTTTATCAACCAGAATCATCATTGTAAGTGAACTGTACTGTTCCCACTCCTTAAATTCCGCATCCAACACAATTTCATTCGTTGGCACTTCTGTAAATATTTCTCTAAACAATTTGAGTAATTTTTCTTCTTTCATAATTAATTAATTTAACTTTTCCAATAAACCTCTTCATCTACTACCTGTGCTGGATTACCACTTACAATTGAAAAAGCAGGAACATCTGCCATTACAAAAGCACCGGCTCCAACGATACCACCAGGGTAAACATGTACCCCAGGCATAATTGTACAACGGTCACATAACCAAGCGTGATTACCTAAAATAACCGCTCTGGAAGTTTTATATCCTTGACGAGATAAGTAATGTTCTCCATTTGTATCACGAACAATTACATTTCGTCCAAGAAAAACATTATCTTCGAATTGGATTTTTTTTCCACAAACTATTTCAACCCCCATATTGGTATCACCTCCTCCACCAACTATAAATTCCGCATCTTCAAAAACTTGTACATTCGCACCTGCTCCAAACGTATAGTCTCCTTCAAACTTAATCAAACCATTTTTCCGAATTAAAAAAATTGTTTGACTCTTATCTTTTTCTGTTACTTTATTTCCCAACTTAACACATCCATTCACTATTATTTTCGCTCCTCGATGCATATCTATATAAGTGTACTTATGAAATATGAGGAAATACCCTGAAAAGATTGCACTTTGTACATGTCTAGAAAAAAGATTATAATAAATATTTTTATACCAAGTACTTATTGAGAATTTGGACGCCTCCATTGTGAAATAAACAAACTTTAACGCATTCTTCAGTTTTCTTTTAAAAAGAACTTTTAAAGATGTACTTTCAATCAATCGGCGTAAAACAAGCTTCTCAAAGTTTACACTATCAAGGTCTTTATAGAATTGAATTCTATCAATATTTGTTGGCGATTTATAAGTAATAGTCAACGCCGGATTTCCATCTAAAATGGTATCAAAAGGTATTTCTTGATAACATAAGCTCTTCTTTACTTTTTCATCAAAGTAGGTGTCACCCTTTTGAGAGTTTATGAGTATGAGAGAGGTCCCTAAATCATTGTCATAATCTTTGTTTAAATATTTTTCAACTCCCCAAAAGTCTGCAATAGAAATATCTGCAATTCGGGGAAAACCTTTGAACTTACAATTATGACATGAAGGACGAGAGGCAACCCCTAAATCCATATAACAACGGCGGAACAGATTTTTATCTTTGGAATCGTAAATGACTCTCCCATTTTCAAAAACGACTTTATTTGTTAGAGTACGCCAGCCTATTTCTTTATTTTTATCTTTTATATAAATTACTTTGGAACTATATTTTTCTTCTAAAAACTCAATGTATTTATGCCATACCTTAGGAGAATTGACATACATACATATAAAGTCAAGTGTTATCAAATTCTCATAATCTTTTTTCAAATACGACTTTAAAGCTGCTATTTGACAAGGTGTACCGCACAATAATACCTTTTCTCCATCTTGTAATATTTTTTTCACACTTGCATAGAATCCGATAGCATTACTTTGAATATACTTTGAACTTCGAAGTTTTTCTATATCATCCTTGTTATTTGATATATATTCTGAGACACTCCAATCTTTATTCCATATTGCACCACCTACATACGCCTTTTCCGAATAGGCTTTTTTGGCAAAGGCTGAAAAAGCTCCGCCGGAAGTACTATCAAAGCGAACTTGCAAGTTTCTATGAATTGCAGCAAAACAATGAGGATGTTCAAAATCATTCCGTTTAAGAGCATCAATGTTTATAACGGGACATACTTTCTCACAGATATTACATTTGATACAAAATTCCTTATTAATTGAAGGATATAAAAATCCTTCATTGTCTTCAAAGAATGTTATAGCTCCTTTAGGGCATGCATCACCACAAACATTGCATCCACAACATTCTTTCTTATCTAGTTTATCAATCATAACATCAATCGATTATTAGCTTCATCTTCCTTCGATCCACTTTATCACTACTATTCAACGGGAACTCTTTAATAAACAATATATGAGTTGGAATCATATAAGAAGGCAGTTTAGAGCCCAAATAGGAGATTAGTTCCTGTGTTGCAAATTCTTCGCCTTCAATAACAAGAAATAATGTTACGATATCATTAATCTCTTTCGCTAGACAAACAATATTTTTATTAGGAAGAAACTCCCTTGCCTGAAATTCAATCTCACCTAATTCTATCCGATAGCCCTGGATTTTAACTTGATTATCTATACGACCTGAATACATAATGTCCCCATCTTCATCTTTATAACATAAGTCCCCTGTTTTATAAAAGCGTACAAACCTACCATCTAATTTATATTCAAAAAAAGAAGAGCTATTTTTCTCAATATTATTCCAATAACCTGGCGTTATTTGCAATCCAGCAACACACAACTCCCCTTTTTCATTGCATTTACATTCCGTACCATCTTCACGAAGAATAATACTTGAAACATTTTTCAATGTTCTTCCAATTGAAATAATACCATTCAAATCTTTATTTAAGCCATTATTGGACAATTCATAGTATGTACAGTAGATCGTGGCTTCAGTCGGGCCATAAAAATCAAAAAGTTGAATCTGAGAATTATACGTATATATACACTCCAGTAATTTCTTAGGACAAGCTTCAGCTGTGAGAATACACGATTTAAGCTTAGTCATATCAATTTGCTCAAAGAAAGGTTGCATATATCTAAGCATGGATGGAGCCATCACAGCAAAGGAAAGTCCATACTCTTCCATCAAGCCTGCCACATATAAATACTTACCTTCCATATAAGGAACGGTAAACACACAGGCCCCCTTAATAAGCGCCGACAAATAACATTGAACAGATACATCGAAAGTCAAATCAAAACATTGAAGACATCTATCATTTTCATTAATCTGAATACCCGTAGCCCAAAAAGAATTAATAAAAGCTGCAATATTACCTCTCGAAATAGTTACCCCCTTAGGAATTCCCGTACTTCCAGATGTAAAAAGAATATAAGCTAAATCACTATCTGTAACATGCTGCTTAATAGTAAAATCTGAATTTATATATTCTTTTTCATTAGTACTAATGAGCATTGATTTTTCGTAACGAGAATGTTTGGATGAATCCAAAATTGTAGTTATGCCTACTTGTTCTATAATATTATAACATCTGTCAATAGGCTGGTTTATATGTAAAGGTACATAAGAATAGCCTTCAATCCATAAAGCAAAAATAGAAGCATAGGTTTCAAGATCATTATTAGTAACAAGACCTATGTTTCTCCCTTTTATTTCACGAAATTGTAGCAGACCACGAATTTTTTTTATTGCATTCGAAAAGTCATCATATGTATAAAATTTATTTTCGATGCAGAAAGCATTCCTTTCTGAGAATCTTTCTAAATTTGCCATTACAGGCTGTAAGATTTCTTTTTCAAACATAAATAGTATTAGTAAGCACTCACTGTACGGCTATAATGCCTATAAAGGTATTGTAGCTCACATTGAGTTATTTTGTGATTAAAAATTAAGTTATTTACCAATATTCATTGGCAGAAGCGCCATATAATCCGTATCGCCGGATACTAATTTTCGTAAAACATCTGCAATATATTTAACAAGACGTAGTCCGTTCATCTTGCAGCTTCCTATGATTGAGTAAATCAAAGACGCATTTTTTGCGGCTTGTTCCGAACCGCAGAACAAATAATTCTTTCTCCCCAGACAAATAGGCTTCATCAAACGTTCGGCTGTGTTATTATCTATCTCGGCCTGACCATTGTTCACGTAACAGCACACAGCTTCCCATTCGTGCACCGCATAATGAACAGCCTTGGTGAAAAGAGTAGCTGCAAAATCGGTATAGAACGCTTTTGCCTCTCTAAAACACGTCCCGACTCTGAAAGAAAATGAATCCGGCAATCCAATTCGATCCAATAAAGTTCAGAGATCAGTTGAACTACTTTTGCCGAACGGGAATCCGCATGCAAGGCTTCCACAAACTTACGCCTCACGTGAGCCATACAACCATACCGGACAACTCCTTCACGATGCCTGTCAAACAAAAAGTTCAACAGCGCGCAGATTTTTCAACTCTTCCAAAGCATGGGAAAGAAGTTCGGACTGTTTCTCAGCCTTAGACTTATCTTCCAACGCTTTCGGAGTGTCGCCTCGTCGAGGGCAGGTTTTCCAAGTGCTTCTACCGTGTGACGCACGCTCGCAAAGACGCCTTCGGATGGATCGAGCAGCGTGCCGTCGAGGTCGAAGATCACGCCGCGGTATGTTTTCTTATTCATAGGGTGCTAGTCCTCCTGTGTAAAATCGCCTGTACTGTTTCAAGGTCGGCGGGGGTGTCTACGGAAAGCGTATATCCGCAGATGGGAAGAAATAGGATCGTTTTCCCATATTCGAGGAAACGCAGCAAATCCACGCCCTCGATCTGTTCCAGAATGCCCGGTCTGCTCTGGCAGAAGAAATCGAGCGATTCCCGCGTATAAAGCCCGATACTCACAAATTTCCGGGAAGGTTCGTCAAGCGTCCCCTTGCGGAATGGAATTGGCGCACGGGAAATGTAAAGCCCTGTGCCGTCCGGGCGGCAGACTACTTTTATGTTGGATGGATCGGCTGTCTCGGCATCGTTCGGGATATCTGCCATGGCATTGATGAGAAATGGACGCTGTACATTTTCTTTTGAGGTAATAACAGTAAGCGCCTGCTCCATAAAATTTTGCAGAATCTCCGGTGTCAGAAGCGGTTCATCCCCGCCGATCATCGCATAAAAATCAAATTTCCGCGAAGAAGCAGACTTGGAATCTTCCAGAATCGTCACCGCCTCCTGAATGCGGGAGGTCGGATTCTGATGGGAATGGGAGGTAAAAACCGCCTCAAATCCATATGTCTGGCAAACAGCAGCAATCTCAGGGCTGTCGGTCGCAGCGTAAACGGCATCAAATACACCGCTGTTCCGCGCCGCCGCGAGAACCCGCACAACCATTGGAATCCCATCAATCTGTTTCAATGCCTTTCCCGGAAAGCGAACCGAATTAAGCCGCGCCGGAATCAGCGCGCAGACCTTTTTTTCCTGTGCTAATCGATTCATAAGACGTTCCTCTGTATGATAAAGCAGTTACATAAAGTAAACTGAACCGTAACGATTCAGGCATACCGATGTGAACCGGATGCTGACCTTTATTATAGAAAAGAAATAGGAGAAATACAAGATAGCATAAGAAAAATGTAAGGAGTTGGGAAAATGCCGTGTCGGCTATGAAAAAAGAAATATGTGTGGTATAATATGACCACTTGACAAGGTATTTTCAGGAGGAAATCAAAATGAAACAGAAACTTTCTAATTATATAGCAGAAAAGCTTCTCGCACCCGGCATCACGGATGTGTTTATGATCACGGGCGGCGGCGCGATGCATCTGGATGACGCGCTGGGGCATCAGGAAGGACTTCACTGCCTCTACAATCATCATGAGCAGGCATGTGCGATGGCAGCGGAGGCGTATGCCCGCATCCACAACAAGATTGCGGCAGTGTGCGTGACGACGGGACCTGGCGGCATCAATGCGATGAACGGCGTTGCGGGCGGATTTCTGGATTCAATCCCGATGTTTGTCATTTCCGGACAGGTGCGTTATGACACGACAGCGCGCAGCACGGGACTTCACCTGCGCGCGATGGGCGATCAGGAGTATGATATCACCAAATCGGTTGCCAATATGACAAAATACTGTGAGATGGTGATCGATCCGATGCGTATCCGCTTCTGTGTGGAAAAAGCCCTGTATCTGGCTTACAACGGTCGTCCGGGTCCTACCTGGCTGGATATTCCGCTGAATGTGCAGGCGGCAATGATCGAGACAGACGATCTGATCGGCTTTGATCCGGAGGATTATGAGGCGGGCGGAACCGGCTGGGCGGCAGAGAGCGCGTCCGAGATTCCGGAGGATACCGCCGGAAAAGGTGAATTTCGTGCAAAACTTCCGGCACGTGTGACGAAGGAGACGGCGCGTGCGATCATCGAGAAAGTCCGCACCTCCAAACGTCCGGTGATCAATGCCGGAAATGGTATCCGTATCGGCGCGGCGCACGATGTTTTCATGCGCGTGGTTGAAAAGCTGGGAATCCCGGTTGTGACCGGCGCGGACAGCATCGACTGTATTTATGACGAACACCCGCTGTACATCGGAAAAGGCGGTAACGTCGGCGATCGCCCGGGCAACTTCGCGATCCAGAATAGCGATCTGGTGCTGTCGCTCGGAAGCCGTCTGAGTTTTCGCCAGGTCGGTTACCGTTTTACTACCTGGGCGCGCGAGGCGTATGTGATTGTGAATGATATCGATGCAGAAGAGCTGAAAAAGCCTACTCTGCATGTGGACATGCCGGTTCACGCGGATGTGAAGGATCTTCTGTCCGTGATGGACGAGGTTCTTTCGGAGGAAGGAAAAGCGGACGGCGCGGCTTCGATGACGCAGGAGTACAAGGACGCGCAGGCAGAGTGGCTGCGTATCTGCCAGGGCTGGAAGCATGATTATCCGGTGGTTCTGCCGAAGCACATGAACGGCGGCACGGAGACAGAGGCAAACGTATATGCATTTGCGTATGAGATGAGCCGCCGTTTAAATGAGAACCAGATCGTTATCCCCGTGGGTATGGTTTACGTTTCCCTCATAGCGGCTAACAGCTCCGTTGCCGTGCCTGCCCATTCTTCCTTA
>OGKG01003084.1_pt1 | contig 16133 bp, 11 predicted proteins | sample 1572201 | NCBI WGS metagenome assembly OGKG01 (sample SAMEA2582146, study PRJEB24529) | metagenome | biome: Human gut stool | place: China | collected 2011 | reverse complement strand
GAACGCCGCCTGGATCATGCCGACCTGCGGGCCGTTGCCGTGGCTGATGATGATCTCGTGGCCCTGATGGATGAGCCCGACGAGCGCCGGGCACGCGGCAGCCACACGTTCGCGCTGCTCCGCCGGCGTGTTGCCGAGCGCGTTGCCGCCGAGGGCAATGACGATTCTGGCCATGGCGTCACCTGTGCTGCGGCGCGGGCTGCTGCTGCGTGATGCAGTGGATGTTTCCGCCGCCGAACGCGACCTCGCGCGTCTGCACGCCGACCACACGGCGTTCGGGGAACATGGCCTGCACCTGCTGCACGGCGAGCGCGTCGTTCGCGTCGCCGTACTGCGGCAGGATGACGCCGCCGTTGACGATGAGGAAGTTCATATACGACGCGATGGCGACCTCGCCGTCCTCGCGCGGGATCGTGCCCTCCACGGCGTCGATCGTCGCCGCGCCCTGCAGCAGGCAGGGCTGCTGCGTCAGGCAGAGCTTGTGCACCTTCAGCTTGCGGCCCTTGGCGTCCGTCGCCTGCGAGAGCATGTCGTATGCATCGCGCGCCGGCTGATAGAACGGATTCTGCGGGTCGTCCGTCCAGATGCAGGCGACCTCGCCCGGGCGGATGAAGCAGGCCACGTCGTCGATGTGGCCATTGGTCTCCTCGGGATCGATGCCGTCACGCAGCCAGAGGACCTTCTCGCAGCCGAGATAGTCGCAGAGCATGCGCTCGATGGCGCCGCGGTCCATGTCGGGGTTGCGCCCCTCGGACAGCAGGCACATCTCAGTCGTGAGCACGGTGCCCTCGCCGTCGACGTGGATGGAGCCGCCCTCGAGCACGAAGCCCTCGGTGCGGTAGGAATCGACGCGCTCGATCTCGCAGACCTTCTGCGCGACCTGATCGTCGAGATCCCACGGGAAATAGAGCCCGTCGACCAGCCCGCCCCAGGCATTGAACGTCCAGTCCACGGCGCGCACGCCGCCGTTGTCGTTGACGAGGAATGTCGGCCCGCAGTCACGGATCCAGGCGTCGTTGCTCGCCATCTCGACGACGCGCACTTCGCGCGGCAGGCGCTCGCGCGCGTTCTGGTACTGCGCTGGGGAGACGCAGACCGTCACGGGTTCAAACTGCAAGATGGCCGTCGCCACGTCCAGAAAGGCTTTCTGCGCGGGCTTGGCGCCGTCGCGCCAGTTGTCGTTGCGCTCCGGCCAGAGCATCCAGACGCCGGCCTGCGGCTCAAACTCCGCAGGCATCCGGTAGCCGTCGAGCTTCGGCGTGGAGCCGGTGATTCGTTTTGCCATAGTGGTTCCTCCTAAGAATGATGCCGGCGCGCACGCGCCGCGATGAGCACCTCGCCGATGGCGATGCTGATGAGCGAGCCGACCGTGATCGGCAGGTAGTACGAGAGCGTTTCGCTGTCCATGGACAGCGGCACGGCCGTGAAGAAGATCGAGATGAGGATGAGCGCCATGGGCACATAGGCCAGCACGCGCAGCATCCCGCGCCCGCCCGGCACGCGAAACGGCCGCTCGGAATCGGGGTCGATCTCCCGCAGACGCAAAAACGCCGGGAACACGGGCGCATAGCTCAGCAGGAGCATGACAAGGTTGAGCGCGAAAAAGCTCCAGAACAGGGACGAGTCCGGCGAGAGCAGCTCGATGATGATGCCGAGGATGCATACGACGCTCGCAACGATGCCGCTCGTGAGTGCGGAGCCGATCGGCATGTCGTTTTTCGCCCAGCGGCGGGCAAAAATCGCGGGCATGTCGCCGTTTTCGGCGGCGTAGGCAGCCGTGGAGTTCACGCCCATGGACCACGAGATCATGTTGCCGAACAGGGTAATGAGAAACAGCAGTGCCACCGCGCCGACGAACAGGCCGCTCGTGCGGCCAGTCATGAGCGAGACGGCGTCGATGAGGCCTGAGTCCTCGCTGATCTCGTGCGTGGGGATGGCCGCGCCGATGCCGAAGGCCGAAAACAGGTAGATGAGCGCGATGACGATGCCGCCGGTGATGATGGCCTGCGGGATCTGGCGCTTGGGATCGCGCATGTTGTCGGCATACGTGCACACGACCTCGAAACCGAGGAAGTTGAAGATAATGACCGAGATATACGACAGGCTGTGCAGGTCAAACCCCGGCAGGAACGTGCGGAAGGCCATGTCGTTGACAAAGCCGTTTTTCACGACGTAGACGATGCCGAGCACGCCGACCGTCAGCGCGAGGATCATTTTGATGGCGGCGCTGATGTTGAGGATGAGGATGCTGTCGCAAACGGGGTAAAACGCGATCCACGTGACGATCCAGATGAAGGCCAGCTCGACGAGGAGCTTGGCAAACCACCCGAACTGCAGCCCCGTGAGCACGCTCAGCAGCTCCGGGCACACGACGGCGAGCGAGGCCATCCACAGCGGGAAGTTGATCCAGTAGTACCACGAGGCGCGCGCGCCCCACTTTGCGCGCGGGAACGCCTTGTTGATCCAGTCATAGAGCCCGCCGTCGCCGGTGTACGTCGTGCCGAGCTCGGATGAGATCATGCCGTAGGGCAGCAAAAAGGCGATCATCATGAACACCCACCAGAAATACTGGCTGTTGCCGATGGAGGCGACGGGCGCCGCCGCCTCCGCCACGAACACGACGCAGATGACCGAGAGGATGACGTCCGCGAGGCGGAACTTTTTGCGTTCGTCCATTCGTCCGCTCCTTTATCCGCCGGTCAGCAGCCGCCGAGCCGCGCGTCGAGGAAGGTGTCGAGCTCCTCCTGCGCCGCGGCGAGCTCCAGCTCCGACGGGCAGCGGCGGCAGCGCGTGAAATACACCAGCAGCCCGCGCATGGCCGTCAGGCGGTTGCCGGCCTGCTCCCAGCAGAGGGAGGCGGCGGAGTCGGCGACCTCGTCGGTCACGTCCTCGCCGCGCGTGGCGGGCAGGCAGTGCAGGAATTTGCAGCCGAGCGCGCCGAGCTGCATGAGCTCGCGGTTGACCTGATAATCCGCAAAGACGCGCACGCGCTCTTCCTTCGGCATCTCGTTTTCATACAGGCCGTACCAGACGTCGGTATAGATGAAGTCCGCGCCGCGCACGGCGTCGCGCTCGTCCGTGACGGCCCAGCTGCCGCCGGAAAGCTTGCAGTTGGCCTCGAGAATGTGCTTATGGTCGGCATTGAGCTGATGCCCCTCCGGGCCGTAGTGCACAAAGTGCATGCCGAGCTTCGTGGTGATGAAGCCGAGGGACGCACACACCTGCGTGCCGTCGCCGACAAAGACGACCTTGCAGTCTTCCAGCCGCTTGCCCTCGGGCAGGTTTTCCTTGATGGTGCACAGGTCGCCGATCTCCTGCGTGGGGTGGTTATAGTCGCTCATGCCGTTGATGACCGGGATCGTGCACGCCTCGGCAAGCTCCACGACCGTGCGGTGCTCGATGACGCGCGCCATGACCACATCGACCAGCCGCGAGAGCACCCTGCCCGTGTCGCCGATGGTCTCGTGACCGCCGAGCTGGATCATGCCCGGGCCGAGGTACTGCGCGTGACCGCCGAGCTGGCTCATGGCCGTCTCGAACGACACGCGCGTGCGGGTGCTCGACTGCTGAAAGATCATGCCGAGGTTCATATTTTTCATCAGCGGGGGATAATAACCCCGGCGGATGGCGCGCTTGATGGCGAGCGACAGGTCGATGATGTCCAGCAGTTCCTGTTTTGTGAAATCGTTGGTGTCAATAAAATCTTTTTTGTACATATCCATTCCTCCAAAGCCGCAGTTTACGGGATTTGCTTCCCGGTTATTGTCGGCGGATTTGCGTGCGGATATGCGCGCCGGACGAATTTTCCGTTTTCGCGGCACAGATCGGTGCCGTTTTCCCGTCAAATAAAAACCACGCCCGCAGGAACCAGCGTTCCTGCGGGCGTGCCGCGTTGTTTTTTAAATTTGATATGTATGCGTCTACTCGCCCTCGATCGTGCGCACGTACATGCCCAGCTCGCCGGGCAGATCATGGATCTCGAGCGCGCAGCCGTCCATGGCGGTGTTGTGCACCGCGATCTGAAACACGAACTGCAGCTGCTCGGGCACAACGGCGGAGTATTCGCCGATGTCCATGACGACGCGCGTGAGGCGCGTGAGGCCGTTTTCCGTCATCGCCTGCTGCGCGATGTCAAAGACCTCCTTGGCAATGGCCGCCTCGTGCATTTATTTTTTCTTCGGCTGGCGGCGGACATTGCGCTCGCGCACCAGATCCTTCTTGAGCGGCTTGCAGAAGAGCACGCGGTCGCCGTCGACCATCTTGCGCACGTCCTTCGGGCACTTCGTGACGCACACGCCGCAGCCGATGCAGCGCTGGTACTCCACAAACACCTTGCCGCTCTGCGCGTTGAAGCCGGTGGCCACCGTCGGGCAGAAGTGGTTGCAGATGTTGCAGCCGTTGCAGTTTTCGGGATGGACGATGACGGGCTTTGCGTGTGCGCGCATATACAGCGGCTGCATGCCGCCGCGCGTGTAGGAACCGAGCATCTCGCAGCACTGCGTGTCGCAGTTGCAGATGGCGGTCGTCTCCTCGTCCATGTTGCAGGCGTAGTGGAACACCTGGTGGACGCAGCCCTTGTTCTCACAGTCAACGAGGATCCGGCGCGCCTCGGCCTTGCTGACCTGGCGGCCGATGCCGAACTCGATGATCTGCTTGGCCATGTTGCCGACACACAGGCACACCTCGTCCGGCGTGGGGTGCTTGGGCTGCATGCCCTCTCTGCGGCGGATGTTGCGGCAGAAGCAGTGCATGACGCTGATGGGCGCATCGTCCGGCAGGCTGTCGAGGTACGCCTCGAGCTGGTAGCTCGGCACGACGCTCGTCGTGTCGTTGGAGAGCTTGCGGTCGACGTGCACGACCTTGCCGGCGGCCTTGCCCTCGAGCGGGAGCGCCACCTCCATGTGGCCCTTGTCGCCCTGCAGCTTTTTAAGGTTGTTCATGGCGGCGTAGCCCGTGCGCAGCGGCTCGACGTTGAGCGTCGTGACCATGTTGATGGCCGAGGTGAACAGCTCCGACGCCTTCTGGATCGTGTCGCTGTCCTCGCCGGTCGAGAGCGGGAATTCAAACCAGCCCGGCAGCATCGGCGCGAGGTCATACGTCGGCTCGGCGCCGTCATAGATCTTCAGCAGGAAGCCCTTGCGGCACATGTCGTAGAGCGTGCCGGCCCAGTCACTGCCGGTGTAGAGCGCGTGCAGCTCTGCCTCCGTGTTGCCGCGCAGCTTCATGCCCATCATGATGTCGTACTCTTCGTCGGTCACGAACAGCTTGCAGTATTTTTCAAACTGCGGCACCGGCGGCTGCGGCACCTGCGTGACCGCGTTCATGCGGTTCATGAGCTTGAGATATTTCAGATAACCCATCTTCTTTGTTCCCCTTTCCGGCAGACGGCGCTTCCCACGCGCACGGCTGCCCGCCGGTGTCCCGGCAAATTGGCACATACAAACCCACTTTACCATCTCGTCTAACTTTTGGCAAGCCCTTTCCGATGCTTTTCCATATGAAAAAGGGATGCGCCCGCGCCGACAGGGGAGATCGGCGCGGGCGCATGGCAAAAGACCTGAAACAATTTGAAAGGATCTGATGTATGGTCTCAGTATAGCGGCGCGGCGCGCGGCGCGCAAGCTCCCCCTGGGGATATTTTTTTTGAAAATTTGCAAAAAAACCGCTGAACATATCCCCCGGGGGAGCTTATGGACGGCGTGCGCATCTGTTATATTGGCACCAATGTCAATTTTGCGTCAATCGTAAACGAGCGCAAAATGCAAATCAAATATGTAGGAGGAAGTATGAAACAAAGAACATGGAAAGCCCTGCTGGCGATCGCGCTGGTGCTGGTGCTGACACTCTCGCTCGTGCCGCTTGGCGCGGCCGCGCCCGGCGCAGCATCCGCCGCACCCGACACGACCGACCCGCAGGCAGCGCCCGAGGCGGAGCTTCGCGCGCAGACGGAGGACGTGAACCAAACCGCCTCCGCTCCGGCGGAGGGCTACATCGTCAAGCTGCGCGATGCGCGCTTTGCCGACGGGCTGACGTGCATCTCGGCGGATGACGGGCTCTACCGCGCCGCGGATGCGGCGCAGCTCGACGCGCTGCCCGAGGCGGCCGTGGACTACTGCGAGCCGGACTACAAGCTCAGCCTGCTCGACGACCCGGCCGCGAACGACACGCTCTACACCAGCGGCGCACAGTGGAACCTCGACAACCTGAAGGTGCCCGCAGCGTGGGCAAAGGGGCAGTTCGGCAGCGGCGTCACCGTCGCGGTGCTCGACACCGGTCTGTACGGCATCGCGGGCGGCGAGCACCATGAGGACATCGACCCCGCAAAGGTCGTCAAGCCCTACAACGCGCGCCGCGGCGAAGCGGGCGCCGAAACCGTGACCGACGACCACGGTCACGGCACATTCGTTGCGGGCATGATCTTTGCCAACACGAATAACGAGCTCGGCATCGCGGGCGTCATGCCCAACGTCCGGCTCATGCCCATCAAGGTGCTGACAAAAGCCAACGACGCCGCCGTCAGCGACGTGGTGCGCGCGATCAACTACGCGGTCGAAAACGGCGCGGACGTCATCAACATGAGCCTCGGCTCGAACGACTTTTCGCAGACGCTCAAGGACGCCTGCGACGTAGCCGTGGAAAAGGGCGTGATCGTTGTCGCCGCCGCCGGCAACGACGGCAACAGCACCCCCTGCTACCCGGCGGCCTATGACTCCGTCGTCGGCGTGGGCTCGCTGACGAAGGACAACCTCCTCGCTGCGAGCTCCCAGTACGGCGAGAGCGTGTACGTGACCGCGCCGGGCGCGGGCGTCGTGAGCACCACGAACGCCGCCAACGGCTACAAGCGCAGCTCCGGCACGTCCTTCGCCGCGCCCGAGGCGGCGGCGCTGGCCGCGATGGCGCGCTCCATCGACCCCACGCTGGATCAGGACGGGTTCAAAAAGCTCCTGCGCGACACCTGCACCGACCTCGGTGAGGCGGGACACGACAGCCTCTACGGCTACGGCATGCTCAACTTTGAGGCAGCCGCCAACAAGCTCCTCGGCACGGATACCGACGAGCACCACTACGGCGCGTGGAAGTCCGACGGCGGCTCGACGCACAGCCGCGCCTGCACGGACGACGGCTGCAGCGCAAAGCAGACCGAGCTGCACACCTGGAACGCGGGCGAAAAGCAGCCCGACGGCAACACGCAATACACCTGCACCGTCTGCGCGGCCGAGCGCATCAGCGCAGACGCCATCAGCGGCGCGTGGGAATATCAGCTCATCAAAAACGACACCGAGGTCATGCTGACCAAGTACATCGGCGACCAGAGCATCCTCGTCGTGCCGTCGAGCATCGAGATCGCGGGCAAGAAGCTGCCCGTGACCGCGCTCGGCAACAAGACCTTCCTCGGCAGCAAGCTCTTCTGGCTCGAGCTGCCCGACACGATCACCTACGTTGAGGACGGGCGCTACGCCTATTCCGGCGTGATCGGCGCGTGCGCCTTCTGCAAGGAGCTCACGGTCGTCAAGCTCTCGGCCGGACTCGAGAAGATCGCGGACTATATGTTCTACGGCTCGGGCTCGAACTACCGCCTGGAGCTCACCGTGCCCGACGGCGTGAAGGAGATCGGTCTGTCGGCCTTCTCGCTGTGCAACAGCATCCTCGAGCTCAAGCTGCCCGCGAGCGTGGAGAAGATCGGCAACTCCGCGTTTTATCAGGCGCGCCGCCTCAAGACGCTCGACCTCCCCGGCGTCAAGACGATCGAGGCCGACGCCTTCACCGAGACCATCTTTGAGGAGACCTACGAAAACCTCTGGAAGGCCGGGGAGTTCACCGGCATCGTCTACGCCGGAAACGTCGCCTACCTGTACTTCGGACCGTATGCCGGCGCAAGCGGCGGCAGGGAATATGACCCCGCCAAGATGCCCGAGAACACGAGCATCACGCTGCGCGACGGGACGCTCGGCATCTCGGAATTCTGCTTCACGAGCCACTATGTCAACCGTGATTCCTGTAAGCGCAACCTCAAGACCATCACCGTGCCCAACAGCCTCGCCTACATCCCGGACGGGCTCTTTGACGGCTATGCCCTCGATATGTATGGCTTTGAAACGTCGTATGCCGAGCATTATGCGAAGGCTTACGACAACATCACGTTCCACCCCATTATGCTTCCGGAAAAGCCGAGCGAGACCTACGACTGGTACGATAAGGCGCAGGGCGGCGTGTATGAGCTTGCCACCGCCGGAGACCTCTGGGGTCTTGCCGACCTGGTCGAGACCGGTGAGGACAGCTTTGCGGGCAAGACCGTCCGGCTCAAAAACGACATCGACCTCGGCGGCGTGACTGCGCTCGGCTACACGATCAAGGCCAACGAATGGTTCCCGCTCGGCATCTACGGCAAGTTTGCCGGCACGCTCGACGGGCAGGGGCACAGCATCAAGGGGCTCTACATCGACCAGCGCAGCAAAAATGAGATCGGTCTGTTTGCCGCGCTCGAGCGCACGGCGTGCGTCCAGAACCTCACGGTCGAGGGCGTCATCCGCGGCGGCGACTATGTCGGCGGCATCGTCGGCAAGGACGCCAACGCCCGCATCGAAAACTGCACCTTCCGCGGCGAGATCACCGCGGGCATCGACTATGGCTATGCCGGCGGCATCGCGGGCTACGGCAGCGGCACGATCACCGGCTGCAAGACCTACGGCGCGCTCAACGTCCGGCTCGACTATGTGAGCGATTCGCTGCTCAACGGCGCATCCGGCGGCATCATCGGCTACATGACGCTGCCCTCCACGGTCGTCTCCGGCTGCGAAAACAACATGACCCTCACCAGCAACGCCATGAGTCTCGGCGGCATCGCCGGACAGAGCATGATGCGCGCGAGCATCCAAGGCTGCACGAACAACGGCAGCGTGAACGGCTATCGTCAGGTCGGCGGTATCCTCGGCAGACTGGTCGTTGCGGGCAGCGGCGGAGCGGTCACGGACTGCGCCAATCACGGCGCCGTCACCGCCGCAAGCGAGGACGCGGGCGGCATCGTCGGCGTGACCTCCGGCGGCGATATGCGCATCACCGGCTGCAAAAACACCGGCAGCGTGCAGGCCAAGCTCAATGCGGCCGGCATCCTCGGCCACAACAGCGGCGTCATCGTCGAGCGCTGCTGCAACCTCGGCAGCATCCGTGCGACGAGCTTCGCCGGCGGCATCATCGGCAAGGACTCGTCCAACGGCGCGCTCAACTGCTACAATCTCGGCAGCATCCGCGCCGATAACTGGGCGGGCGGCATCAGCGCCTATCTCGACAACGCCCACGGCGTCGAGGGTCGCATGACCAACTGCTACAACATGGGCGAGGTCAGCTCCGCAAGCGGCAAGGCCGCGCCGCTCGGCAGCGTGTATCAGGACGCAAACGTGTTCCAAAACTGCTACTATCTGAGCGCCGAAGAAAACACGAGCGTCGAAAACCACACCGGCCTCACGAAGACCGCCTTCACGAGCGGTGAGGCTGCGTACAAGCTCGGCGACGCCTTCGGCCAGAAGATCGGCACGGATCTCAACCCCGTCTTCCGCACGGCGGACAACCGCGTGCTCTTCGGCGAGGGGATGTACTATAACGAGGGCGGCGCGCCGCACGAGCACCACTATGTCAACGGCGTGTGCGACATCTGCGGCGCACCGCAGCCCGAGCACGGGCACCGCTTCGGCGCATGGACATCGGACGGCGCCGACAGCCACAGCCGCACCTGCCCGGACTGCGGCGAGCGGGAGACGCAGCCCCACGCATGGGACGCGGGCACCGTCACCCGCCCCGCGACCGAGGAGGCCGACGGCGAGATGACCTACACCTGCACGGTCTGCGCGGCCGTCAAAACCGAGGCCATCCCGAAGCTCGAGCGCAAGGAGCGCAGCATCGGCACGCTCGCGGAGCTGCAGGCGTTCGCAGCCGAGTCCAAGGATAACGACTTCCAGGGCTATACGATCACGCTCACGGCTGACATTGACGCAAGCGGCGTTAAATGGGAGCCCATCGGCCGATTCGTCAAAACCTCTGACTACACCGCCTTTGCCGGCACGTTTGACGGCTGCGGTCACACCGTGACCATCTGTGCAGACGACGCCGGTGCTTCCGGGCTCGGCTTCATCGCCGCGAACAGCGGCACGGTCAAAAACCTCACCGTTGCGGGCTCTGTCAGCGGCAAGAGCTACGTCGGCGGCGTGGTCGGCTATAACCTCGGCACGATCACCGGCTGCACGAACAAGGCCGACGTCCGCGCGGCCGCCATGACCGTCGGCGGCGTGACGGCCTACCTCAAGGGCGGCGCAAAGGTCGCGCAGTGCGCAAACCTCGGCACGGTCACGGGTCTCGGCACGATGTACACCGGCGGTGTCGTCGGTCAGGCGATCGCGGGCACATTCCTCTCCGAGAGCTATAACGCCGGCACGGTCACGGCCGCAAAGGGCTACATTGGCGGCGTTGCGGGCTACACCATGGGCTGCGCGACCAGCGACTGCTACAACGTCGGCGCGGTCAGTCTGCAGGCAGAAAAGGGCAGCGTCGGCGGCATCACCGGCTGGTTCACCGGCACGGTCGAGCTCACCAACTGCTACAACGCCGGCACGCTCACGGGCGGTCAGCACTGCGGCGCGCTCGCCGGAACGGCGGCCGAGACGCAGATCAAAAATTCCCACTACCTTGCAGACACCGCCGAATACGCGGTGGCGAGCAAGAAATTCACCGGCAGCCAAAAGACCGCCGACGAGATGCGCTCAGAGTCCTTCGCAGCGCTGCTCGGCGAGGCATTTGCGCCGGACACGCACGGTCTCAACGGCGGCTACCCGGTGCTGGTCTGGCAAAAGCCCGCGCACGAGCATACCTACACCGAGGTCGTCACCGCACCGACCTGCACGGAAAAGGGCTATACGACGCACACCTGTCCCTGCGGCGACAGTTATGTGGATACCTATGTGGACGCACTCGGCCACAAGGAAGTCATTGACCCCGCGAAGGCCGCGACCTGCACCGAGACCGGCCTGACGGAGGGCAAGCACTGCGAGACCTGCGGCAAGGTGCTCGTCAAGCAGGAAGTTATCCCGGCGCTCGGCCACAAGGAAGTCGTCGACCCGGCGAAGGCCGCGACCTGCACCGAGACCGGTCTGACCGAGGGCAAGCACTGCGAGACCTGCGGCAAGGTGCTCGTCAAGCAGGAGGTTATCCCGATGCTTGCGCACAACTTCGCCGACGGCCAGTGCACCGTCTGCGGCGCGAAGGACCCGAACCACAACCCGTTCAAGGACGTGCGCGAGAACGCGTACTACTTTGACGCCGTTCGTTGGGCGGTCAGGGGCGGCATCACCGTCGGTACGAGCGCGGACACCTTCAGCCCCGATCAGGGCTGCACCCGCGCCCAGATCGTGACGTTCCTGTACCGCGCGGCGGGCTCGCCGAAGGTCGAGAATGTGGAAAATCCGTTCCGTGATGTCGTGCGCACGGGCGACGGCGAGTTCTACGACGCCATCCTGTGGGCGGTCAAAAACGGCATCACCGCCGGCACGTCGGCCACGACGTTCAGCCCCGACATGATCTGCACGCGCGCGCACATCGTGACCTTCCTCTATAACGCCAGCGGCGCGACGGCTGTGCAGGGCACGTCGGCGTTCACCGATGTGCCGCAGGACGCATGGTACGCCGAGGCCGTCGCATGGGCCGCCGCGAACGGCATCACCTCCGGCACGTCGGCCACGACCTTCAGCCCCGACCAGACCTGCACCCGCGCGCAGGCCGTGACGTTCCTGTATAACGCAAGCCTGCTTGAGAAATAAACCCGACTCCGCATCCGCGGGCGGCCTGTAAAAACATACACGCCGCCCGTTTTTCAACCCTTCGCAAAATTGTGAAAAAATTATGAAGAAACATCCCCCGGGGGGGCTTGTGCACATTCTGCACCACTCGTATAATGAACGAGGATAAACAAAAACGTAACGAAAGGAAGATCGTTTATGCATATGGCAGATGCTTTGCTTGCACCGGCTGTCGCCGCTACGATGTACGTAGCCTCGGCTGCCACTGTGGGCGTATCCATTGCAAAACTCAGAAAAGAAGAAAAGCAGGGGCTGGAGTCCACCTCCAAGAAGCTCCCGGCCATGGCCGTCATGGCGGCGCTCGTGTTCGCGGGTCAGATGATCAACTACACCATCCCCGGCACGGGCTCTTCCGGACATATGTGCGGAGGCATGATGCTCTCCGGTGTCCTGGGGCCGTGGGCAGGGTTCTTGTCCATGGTCGTCATCCTTGCGATCCAGTGCCTGTTCTTTGCCGACGGCGGTCTCATGGCCCTCGGCGCAAACTGCTGGAACATGGCGTTCTACGGCTGCTTCGTCGGCTACTTCCTGATCTATCGCCCGATCATGCGCAGCAACCTCTTTGCTTCCAAGGGCGTCAATGCGGCTAACCGCATCAAGATCATCCTCGCATCCATCCTCGGCTGTGTGATCACGCTCCAGCTCGGCGCGTTCTCCGTCGTGCTTGAGACGACCGCCTCCGGCATCACCGCGCTGCCGTTCGGCACGTTCTGCGCGCTGATGCAGCCCATCCACCTCGCGATTGGCCTGATCGAGGGCGTCATCACCTCGGCCGTGCTGCTGTTCATCTACGAGACGCGCCCCGAGCTGCTCTCCGCCGTCAAGATGGACGGCGAGGTCAAGGACAAGTGCTCCATGAAGACCACGATCGCGATCCTCGCCGTTGCAGTCGCCGTTGTCGGCGGCGGCCTGTCCCTCATCGCCAGCAGCAACCCCGACGGTCTGGAGTGGGCGCTGTTCGGCAACGAAGAGGCCGGCTACAGCGCCAACATGAGCCTCGACGAGGACGACTACGGCCTGTCGAGCAACGCCTCGGAAAAGGCGGAGGCGATCCAGGAAAAGACCGCGTTCCTGCCCGATTACGCGTTTGCATCGGACGATGAGAACCCGGCCGGCACGACGGTGTCCGGCATCGTGGGCTCGGCTATGGTCGCAGGCGTCGCAGTGCTTGTGTGTCTCGCGGGTGGCTTCTTCCGCAAAAAGAAAACGGCGGATGAAGCAAAATAACCGGTATTTCGCATCCTTTTGCGGCAAGCCAAACGGCTTGCCGCAAAAGCCGTTGTTGGAAGGAGGCGTGCGGGCGTGAACAAGGCAGAAAAAGCGTGCGAAGAACTCAAGGCGATGGACGAGCTCGCCGCCATGGACTCTCCGGTGCACAGCATGGACCCGCTGTCCAAGCTGCTGCTGACCGTGTTCTATATCTTTGTCACGGTGTCGTTCCACAAATACGACATCACGGGGCTGTTTTTCATGGTGCTGTTCCCGGTCGTGGCCTACCAGATGGCGGGCATCGCCGTGCACACCTGTTTTCACAAGCTGCGCATCGTGATGCCGCTCGTGTGTGCCGTGGGTCTGTTCAACCCGCTGTTTGACAAGACGATCCTGCTGCACATCGGCAGCGGCGGCGTCAGCGGCGGCGTCATATCCATGCTCACGCTGATGATGAAGGGCGTGTTTTGCCTGATGGCGTCGTTTTTGCTCGTGGCGACCACGTCGATCGAGGAGATCTGCCGTGCGCTGCGCCGGCTGCATTTTCCGAAGCTGCTCACCTCGCTCCTGCTGCTGACGTTTCGGTACATCAGCGTGCTGCTTGAGGAGGTCGCCATCATGACGGAGGCGTATCACCTGCGCGCGCCCGGGCAAAAGGGGCTGCACGTTTCCGCGTGGGGCTCGTTTCTGGGGCAGCTGCTGCTGCGCAGCATGGACCGCGCGGACGCGCTCTATGAGAGCATGGAGCTGCGCGGGTTTTACGGCGAGTTTTACTATGCCAAGGGCAAGACGTCCGGCCACGGTTCGTGGCTCGGCGCGTGCGTGTGCGCAGCGCTGATCCTGCTGACCAGACTCTATAATATTCCGGCTCTGCTTGGGTCGATGTTTCTGTGAGGAACGCATATGATCAAATTTGAAAACGTCAGCTTCGCCTACGGCGAGCACAAGGTGCTCGACGGGGTGAGCTTTGAGATACGCCCCGGCGAGCAGGTCGGGCTCATCGGCGCGAACGGCGCCGGAAAATCGACCATCATGCGCGCGGCGCTCGGACTGATCGCGTGCAGCGGTGAGATCACGGTTGGCGGCCTGGCGATGACGCGCGAAAACCTGCCGGCCATCCGCAAGCAGCTCGGCTACGTGCTGCAGGATTCGGACAACCAGATGTTCATGCCGACCGTGCTTGAGGACATGATCTTCGGGCCCATCAACTACGGCATGACGCGTGCGGACGCCGAGCAGCGCGCGGACGAGGTGCTGCAGCAGCTCGGGCTCGAGTACCTGAAAAACCGGCACAACCACAAGATGTCCGGCGGCGAGAAGCGCATGGCCGCTATCGCCACGATCCTTGCGATGGAGCCGGACGTCATGCTCATGGACGAGCCGTCCACGGCGCTCGACCCGCAAAACCGCCGCACGCTCATCCGCACGCTCAACCGCCTGCCGATGACGAAGATCATTGCCTCGCACGATCTTGACCTCATTCTCGACACCTGTGACCGCGTCCTGCTGCTCAGCGACGGGAAGATCGCGGCCGATGGCTCGGTGGTCGAGATCCTCTATGATCGCGACCTGCTTGAGCGCAACCATCTCGAGCTGCCGTTTTGTCTCGCAGGACCGCACCCGCGCAGACACGGCGCCCCGGCGGGACGCAGCACGCCGGAAAACGATTCAACAGAAAAGCCGCCGGCGAGAGCCGGCGGCTTTTGGCGTTTCCGATGCGCGATAGAGACTTCATATGTCATTTGCGCGGCGGGCTTCTCGTTTCACGCGGTTTCGGTCGTAGGTCTTTTTGCTCTGCACGACCCGGGTGACCGGGGAAAGCCCGTTCCTCGAGCCGCGCTTTGCGGCGTAGTGCTCACGCTGCGCGCGCTTGCTGCGCTTTGCCATCGGCGTGGGATTCATGTTGTCTCAGCTCCTTTCAGCTGCTGCATATGGTCTCCATAAGGGATCGGATCTCTGTCACGTAATCGGGATGCCCGCAGAGCAGCATGCGCTTTTTCAGATCCTCCAGGGCGTCCAGAAACTGCGGCACATCTTTTTTCCGGACATGGCACAGGACCGCAATGTACGGGCTGTCCTTTTTCGCGTACTCCCGCTCGAACCAGACCCTGACCCGATGCCGGATAAACAGCTGATCGGCAAGGTAGGGGATGGTATCAAAAAACAGAAAGCAGGCATAGCGCAGGGACAGCTTCTGAATCGGCCAATACAACGGTTGGCTCATTTTTTCCTCCGTTTCAAAATCAGGGCTTGCTTTTTTGCGCCGACTCTGGTATTTTACAATATTACTCTTTGAGGAGGCGACCCGAATGGGCTTGAAAGCATACCCCGTGATCGACCTTGCCGCCACGGGGGACAACATCCGCCGTCTGCGCATGGCACGCGGCCTGACGGTGCGCGACCTGCAAAGCTACTTCGGCTTTGCCGAGCCGCGGGCGATCTACAAGTGGCAGAAGGGCGAGACCCTGCCGACGGTCGACAATCTGTACGCGCTCGGCGCGCTGCTGGATGTGCCGCTGGAGCAGATCCTCATCCCCGTCGCCGGAAATCCCGATATCGTGTGTGAGCAGCAGGCCGAGACCTGCTGCTCACACTGTTTTCTGACCGGTTGTTCCGGATGCGGCAAGCGTCCGATGCAGCTTCCGCCATTTGCCCCGGGCGCACGGCCGGCGGCGTGACAGGTCACGACCGGCCGCGCGCGCGGGAAAGGAGATCACACATAATTTTTTTCTCGTCAAAGTCGAGGCCGGCTTGCCTGCCGCACGAGGGAGATGTCAGTTCGGAAGCGGGCATGGGTGTCTGCGCGAAAAACGGGTCTGACGCCTGTGCGTCTGGCGCCGGACGAGAAGCCGGGCGCTGTCTTTCCAATTCAATAGAAAGGCTCGCTGAGCGAGCCGCTCGGGGTCGTTTCCGTTTGCAATTGTGCAGCGTTATCGTTCATCTGCACCTGAACCGGCATCCGCTTGCTCATGGCCTGCCGCACCCGGAACAGCCGGTCTGCGCCGGGGCGTTATGCCTCGGCGTTTCCGGTGTAGACCGCGAACGCCTCGGCGAAGCTGGCGTTCACGTCAAAGGGCGGCG
>OGKG01003076.1_pt1 | contig 16158 bp, 6 predicted proteins | sample 1572201 | NCBI WGS metagenome assembly OGKG01 (sample SAMEA2582146, study PRJEB24529) | metagenome | biome: Human gut stool | place: China | collected 2011 | reverse complement strand
CAGGTGGTCTGCGCGAGCCTTGCCGCGCAGGGCTACAGCATTTCCTACGGCCTTGCCGCGCAGGAAACGACGGAGGGGCTTCGCGATCTGGTGCGCGAGGCGGATGAGAAAATGCTCGAACAAAAGCGCACCTACTACACCTCGATCCACAGCCACCGCGATCCGCGCGCATAAGGGCGGCGCGGGAGAATGCAGCGGGTTTTGCAAAATGTTTGCGCTTTGTAAGAAGTTTCAGCTTTTCTTTTGCCTTGGCGAGAGACTTTCGGTGTACTCGGATATAGATACCATGTCCATTCTTGCCCAGACAGAATCCAAGGAACTTGACTTTCTTCTTTGCGAAGATACTGGTCGCCTTGCTCTTTTCCGTGTTCATTTTCAGTTTCAGCCAGCCTTCCAGATACTTCCGGCAGGATTCCAACAGGCGTTCTGCTGCGCGTTTGCTCTTGGCAAACACCACAATGTCATCTGCGTACCGAACCAGCTTTACCCCCTCTGCGGTACATCTCCCAATCAAATTCATTGAGGTAGATGTTTGCCAGCAAAGGAGATAACGGTCCACCCTGTGGCGAACCTTCTTCCGCATATTTCTTGACTTTCTGAATCGCCTGTTGGGCGCTTCGCTTCGGACGGTAGCCATAGCTACTGTCTGAAAACAAAGGCTCCCAAATGCTTTGCAGCTTCTGTGCGATTGCCTGCTGAATCACACGGTCTACTACCGTGGGGATTCCCAGCTTTCGCACGCTGCCATCCGGTTTCGGGATTTCCTTCCGCCGCACCGGGCTGGGCATATAGCTTCCGTCCCGGATGCTCTGCAAAAGTTCTTCCCTATGTTCCTTTAACCACGGCAGCGCTTCCTCTACGCTCATTCCGTCGATTCCCGCTGCTCCGTGGTTGCTCTTGACCCGCTTATACGCTCTGTTCAGGTTATCCCTGTCCAGTATCGCTTCCAACAGGCCGCTTGCACCGCCTCGTTCTTTCCCTTCTCTGCGGTCTGTGCTCCGCGCTTCTGCATACCCTTGGTGTTCCACACTTTCTCTTTGCAGGAAGCCCTCGTTTCCTCGGTTTTCTGCTTTCATCACACCGACCTCCTTCCAGTCTTTACTTGAGACTTACGATTGTTCAGCCCTTCCCTTGATTCCGCAAGGTACTATGGCTTCGGCTGACTTCTTGCAGTTCGTTGTTACTGCGGCTTTCGGATTCTCCTACTTCCCGTCTGCAAGACCTCCCCGGGTAAGCGCAACAGCTTTCCTCCCACGTAACCGCCACATTTACCGCACGGGATTCGGGCAGCATTGGACTTCGTGTTGTCTAGCACACTCGTCCGTCCCTGTACGGCCTTCTATGTGATTTCTGTTCGTCGGTTCGGGAGTTTGCCCGCCAGCATTTTTTTTCCGCTGACATCCGGCTTCCTTCAGATTCCACCTCACGATGGACACCCTTGCCTTCGGCTAACGCTTCCTACTGCCGAGCGCGTTGTGGTCTCTCACCACTTAGTTGTTGCTCATGCCGGGCGCACTAGAAAAAGGCAGTCAGCATGACGCTGATTGCCTCTGTCGGGGGCTGCGAACTTCCGACGATACTATCATAGCACAGGTTTATTTGCTAAAGCGTGCTGTTTTGTGCTGTTTCGTCCTGTTCGCTGCTAATTTGTCCTGTTTTGTGCTATGCGCTGCTGTTTGTGTGCGCGGCGGGGAATGATGTTATCAAGCAAGGGTTTGGTGGGGAGGGGGCTTGATAACACGATATAGTATAGCACAGATTTTTTTCTCAAACTTTCTCATTCCTTCTCAAAGCTTCTCAAACGTTCTCAAAGTTTCTCAACTTTTTGAGGGGGATGGGTTCTCAAAGTCACAGATGACTGTTTTTGCAATTGAAGTTGAAATTGATTGCACTATGAAGCAGCTGTGCTATTGGACTTGTTTTCTTCTATCAGAGTAGCATAATATATAAAATAAAAGCTAACGATATTGACAACGGCGAAAATGCACTATATAATGATAATTGGTGGATTGGAGGTGTTTGTCGGTGACGATTCGCGAACTATGTCATCGTCATTTCGCCACCCTTTTAGCATTGCTAAAGGAAACACCAATAAAAATTACACTATTTCTCAGGGAAACCTGATTGAATTGATATAGCAGTCGAAGGGACGAACGTTGCATTACAGCTCTCTACCCTCCTGTGGATTGAGTAACCGTAAGCTATCGGTTGCGTCGCTACTGAGAAGAAGCACTCCTGTTGTAATCGATGAAAGGATGAGAGTTATGGCGCAACAGCAGACTGATGCCAATGCAAGAAGCGCTTTCTTTGAATGGCTTGCACAGAACGTATCGCCTGCATGTCTGTCAGATTTGTATGTAGCAGCCACAGATCTTGAAACTTATTGTGTAAACAAAAAGTTTCTGAACGAACCTATCTTCGAAGTATCTGATGCAGCTACCATTGATCGCCTTCGTGTCTGCCTTTCGCGTGATAAGATTTTCAAGCTCTTTAATCGCAAAAAATCAGATCGCATGTTGTCCTTTTTGCAATATTATGCGAAATATATATCAATTGGAAATTCGAAGAAAGTGCAGTCTCGCGTAGCGTCATCCGCACCAAATAGTAGACCGAAGAGTTCTGTAGATAAAGGTTCCACAACAAGAAACTCTACTGTGACGGTGCAAACGCACGAATCGGCATCACTCTCCCAGGCTGCCAACCGCTCGTTAGAGTGCTTTCGTAGTTTTTTGAGCAAGCAAGGAAATTCGGCATCAGCTATTCAGCGGTTAATTGATGCGTTGTTAGCTGCTGATGTGTTTATTTCGAAAAACGCAGACTATGGTGGAAGTATACTCGAACTAACGAGCGATGCCGCAGTCAGTCACATACTTCTGTCACTGCTGGCAGATGATGCGTTTCATCAGCTAAACCGCAAATATAATGACTGCTGTGTATCTGCCGTGCAGCTTTATGTGCGGATGCTGAAAGAAAATAAAGCTGCTAAAACGTCTGAAGCAAAACAGAACGTTCCCCTTAATCAGCCTTCTGCAATACCGAAACCGCTGCCGCAAGAATCAAAAGCTCAAGTTCTTCCTGCTCCTGCGGCTAAAGAAGTGCCAGCAGAAAAAACTGTTATTACACAGCAGCTTGTAATGGAAGGCGTTGCAGCTGACCCGGTTTTGGTTTATGCCGATCAAAACGGAATTGCATGGATTGATAAGCGTCATCAGAACGGTTGCCTTTGGCTGATTGGCGATATGAGCATCTACCCGCATACGATTAAGCTGCATCAGATGGGTTACGATTTCAAATATGCCAAGGGCGGCGCAAAGGCTACTGATGGGCGACCGGGATGGTATTTGCAAAAGAAGCCGCAGCCTGTCGTTGAAAGTCCATTACAGCCAATGGAAGCACCGAAAGCTGTCAATTCCGAAAAGTCTATAAGTCCAGAACTCTTTGCACTGCTGGCCGAAGATGAATATGCACCGCTACTGGAATGCTTGCTTCAGCAAGGCATCACGACGGTAGAGCAGTTCGAGAAGATAAATCCTTGGGCATTCATGAATCGTTACGGCTTGTATAGCATCGGACAGCGTCAGGCAATCTATAAGCAGATTATGTCTCGCCTCAAGCCAGTCAAGCAGAGCGCCCCGGAACAGCTGTATATCCTTCAGACGAAAACAACTTCCTATCAGGGCAACTCACCGGCTGAGGCTTTCGCGGCTTTCTGCGAGAATATTGCGCAGAAGTATCCGCTGAAAATCAGATCGCTGCTGGACATGCCGTATAACGGAAAAGGTTCTATCGTACTTTCCCGAACGCCATCATCCAGCGATTGCGCTAAGTTGATGAACCCGGTTGCTTACATCACAGGCTCGCTTACTGCACAGGCTGCGGTGGTTTACGGTCAGTGGATTTGCAAACTGTGCAACGAGACTGATTGTCCGGTTTCCATGTCAGAGCCTCAGAAAGCGCAATCTGCTGTACAGCAGCCGATTGCTAATACTGTTCAGCCTAAGCTGGAATCCGAGCAGCATCAGAATGCACCCAAAGAAACAAAGCCTCCCCAACAGACTGAGCCGTCGCAACACTTCGAATTGCCCAAGCGGCCTGATGTTTCTGCGCTTCCCAAGCAACTCGGGACGCTCAGTCAGCCGACGACACCTCGGTCGCCGGAAATGCCCAAGCAGTCTGATGTTTCCGTACCTCCCCAGCAACCCGAAGCTGCCAGTCAGCCCGAAATCACCCCCACCCCGCAGCCTGAAGCCAAGACATTCGTTCCGGCGAATGCCTTTCTTACGGAACGTGCGGAGAAGATTGTCCTTGCAGCTGATATTGATGGTATTTCGATGGAAAACCTTTATAGTCAACTGCGAACAACCATGATAGCCACAAAGCAGGCTGTGGCGGATTCTCCCCGAATTGTCTCCGTCGCTGGCAAACTCATTCACGAAGAGGCCTTTGTGGATTGGGAAGATGGCGCAAACCAGATGGAGAAGATTCTTGACAAACTACTTGCCAAGAACAACGGCTATGTGTCCGCCGCGCAACTCTACGAGTATGTCCATGCGGATATGCAGATGTTCCTGAACGACAACAATATGGACGATACTCGGGCTGTGTATGACTTGGCGCAGCACCTGTTCGAGAAGGTCGATTACCACGGGAAGCATCTCGTATTCCAGTCCAAGACCCACATTTCCAGAGGAGAAACCGCGGTTACTACGAACCTTGACATCATGCGCAACTTCGCGCGTGAGCAGGGTGGTTTCTTCGTGGAGGACGAGCTGGAAGAATACTTGAAGAGCGTCGGAATTAAGACGAACGGTATGCGCACGCAGATGCAGATATACTCAAAACCCACCTTCCTCTTCTATGCACCGCGTACATTCATCACAGCCGAAAGTATCGGCTTTGATGATGCATGGTTTGCAACCGCACAGAAGGCGCTGGATAATCTGTTTGCTGACATGGGTGATCACGTTGTTCTGCGCGACATTCAGCCGTGGTGGTATACGCAGCTGCCAGCACTGCCGGGAAATAGGAACTGGACACCCCTGCTGTTGCAGAGCGTATTGATGCACTTCAGCAAGAAGCTGAAAGGCACACATACGATTTGCGCGATGAATACGCAGGCGCTCGATACCTTGCATGCCATGATTGTCAGCAACACCAGCGAAATCAGCACATTTGCTGATGCGGTGGTTGCATTTCTTGTTGATGATCAGGTTGGGCAGCGCCGTTTTGAAGCAGAGGAACTGCGTCAGCTGCTGGTTCAGCGCGGCATGATTGCGGGTAATGAGCTGATTTGGAATATGCCCAAGGCGCTGGCAAAAGACGGGCGCTTTGCTTGGGATGCCGATGGGAAATATGTTGCAGTAAAGGTGTGATGGTTATGGCGAATGTTAGCTTTACTCGAGACGAAATTATCCTTTCATTAGATGTGTTATATTCCGCCGAGGGGAAAAGCTTATCGCCCGCTTCTGAGAGCATCAAAGAACTTAGCGCTGTATTAAACAAACTGCCGATTCATCCGTTAGAAAAACGTCCGGATAATTTTCGTAATTGTGTTGGTGTAAGTCACCAGATAGAGCGTTTTGAAAAGGGCTATTCTGATAGTCAAAAAATATGGAATGTCGGCTGTCTGTTTTTTCAGGTTGATGCAGAATATAAAGGCAAACATGACGAATTGCATGCCGTAGCACAGGCAATTCGTCGAAACATTCCGTACTATGCACTCGCACCATTTGGCAGTGATTTAGAGCAGAATGGTTTCCCAGAAGGTGCGTTGCTAAGTCATCTTCATAGGTTCATTGAAAATCGCGATGGTAAAAAATATAATTTAGAGGAACGATGCATGATATGCCAATTGTCACCAGATTCTTTATATCAGTACTGTGGCAATTTGCTTCAGAAGCACCTTGTTATTCCACCAAGCGATATGGATGGCAGTAAAAAATACACATCCTGTGACTTTATCACCGTGTGTCCGAATTGTCATACAGCATTGCATCAGTATCGTCCATGGTTAAGCAAAGAAAAATGCGGAAATTTACTCTGCTGACGGGGGTGTAGTTAGTCCATGTATGGCTATGAGTGGACAGCGGAATATGGCATCTTCCGTCTGACCATTGATGCAAAGATTCAAAAAGAAATTCGTCCAGTCTTTCATGAAGAACTGGACTTTTTTGGGATGGATCAATATTGGGACTATCCCAAAGATACCGATAATCCTCTATTGTGGGCTGAAGGTATTCGCCGTTATGTAATGAATGGTGAATGTGTGGCAGAGGCACAGGGTGGTGGGTTCTACACAAAACCAACAATCAAACGATTGACCGAAGATAGACTTCAACTTAAGCCAATAGATGTTGAACGCCTTTACGAGGTTAATCAGGCTCTTATGGTAAGCCTCGAACAGAAGGCAATACAATTTATTCAAACGCAGCACGAGAAATATCAGCCTAAGGGCTATTCGTTCATTTGTGCCTTTTCAGGCGGCAAAGACTCTCTTGTTCTACTCGATTTAACCTCTAAGGCTTTAGCTCCCGGAGATTTTTATGTTGTATTTAGCAATACTGGCATGGAACTATCGGACACACTAAAAGCAGTCGATGCGGCAAAGCGACTATGGCCGAACTTGCGGTTTGAAGAAGCAAAGTGCCATATGAAACCAACTGATTCTTGGGATGAGTTTGGGCCTCCCGGTCGCAGGATGCGTTGGTGTTGCGTTGTTCACAAGTCTGTTCCGACCATTATCAAGTTGCGTGAGATTATTGGTAATTATAACGCCAAAGCTGTTGTATTTGATGGTGTTAGAGCAGAAGAAAGTGCAAGAAGAGCCAAATACGACGATGTAAGTGAAGGAGCAAAGAACATTAGTCAGGTGAATGCCAGCCCAATACACAAATGGAACACAGCTGAATTATACTGCTATATTTTGAAAAATTCATTGATGATAAACAATGCGTATCGTCTTGGCTTGTTCAGAGTCGGATGTATGGTCTGTCCGTTGTCATCCGATTGGTGGGATGGTATAGCAAACGCATATTACAAAAACGAAATGAAACCTTTGCTGCAACGTGTAGAGGAATATGCAAAAAGAACGAAGCCTGAAAACGAAGTCAAAAAGTATATTGAAGATGGTGGATGGAAGGCTCGAATGGGGGGACGAGGGCTCCTCAACGGAGGAAATCGAGTAACAGAGCAAATTCAGAATAATGAACTCACTTTCACCATCAATAACGCGACACAGAATTGGCTATCGGTTGCACCCATTCTCGGCTCTATTACTGAACAGAACGACATACACGGTGTTCACAAAATTAGCGGAATTAATTATGAGTATCGAATAGTAAGGGAAGAAAGTTCATTAAAAGTTTCGTATAAGCCATTCTCAAAGATGGACAGATTTGTTATCAGCCATCTAAGAGGAATTGCGTATAAATGTGCTTTCTGTAAAGGCTGCCGCGCATGTGTTGTGCAATGTCCAACGGGCGCGTTTACTATTCAGTCAGATGGCTCAATTCTAATAAGACAGTCAATTTGTGTCCATTGCTATAACTGTCTAACTTTTTCAGAGAAAAGTTGTTTGCTTGCAAAGTCGCTCAGCACAACAAATGGAGGCGGAAACGGTATGGATATGAAGGGCATGAATCCCTATCAGCACTTTGGATTAAGGCAGGCTTGGGTTGAACATTTTATGTCTGAAGGCGTAGAGTGCTTCGGGCAAGGAGTTCTTGGCAATCGTCAATATGATGCATTGAAAGTCTGGCTCAAGGAATCGCAGATGCTGGAAAGTAACAGCAAAAACAAGTTTCTATCCATCACACCCATTGGAGAAAAACTGATCAAGTTCGGGCCCTATAAACCGATTACTTGGGCTGTTATCTGGGCAAATTTGGCGTATAACTCCACAATTTGTCATTGGTATTGCCTAAATGCCGAAATTGGCGCAACCTATGAGAAGGGCGACCTCGTTGTCATGTTGGGTGAGAATGGTTCTAAGTCGAGCCGTGACAACGCAATTACCGCACTGACTGAAACACTCCGCCAATCCCCCATTGGTTCAGCTATCAAGCAGGGGGTTGCAATGGAGATTACAAAGAATACATATTCCTACCTCCGTGCCGGTTGGGATTACCCTCACGCCGCCGCATTGCTCTATGCGCTGTATCTCTACGCGGAGCGCACCGGCCGCTACAGCTTCACATTCACTGACCTCGTTAACGCCCACAACAACCCTGACGGCGCGGGCATGTCCCCGGCAGACATCTTCGGTATTGACGTGAAGAACTTCCGCGAACATGTGCAAGGGCTGGCGGTGGACTTCCCGAAGTACATCCGCGTGTCTTTCGTTGCCAATCTGGATAACATCATTCTTGACCCCGGAATTTCTTCTTTGGACGTTCTGGTGCTTGCTGAAGAATAACACAGAAAGGAATATGCAGCCATGCCTACCGCCAAATACAGCAATTATCTTGAAATCAACCCGTCTTTCGAGTCGGTCGTTGACATTGATGCGGATACGCGAAATACAAACCTATGGCGCGAGTATATCGTCGGGGATGATATGGAGTCCCTCGTCGAGCAGATGTGCCAGTCTATCGGCAATGAAGCACCCGACTTGCGCCGCTCCTTCTGGATTCACGGCTCTTACGGAACTGGCAAGAGCTATGCCGCTATCTTCGTCAAGCACTTGATGGAAGAAAAGCCGGAAGTGGTGGGCGATTTCCTCGCGGCATCCAACCGCTTGGCGAAGTACAAGAACCGCGTGATGAAATTCCGCAGCAAGGGCGACTTCCTCGTCGTATGGAAGACCGGATGCAGCGGTATACGGTCTGGCGACATGATGCTGCTGGAGATGGAACAAGCAATACAGCAGTCACTGGTTGCAAAATTTGGTGACAAAGCACAGCTCGGAAGCAGTTCTTTACTTGATGCTGTAAAGGCGAAGCTGGACGACCCCGGCACAAACTGGGATTATCTGATAGAAACGACCTCGCTGGGTGATGATTACAGCTCCGCCGACGAACTGCGTGCCCAAGTCAATGAAGGAAATCTGAAAGCTATTCAAGCGGCTGCTGCCATAATTCGTCGGCGCGGCGGCTTAATCAACAACCTTGATACCTTCAAGGCGTGGATTGCCGATGTGATTGAAAGTAACGGGCTCTCCAAGAGCGGTATTTTCTTTATCTGGGACGAGTTTACCGAGTACGTTGCCCACAGCGATGATCATACGGTTATGCAGCAGATTTCCGAATTCTGCAAGGTGCAACCGCTGTTTATGCTCTATGTCGTTCACCGCAGTCAGGAAATGGTGGATAGCATGGGCAAAGACCGCTATCAGATGATTACCAACCGTTTCCACCAGACGGAGTTCCATGTTAGTGCGGATGCCGCCTTTGACTTGATTGCTGGCTCTATTAACGTCCGCAACGGCATGAGCGAAACGTGGAAGGAAGATCGCAAGGCAGTCATCAAGCGGATTCAGCCTTCCCTGCCGGACATGTCCGGGCTGGATGATAAAATCAGCGAACATATCCAGCTGTTTTGCCCAATGCACCCCATGACGATTCGTCTGCTCTCCCGCGTTGCAGAGAGCTTTGCCGCGGCGCAGCGAACGATGTTCCGCTTTATGAAGGATGGATCCAGCACCGAATTGGGCTTCCTCGGCTATATCAGCAAGTATGGCCCGGATGACCAATTCTGTTGGCTCACGCCCGACTGGCTGTGGGACTATTTCTTCACCCGCACAAGCGACTTCAGCGACAAGGACACCAAAGCTGCCGAATATATTCATCACTACGAAGAAAGCAAACATTTGGTAGAAAACGATGAGAATGCGCATTGCGTGTTTAAGACAGCTATGCTGCTGCTTGCAGTCATGTCCTCCACAAAAGGCGTTTATGGTGGTATGAAGGCACATGGCGGTATTTCTGCCACACAAGACTGCTTAATCAATTGTTTGGCTGGTGTAATGTCTGCTGACAAGGTGAAGGACTTGCTTACAACCCTGGAAGATTGCAAAATACTGCTTCGCGATGAAGCTACGAATGGTGTTATCCGCTTGCAGCTGCCTTTCCGTGGTGGAAATGGTGATGACTTCAAAATCCGCTACGAAGCAAACGACACCAAGTATAGCCGTTATCAGATGTTCGCAAAAGATGGCAAGTTCTCATCGATTTTTGAGAAGATGGCATGGGATGAAAATGATGCTGCCTTCAAGCGCATGAAGATCTGCGTATGCTGCGCAGAAACGCTTTCCATTAAAACACGTCTGGAAGAAATCAAGAAGGAGCTTGATAAGTGTCCCTATAAGCTCGGCTTGCTGATTGTTACAGTGCGTGATGATGCCCAGTACATGTCCATTCAAAAGGATTTGGAAAATCATGCAGCGCTTTCCGGCGAACCTCGGTTGATTATCGCTTTGGTCAAAACACCGTTCACTGACGAAAAACGGAAGCAGTGGCTGACAAGCATCACAAAACAGGAACTGGCAAGTGCTGGTGCGCAGACCGCTGCAGCTTCCCAACATGAAAACGATGCCCGCATCATTGTAAATACATGGGTCAATGAGGCTGTAAACGGCAGCAAAATCATCGCGTGGAATGAGAAAAATGTATTTACCAACCAGTTTGGCATGCCCAATCTGAGAAAGACCATCCGCACGAACGTGCAGGATGTACTCTTCCCGTATGCGCCGGAAACTATCGTTGTCACCAGCACTGCCTATAAGCCTTGCAATGATCCGGCACCACTTGCGGGCATTACTCGCGCAGCAACAAATTCTCAGTTGAAAAACGTTCTTGATGGTTTGAAACTGCCCGGTCTACTTTCTTTGAATACCATTAACAGCATGGTAGATGCCAATGGCAGCAAGCAAGCCACATCCGTCAGTGCACTTGCTAAGTTGATTCGTGATGAGATGGAGTCCGGGCAGAAAGTAGTTTTGAGCGATTTGTGGGTAAAGCTGCAAGCAGCACCGTTCGGTTATTACAATTGCATTGCCTGCGGCGTTCTGCTTGGCTATGTGTTTTCTTGCTATAAGGATAGTGCTTTTAGCTGGACAGACAACGTGCAAAGCACGCATGTTCTGGGTGATGCCACGCTCAAAACATTGATTCTGAACATGGTTAAGGGAATCATGACAACCGACTACCTCTCTGCAGGCAGCGTTACATTCCAGAACTTCCGTCAGTATGCCAAATGTATTCTGAATCTGTCGGATGCACAGATTGCCAATGAAACAGAATGCTGGCACAATATGCGTGAAGCTGTAACGAAGTCCGGTTCTCCGTTCTGGGCACTCAAGTATCTGCCAGATGCATCCTACGGCAGTCCTGATTTCAAGCAGGCAGCGATGAAGATTATTGACAATATGCAAGAATTCATTGCTGCTGAAAATAACCGTGAAGGTGCAATGAGCAATGTTCTTCAGCTTTTTAACGGTCGCGGCAAGCTGAGAGTCAATCTCACAAAGGCATTCCAAGATAAGAACATAATGGCTGTTGCTTTCCGCACCTTCCTGTTTGATGCATCGCCTGAATTGAAGGCGATTGCAGGCAAGCTCTCTGTGACGCCAGAAGCGCTTAGCGACAAGCTGCACATGGTGATGCAAAATGCCATCTATACTTGGACAGAGGAGCAGGTAAAGGGAAAGTTGCCGGACATCGTAAGCGAATACGGCTATCTTGATGCGCTGAACAGTGCCTTGGAAAAAGTCTACCACAGCACAGAAGATGCTGTGAAAGACCTTGCTAACCTTTTCAAGTTTCTGCGAGTTTCTATGGCAGCCATTGCGAAGCTGGATAAGTCTTGGTTTTCGGCAATGCAAATTCTGTATAAAGTTTCTCACAATGGCATCAGCCATATGACGCAAGAGGAGCGTACTGCTGACATTGCAGTTCTAACGCAGTATGGAAAAAATGCCATGGACTGCTTGAAAGATGCCAGACCTGTGCTGGCTGATATTCTGGAAAGCGAGGATATTGACTGCACACAGCAGGAACTTGATTCAATTTATGCTGGTCTTAAAGATATGACCTGCGATACATCGCTATCTCAGTTCGAGAAAGAGTTGAAAACACAGATCGGTCGCATTAGTCAGGTTAGAAATCGTGCGCTGCTTCAAGAACGTTGGCTTAGCTTGACAGGCAAAGAGTCTGTTAAGGCGTGGTGTTCCGATCATAGCGCACCGCTGCTCTGGATTATTCCAAAGGAGTTCAAAAAAGACTTTGTCACGTTGATTGACGTGCAGAAGAATAATCGCGTGCTTGATCAAAGTGTTCAGAATGCAATTAACACACTGGCCACCATGGATGCCGCTATCCTGAACGATGATGCAAAGATTAACGATGCTTTTATGAAAATTATAGGCATTGAATATGCATCACTCTTCCAAGAATGCGGCCCGGTTATCCTTGCTCAGGCCAAGATGCGCATTGGCAACGACATGAGTGCATGGGACACTTCTGATCTGCCGACGCTTCTTGGGTTGCTGAAGAATGCACAGAAAGAAAAAGCAAAGAAGGAGAAACTGGCGGGTGCAAAGAAGAAAGCTGCCGTTATGCCTGAAAGTGATCTGCGCAGCCGCGTTGTGCAATTTTTGGACGAGCACCCGGAATTCTGTGATTTCTTCGCCAAATAATGGAGGAAATAGAGATGACTATTTCGCAGGTTATTGATAAGATGAACAAGGAAAAGCAGGAGGGAATCCCTTCTCGCTTTCCTTGTCGTGCTATCATGGTTAAAAATGTGAAGCAGTACTGCGAGCTTCTTTCTGAACTTCAGAAGATTCCGGACATCGTGAAAGTTTCGCCTGCTGAATTGTTTTCCTCTGCTGATGTAATGCCGCAGTATATCAACTTAACAGCTTCCCATTATGCCAATCAATGGGTTATTTTGACTGGTGTGAGCGAATATCTTCGCTTGTTCGGCAAGAGTGAATCAGTAAATAACCGTTTTTCTTCGCTGTGGAGCCATCAAGTTCCCGCAACCAGCCGTGGCCGAATCATTATTCCACTATGGGGATGCGAAGCGCAATGGCATGACCGTTCTTTGCATCTCTGTGAAGATGAGCGGCAAGACGATTTCTATACGAAGTGTTTTTCGGCAGATGATGAGGAAGAAAAGTTAAATTTCTTGGTCATGTCTGGTGCCTTTGAGCAGTATATCTCGCAGTTATCTGCACAGAGTGCACATATGCTTGTCGGCTTGCGTGACTGGTATGACTACTGGGCGAATCCTTCCTCAACCTCTAACACGATTCTGCTGCTCACCAAACGCTATGTCTCAATTCAGCCCACAGAAGGAAATATTTCCATCCGCGTAATTCAGGACACATTTTCTTTCTTGCAAGAGAACCTGAAGGATGGGCACACCTTAACAAAAGATACCTGCCCACCGGAAGCACAACATATACTATTCGAATATTCGTTGGCGGGGAAAACACTGGATGACGCTATTTTATCTGCGCTTAATATGGCAGCATTTCGTGAAATTGATGCCATGAGTAAATGGACTGTGCTTTCAGAAGGACAAAAGCAACTGGTATCTCTTTGGGTCAAACGTCACCCAGAGAACAGTTATCTCTATCACTGCATTCAGGCCAGTACCAATCTACAAGATATTCCCGAGCATGTACTACATGATATTTTTCATCTTCGCTCTTCTCATCCCGAATGGGATAACGATAGTCAGCATCTCGTTTCAGCTATGAAACTGCAAAAAGATAGTATCTTTTTCAGCGAATTGGATAAGATTGCTGTGTATGAAGAACGGCTTAAGTTCTTATCAGGTGGAAGTAAAGAAGAGAAAGTATATTTGCTTCACATGATTGGTAAATGGATGCGCGAGGATGCAAATCAAGTACGAAACTGTGAACTCCTTGAAAAGACATATCCGGCGCTTTATGCATACCTCGGTGGTAAAACATATGATTCTGATTTGAGCAGATATTTTGCACTCTACAAATCCCATAAACTTGAAAATTCTTTGCCAACAGACGAAGAGCTCTATTTCTCTGGCATTCGGACTGATTCTTACGATTATCGATATGCGCTCCTTAGCGAATCGGTAACAGACGATTGCATTGTCCTGTGGATTGATGCACTGGGCGCAGAATGGCTTCCACTGCTTGTTTGGTCGCTTGAGCAGAATCAGAATGGCAAAATTGCCGGCATTTCAATTGCACAGGCAACACTCCCAACTGAAACCTGTTTTAATGAGCAGTGGAAGCAGATGAATGCGCCGCATATGAAGCTGGATCGGTTGGACAAATTGGCACATAAGGGAGTCGTTGATGTTCCGGATTACTATGCCTGCATAGAAGAACAGATTTCTTTTGTGGGCAGCCTTGCCGCAAGGGTTGACGAACTTCTTGCGTCATATCATCGCGTAATTATTACCGGTGATCACGGCACAAGTCGTTTGGCAGCACGTTTTTTCCATAAATCTGATGGAATGAATCCGCCGCAAGGTGCAACTGTATGCAGTCATGGCCGCTATTGCAAATTAACCGCGCCAGCAATTGCACAGACATATCAGACAATTGCCAAAGATAGTGCTGGTTGCCAGTACCTTGTGTTTACCAATTATGATCATTTCACGCAATCCGGCTTTGCAGCTGGCGCTGACGATGAAAATGCAATCTACGGTGAGGTACACGGTGGTGCAACCCCGGAAGAAATGTTAGTCCCTGTTGTTGTTTATGACAGCATAAAGGAAAAGCCGCTAACTGCTCAATGGCAAAAGTCTGAAGTTAAGATAATGATGAAGAAGGCAAAACCTGTTCTAAAATTTAGCCGTCCTGTTCATTCGCTTCAAGTCAAGCTGGGGAGCCATGAGGGGAAATGCACTCCTTCTTCCGACAAAAAGCAGTGGACAATTGAGTTCCCGGGCATTGCACCTAACACCTATGCTGCATCTATTGCAGCTGATGGTGTACTTGTTGTTACCGAACCGCTTAAGATTCTTTCTGCACTTGGTGGAGGGGATGGTGATTTGCCTTGACGCGGAAGAAAACCTGCTGCGATTGTGGAAAACAACTATCGAAAGACGAAGTTGCTTTAAGCCGAAAACTGATTGATGCGGATACTGAAGATTTCTACTGCATTTGCTGTCTTGCTGAGTATATTGGCTGTACGGAGCAGGATTTAATCGAGAAAATTCAGGAGTTCAAGGAACAAGGCTGTACCTTGTTCTTATAACGGAGGCTTATCATGCTTGAAGAGAAAGTCAGAGAAGTATTTGCTGATATGGTGGTGCTTAAAGATCCCCAGCGCAGCCAGTATTTCTCCAACCTCAGTATTCCATCTTACATGCGAGACTGGTTGGTCATGAAGTTTTCGGATGATGATGGCAGCATTGACTACGATAGTGTTCGTCGATACATCAAACGGTACATTCCCAATCGAGATGACTTCGAACAATATAAGTTCCAAATGGTGAATGGGGAAACTGTGCAATTCTTGGCACGAGTGCGGGTGTCCGTCGATGTCAAGCGCGGGAAAACCATGTTTGAATTGCCTGATTTCGGTGGTTCTCGCGGTGGTGCAGCTGGCGTTGTCGCATTCGATGTTGCGGAAGAATGGCAATCAACGCTTCTGCACGAAAGCGAAAATTGGGGCATTGTTTCACTTTCATGGACGATGGAAGGAACACCTTCGAAGCCGAAGGGCATCATCACGATGGTGGGCTACAAGCCGTTTTGCCCGTATTCCATTGACTTGGATTTTTACCGAGAAGCGCGGCGAGAATTTACAACGCAGGAATGGATTGACGTCATCATTAGTGCTGTTGACTATAATCCGGATGGCTACTGCAACAAAGATGGTGAAGTCAGCGAAGAAACGAAGCTGTTCTTTTTGCGCAGGCTTTTGCCTTTTGTGGAAAAGCGACTCAATATGATTGAGCTCGCACCGAAAGGCACTGGGAAAAGTTATGTGTTTGAGAAAATCAGCAAACGTGGTTGGCTTATCAGCGGCGGTACAGTTTCTCGTGCATCCTTGATTTATGACAATGCGAAAAAAGTGGGCGGCTTGCTTACCCGGTTCGACTATGTTGGTTTTGATGAAGTGCAGTCAATAACCTTCGAGCAGCCCGGTCAAATTCAGCAGGCATTGAAGCATGAGGAAATCCAGTTGGACGGCCACAGCGCCAGCATTTACGGCCGGA
>OGKG01003075.1_pt1 | contig 16159 bp, 18 predicted proteins | sample 1572201 | NCBI WGS metagenome assembly OGKG01 (sample SAMEA2582146, study PRJEB24529) | metagenome | biome: Human gut stool | place: China | collected 2011 | reverse complement strand
GTAGAGTCAATTTGGAAATATTGGGCTCCATGGTATAACGTACATAAAATCTTTGATGGTTTTCAGGATGCGGCGGGCTTGGTCGTCCGCGATAATCTTCGTTCCGGCTTCCACCGCCAGCAGGTAGCTTTCCGAAACGCCGCACTTGCGCGCCACCTGCTTCGGGGTCATCTTGGAGCGAAGCCGCTCCGTGCGGATTAAATCACCCAGTCTGCTCATAAAAAGAACCTCCGTACATGATTATTGGAGAAGCTGTGCGACGGCATCCCATGCGCTTTCGGTCAGCAGGGGGATACTCGTACCGAGAACGACTGCGCTTCCGCTCGTTTCCAGCGTCACATCCGCCGCCAGCAGCGTCACATCCGCGCCGTCGAAATGATAGTGGCAGCGGAAAACGCCGTCCGGCGCGGGCTGCTCCTGCCGCATACCGAGCTTCGTCAGCACTTTGTCGGCACGGGCGGCATCAGCAGAGGATACCACAATGTCGAACGTGTGGTAGACGGCGGACTGTCCTAACTGGCAGCGCAGCCATTCGCCGCCGGCGGCAAAAGGGATGTTTGCGGCGGTGAGCTTTTCGCCTAAGCGGCGGAGGGCTTTCTCTTTCAGTGCCATGCGCAAGTACCTCATTGTTTTGGGATTTTGGGATGCTATTCTCCCAAATGGAATTTTTCCGGGGCAGGGGGAATCGCCTCTGCGGAGGCGGCAAGGGGGCAATGAAAACAGACGAAGTCTGCGGTCGCCCCCTTGACCCCTTCGGATATTGTAGCGCAATGCGGGCGGAAATGCAAGCGGGGGAGAAAAATCCGCGAAAAAACGGCAAAGAAATTCAAAAATCAGTGAACGAAAAGGCGCGCTCAAACGTCTATATATCGGAGAACAAATGGAAGGAGGTGCGGCGGTGGATGCGCGCACGTTTCAGACGGAAGCGCTGAAAATCGAGAAGCTGCTGTACCATATCAGCTACGCGATGCTTCGCAACGAAAGCGACTGCGAGGACGCAGTGCAGGAGGCGCTGCTGCGGGCGTGGCAGAAGCGCGGCACGCTGCGAGATACGGCGGCGTTCCGGAGCTGGCTGTGCCGGATTGTCGCGAACACCTGCACGGAACTGCTGCGGCGGAAACAGCGCACGACGTTGACGGACATCCCCGAAGAGATGCCCGCGCCGCAGAGCGACGCCATCGACCACATGGCGGTGATGGACGCGCTGGCGGAACTAACGCCGCAGATGCGCGTCTGCATGACGCTGCATTATCTGGACGGCTGGCGCGTGCCGGAAATCGCGCAGATGCTGGACATCCCGGAGGGGACGGTCAAAACGCGGCTGATGCACGCAAGAAAGCGGATGGAAACGCTGCTGAGGGAGGTGGAAATGTGACGGACGAGCAGATGAAAAAGTTGCTGGAAGAGGACACGGGCGAAGTGCCGGAGCGCTTCCATCAGGCAATGCTGGCGGCGTTTGGGCAGATAGAGGACGAGCCGTTTGACGGCACCGAACTGCCGATTTCGGTGGAGGCGGCGGAGAAGCCGCGCCGTCCGCGCCATGTGCCGCGTCAGGGCGGACGATTTCGGCGGATGATGCTGGTGATGCTCATCACGCTGGGGCTGTTGGGTGGACTGGCAGTCGCGACGACGGCGAATCCGCGGCTGCTGGAAGTGTTCTGGGGCAAGGATTTTGAGCCGAGCGCACAGGCATCGGCGTATATCGCGCGCGATTTGGCGGAGGTGGAGACAAACGGCTACCGCGTCCGCGTGGAGGAAGCGGTCTATGACGGCATGACGCTCTATGTCCGCTATTCCATCCGCGACATGAGCTGCGATCACCTGCTGGGCGAAACGAACGTGGATACCGGGCGGCGGATGCTGAACGAGGACGAAATCACCGCGTTTGACCACGCGCCGGTCGGCTGGTGGACGGACAATCTGTGGATTAACGGGCAGAACGTCGATATGCCGGGGCTATCCGGAGGCGAAACGTGGGCGGGCGACGAGAACGGCGAAATTGTCGTGAGCGAGATGTACCGGCTGGATCAGGTCGGCGTGTTCCTGTCGGGCGATGTGCAGATTGATCTGCCGATTGGCGAAAAGCAGCATTACGACTACGAAACGTGGCAGTCGATGCTGAAGGAGGACGGCACATTCCGCAAGCCGGGCGCGGGCCTTGTTTCGTTCACGCTGAACTGTGATGCGCCCGTGACGCACTATGCGGACGGTGAGCGGGTGATTCTGCCCGACGGCACGGCGGCGTGGGTGGAAGCGGCGGACGACACGCCGGTGAAGCTGTATGTGACGGTGCGGTTCGAGATTTCGGACGCGCAGCGGGAAGCGTTCCGCGCCGAAAACGGCGAAGGGTATGTATTCCCGGACGGCACGGTAATGCCCTTTGATGATGTGGACATGGTCGGTTCATGGGTGTACGGGCTAACGCTGGTGGATGCGGACGGGAAGCCGCTGCGGGCGAGTCTTGGCTATGGCGAAGGCAACTGGGGCGTTGGCAGCGGCGTTGCGGACTATGTATTTTCGCACGAGGATGCGTATCCAGAGCAGGTGTATCTTGCGCCGCAGATGGGGGAGGACAGCGCAGATATGGCGTGGGCGATTCCACTCCCCGTGCGGGAGTGAGCAGGGCAGTCTGCTTTTTGCGCTTTTGCGGCTTGATTTTTTTTGTTGCAGGGGGAATCGCCGCTGCGGCGGCGACAAGGGGGCAATGGAAACAGACGAAGTCTGCGATCGCCCCCTTGACCCCTTCGGGTGCACACTACTGTTAGTTGATTTGTATCGGAGCAAAGGGAATACCGATGGGCGCGGAAAATCGTGAGAATGGAGGGAAATTTGATGTTCAGGCAGAAAAAGAGCGCACAAAAAAACCTTCTGAGCAAAACTCAGAAGGTTTTGGTGCGGCCGACGGGACTTGAACCCGTACCCATTGCTGGACACGCCCCTCAAACGTGCGCGTATGCCAATTCCGCCACGGCCGCAAGCGCAAGAATAATTATACCAAACGACAAGTGATTTGTCAAGAGGGAAAATGACAAAATCCGATTTTTCGGGATTTTGGGTTGAGGAAGAGAGAAAAGGAGACGCAATCGTGAACATAGGCAACGTGTGGAGAAAAGGACTGCTGCTGGGCATTCTGCTGCTGGTGCTGATTGGCAGTGCACAGGCAGAAAATTTTACGGTTCGGGTCGAGAAGGACATCATCGGGTTCGATGAAAACCAGATTACGGTGGAAACCGACCAGACGGGTCTCCTGACGCTGACGCTCAGCGACAACTACGGGACGTACCGCACCATCACGCGGGAAGCAAAGCGCGGCACGACGACGTTCATGTGGGACGGACTGGGCGAAAACGAGGAGCGGCTGCCGTCGGGAAGCTACACGCTGCACGCGCTGCTGGTGACGGCGCGCGGAAATCAGGAGACGAAAATCAATGTAACGGTCGGCAAGGCGAAGCAGGCGCTGCTTTTCGCGCTCCGCAGCAGCGACACGCTGTATCTGGACACGGACGACTGGTTCTGCGAAGCCAAGCCGGTGCGTACAGGCGCGGTCGTCATGGATATTTACGCGGCGGATGACCTGAACACGAAGCTCGACACCCTAAAAAAGACGTTCGGCAGTACGACGAAAGTCAGCTGGAACGGGCGCGTGAAGGGCAAAAAAGTGGCGGAAGGGGACTACCTGCTGCGCTTCTACGCGGAGAGCAACCCGGCGTATGTGCGCGATGTGCGTGTGACGGTGAAGGAAGGCGCGCGCCCCGTCATTCCGGTGGCGGAAACGGGCAGCATCATGCCGACGTGGGACATGGACGACGCGGCAATGTGGGACATGATGATGAAGCCGAGCGTCGTGGTGGACATTGCGGCGGTCAGCCATCAGAAGGTGTATGACAAGCCGTCGACGAATGGCAAGGCACTGGGGACGCTCCACGGGCAGAGCCAAGGCGTTGAGGTGCTGAAGGTTGAGGGCGGCTGGGCGTACATCGGCGCGTGGCAGCATGAGTCCGGCGGGTATATCGAGGGCTGGGTGCCGATGAAACGGCTCAAAACTGTCACGCCGAACAGCGATTTCGGGCTGGTGGTGGACAAGCAGACGCAGCGGATGAAGGTGTTCTATCGCGGCAAGTGTATTACGACGCTGACGATTTCGACCGGGCTGGCGGGCAAGAATCGGCTGATTCGCGAAACGGCGGCGGGCGCGTTCATCACCGTCGAACGCGTCAGCGACTTCGAGGACAGCGGCTACCACTATGAGTACGCCATCCGCTACGACGGCGGCAACCTCATCCACCAGCTGGGCTACAAGGCGCAGCGCACGAAGAAGGACTTCTCCGACCAAGAACCGGTGCTGGGGCAGAAGGGCTCGCACGGGTGCGTCCGCATTCCGCGCGCGGTGGATGCAACCGGGGTCAACGTCTACTACTTATGGACACACCTGCCCTACGGCACGCGTCTGTTCATCCTCGATGACCCGGAAAATCGTGCGCTGCAAGCCGCCGCCGTCAGCAATAAGGTGCAGGCGGATGTGAGCGCGCCGACCGACGTGCCGGCTTTATCCGCCGATGAAACCGAGCTCGTGCTGACCCTCGGCGGGGACGCCGTGCTGGGAACGCGCGAATACTGGTGGAACGACCCTGACAGCCTGCCGACATACCTCAATCAATACGGCATGGCATACCCGTTCAGCGGCCTGCAAAGCCTGTTTGCGCACGATGACATGACCTTCATCAACCTTGAATGCGCGCTCAAGGAGGACGGCAAGGGCGAGCAGACCGGTCGCTTGTGGCGCTTCCGCGGGCTGCCGAGCTACACCGAAGCACTCTGGCAGGGGTCGATTGAGCAGGTCAACATTGCCAACAACCACCATGGCGACTACGGTACGGCGGGCGAGAAATCCACACGCCAAGCGCTCATCGACGCGGGGATGCCCTTCAGTGGCTATGGGTATACCTACGTCTGGGAGAAAAACGGGCATAAAATCGGCTTCGCGGGCTGCCGCGAAACCACCTACAAGAACGACGAATTTGTGATTGCCCGTGACATCAACCGTTTGCGCGAGCAGGGCTGCGACGTGATTGTGTACAGCTGCCATTGGGGCACGGAGTACGATGATAAGCACAACGCCCTCCAGCAGGAAATGGCGTATAGGGCGGTCGCCGCGGGCGCGGATATTGTCGTCGGCAATCACCCGCACGTCGTGCAGGGCTTGACCAGCGTGGGTGGCGCGGTTGTGTTTTATAGCTTCGGGAACTTGATGTTCGGCGGAACGCATGATTTGACGACATTTGACGCCATGGTCGCGCAGGTGCGGCTGCGGTTCAGGGGGAAGGCGTACGTCGGGTGTGAGGTGGATGTGATTCCGATTTTGACCAGTGGACGAGCCGCGGAGGGCGTGAATGACTTCCGACCGGTGCTGGCGGAAGGGGAAGATTGGGTTCGGATTTGGGAGAAGGTGCAGAAGGATACACCGTTTACGATGGAAGAAAAGATGTATTTTGCGAAATAAAGACCACCGCAAAACGGGGTCAGCAGCCTATTAAGCCGCTGACCCCAATTTTATTCACCAATCGTCGTCATCCTCCGTTTGCCCAATCCCGCTGAACGCCGATGCCGGGGCTGTGCCCACGAATATCTCCTCGTTATCCGCGAACATCATCAGATAATCGCCATCTGCCATGGTGCCAATCATCCACCATGCGCAGCCTTCCGCCAAGGGAAGCGCCTTGCCGCTGAAGGACACCGCCTCCTGCGCCCTATCAACTTCCTCATGCGTGGGGAAGGTGCAGACCACGTTCTCCGTGTCCGCGCCGAACGCCAAATCCGCCGCGCGCACCCAGCAGCGCAGCCCGTCCACGTCACTGCCAAGCTGCACTTCGCGCCAGTCGCCGCTTTCGCTGATGACCGTCATCGGCACGCGCGTGTAGCAGTACACCAGCACGTCGCCATCCGGGGTGGCGTAGAGGGGCGTGCCGTCGTGCGCGGTGCAGGCGACACCTGTGTAGTCCATGTAGGCGAGAACTTCGTCAAGCGTTTGCGGGAAGGTGGCAAAATCCACATCAGTCAGAGAATGGGGAAGGATGAAGCGACCGTAATGCTCCGAATTGTTGTCCTGATACCATTCCTCAATCTCCCCTTCGATAATGCGATTCTGGAAAACGACGAGATTTGTGTCATTGATGAAGAAGTGAATGATATGCCACCCGACCTCTGCGTCATAGCGGAGATAGACCCAATCGTCCGCGTTCACCCAAAGCTCCATGAGGTCATTGTAGGAGTGCGACGTGTTGAAGGACAGGTGCGGCTGCGGCAGGGTGGCGGTGACGTTGGTGTAGCCGACGCCGTCCCACTGAGCGATGCGCAGAATGTATTTTTCGGCGCTGTTTTCCGTGATGCAGAAGAGAAACCGCGAGCAGGACATCAGCTGGGTGACGGTTTCATCCGCCGCGCGCAGGCTGGGGACAAGCAGATTCCGCGCCGCGTCGGTGAATGCCGCACCAACGCCGTAATCGAAGATTTCCTTTGCGGTCATGGCGCGCAGGGTGTTCGCCGCGCCGGGGACGATTTCTACCGGAATCAGCGCGTGGACAGACCACGGCACGTCGTCGCCCTCGCGAATCGGGTTGACGAGGGCGGTCAGCTCCAGCAGTTCAATCGCTTCATCGGTGATGCGATAGAGCGAAACCTCCGCGTACTGCGCCATTTCGCCCTCATAGCGCCCTGAACCGTAGCGTGTTGAGACACGGACAGACCAATCCGGATAATTGCGCTGGATATCCGCCAGAAAATATGATTCCGGCAGCAGCTTCGGCGGCAAAGATTCCGCAAACGCACCCGCGCAGAGCATCAGCAAGGCAAGAAAAACCGCAAGCACCTTTCGCATACGCATCCTCCATACGAACAAAAAGCCGCCAAGCCCTGCATTTTCCGCAAGGCTCGGCGGCTCAATTTCTGTTACCCGTTTCCTTCTTCGTCCGGCTCAACCAGCAGAATCGTCGCGTCGCGCGCGTCGAGGTTCACCGTGGAGATGACTTCGTTGCCTTTCACGAAGAACACCTGCCAAGTGCCGTTCTGCTCGCTGCTGCCCATGATGTAGCCGTAGCCGACCGCGTCGTAATCCGCGGCGGTCAGTCCAGTCACGTTCAGCGCGGCGGCAAGGGCTTCCTCCTGCGTCAAATCGCCCTCGACGGGTTCGCCGTAGCAGGGCGCCATGGCGTACAGGCGGTCAAACAGCATCTTGTCCTGAATGCTCCACAGCGCGTAGATGCCCTTTGCGCTCTCCCAGCGGGCCTGCGCGGTGGCGAAGAAACCGGTGTCGGTCGTGTCCTCCTGCAGGACTTCCTGCGTTTCGGCGTCGATGACGCGGCTCCATGCGTTGGACATGGTCGTCTGGTCAAACTGGCAGATGACCCACGCTTCGCGTCCGTCGGACAGCACAACGCGCTCCCAGCGGGTCAAGGCGCCCTCTTTCGGCTCGATGAGGGCGGACAGCGCCGCCGTCGTCGCCTCGTCCGTCAGGTCGTAGGACACGATGGCAATCGGCAGCAGCGGCGTTTCCTCCGCGAGGGCGAAACAGCCCAGCAGCAGCATCGCCGAAATCAGCAGGGACAGGACACGTTTCATAAACTTCATCATGGGAAATCAACTCCTTTTGCGGGATATTTTAGGGTTTCCACTCATCCAACGAATGAAAAACGCGAAATGTTCCCGTTCACGGAATATTTACGATTTAATCCACCACGATGCTCTTCTTTTTGCCGTTTTTCTTGCGCGGATATTCCCGGATGCGGGTGACGAAATCCAGATTGACGATTTCCGTCTCGCCCGTCGTCTTCTCGATGACCAGTCCGCCATCTTTAACCTCTTTCAGCACGCCCTGTATGCTGCCGCTCTCCGAGGTAATGGTGTAGATGATGCAATCCTTGCCAATCAGCCGTTTTGCCAGTTCTTTCATTTCGTTGCTCTCCTTATTTTGCTTTTTCCGATCCAAAAACTGCCTGACCGCCGCCGCCCGCTTTCGCCGCGCGAACAGCGGAAAAATGACGAGAAACAGGATGATGAGAAGGGGAAGAAAAGTTTCCATTGTATGTCCTCCCGGCGTCCATCAGAAAATTTTATTGCCCGCCTTGGCGTAACGCATGGCTTCCTTGCAGTAAACAGAGAGATTGACCATCCAGATGATGCACACCGCCAGCGAAGGAAGGAAGCCGATGCCGAATACAAGCGCGCAGATGGCAAGCACAATCGCTGCAATCGCGCAGACGCGATTGACGGCGGAATACGCTTTGAAGGCGCACTTGCCGATCATGATTTTCTCGGCTTCGTCGCAGTCGTCAACCCACTTTTTCTGGAACTGCAAATCGTAGATGGACGCTTTCTTTTCGGGACTCATCTGCTTGGCGGCATCCACGCATTTTTGCTGAATCAGGATGGATTCCACCAGAATGGCAAGGAACGCCGCAATGCCAATGAAGATGAGAACTGTGCTTTCCCAGCTGTCGAACGACGCAAAGCCGACGGAATACGTCGCCGCAATCAGGAAAAACGCAAGCACGAGGCTGGCGCTGGATAGCCAGAGGGCGGCGGACAGCTTGCCGTCAATGACGCTTGATGTGTCCTCATCTTCGCCGTCCCATGATGCCAACAGCGCCTTGGCGTGCCGGTACATCGGAATGCAGACCGCCGGCGTGACGACTGCCAACGCCACCATCAGCCATGGGGCGATGTGCGTGCCGAAGAATGCGCTTGCGTTCGCCAAAACGCCGGACAGCTGGTCAAGCCCGTATCGGGCGGCGCAGTACCCCGTGACGCCGCCAATCACGGCACCGACGAGGGTCAAAAGCAGAAATTTCGGCAGCGCCTTACGATTCGCAGCCCTGATTTCGTCATTCTTCATGTTCAGCTTCCTCCTGCAAGTAGAAAATTTCCTCCACCGATGCGCCGCAGACTTTCGCAATCGTCAGGGCGAGGGTGACGGACGGCGAATAGTCGCCCCGCTCAATCAGGCTGATTGTCTGCCGCGATACGCCGCACAAGCGCCCCATTTCCTGCTGATTGACGTTCAGCATTGCCCGGTACACCTTCAAGCGATTTCGCAGTACCATACAGCACCTCCGTCTGACAAATTTGCTTGCCTTGATGACAAACATCATTGTCAGAATGAATTATACTCTTGTCGTGCAGATTTGTCAAGAGGGTATGAAAAAAAGCGGGAGAAAAAGCGAATTGCTTTCTCTTCCGCTTGGGATGCCCCGTCTATCAGGTTTTCGTCCGAATCGCCTGCACGGTCATGAAGGAAAGAAACGTGCATTCAATCATCATCGTATAGCCGCTCACGGGCTGGAACGGCAGCGCCACGCCGAGCGCGCGCATGAGCTGCAGCGCCAGCAGGACAATCAGCACAATCATCGGCACAACGAGCAGCGTCGCGAACGGCTCCTTGCGCCGTGACGCGCCGGAAAGCGGCAGCAGCAGCGCCAGCAGCGCGCCGAGAATCAGCCCCTGCAGCAAGTCCGACCACAGCCCAAACCCGCCCAGCAGCGGCAGGAAGAACACGCAAAGCCCGCACAGCACCAGCGGCACAACGATGACCAAGAGTTTCCGCAAAAACATCACAATTCCTCCAGCAGACGCTTTTCCTTGTCGGTCAGTTCGGCGGATGCCAGCAAATCCGGGCGGTGCCGCTTCGTTGCACGGAGGGACTCGATGCGCCGCCACGCCTTGATTTTCGCGTGGTCGCCGGACAGCAGCACGTCCGGCACTTCCATGCCGTTCAATTCGCGTGGGCGCGTGTACTGCGGATATTCCAGCAGCCCGTCAGAGAACGATTCCTCCTCCGGCGATTCGGCAGACCCCAGCACCCCAGGAATGAAACGCGCCACGCAGTCTGTCAGCACCATCGCCGCCAGTTCGCCACCGGTGAGGATGTAGTCGCCGATGCTGATTTCCTCGTCGATGCATTTGTCCAGCGCGCGCTGGTCAACGCCCTCGTAGTGGCCGCAGAGCAGCACGAGTTCCTTTTCCTGCGCCAGCTCGCGGGCGACGGCGGTTGAAAGCGTTCGCCCGCGCGGACCGAGATAAATGCGGCGGCCGTGGAAATCATCGCCCGTCACGCTGTGCATCGCGTCCAGAATCGGCTGTGCCAGCATCACCATGCCCGCGCCGCCGCCGAAGGGGTAATCATCGGTGTTCTTGTGCTTGCGGTCGGAGAAGGGGCGGATATCCACGCAGCGGATATCAAGGATGCCCTGCGCGCGCGCCCGCCCCAGAATGCTGGAATTCAGCACGCTCTCAAACATCTCCGGGAAGATGGTCAGAATGGTGATTTTCATCGCGGGCGCTTCACTCATTGTAGACGGCCACCTCGTCCAGTTTTTCGCGCACGACGCGGATGATGCGGTTCTGCACGTCTACCGCCGGGAAAACCGCTTTGAGCGCCGGCGCCATCCATTCGCCCTTGTCGGACTGGAAAACGTACACGTCCACCGCACCGTGCTGGAGCACGTCCGTCAGCTTGCCGAGTGCTGCGCCGGTTTCATCCACCGCCGCGCAGCCAATCAGGTCGCTGATATACACCTCGTCCTCAGCGAGGGAGAGAGCGTGGGCACGGTCGATGTAGAGCTTCTGTCCGCGCAGCTTCTCCGCGTCGTCCATGGTCTTGCACTCGCCGAGGGTGACATACGCGAAGCCGTCGTGGACGCGGGAGCAGAGCGCCTTAATGGGCTGATACACCGTACCGTCGAGCAGGTAGAGGGTTTTCCAGTCATGGAACGCCTCCAAATCGGCGGCGTAGGGCTTCACCTTGACTTCGCCGCGAACGCCCTGCGGCTTCAGGACTTCCCCAATCATCAGGTATTCGTTCATCTATAATAACCTTTCCACCAGAGGCGCTGCCTCTGGACTCCGTAAGGGGCTTTGCCCCTTGACCCCACAAGGGAGTTCCTCCCTTGACCCTTTCGCGCGATTGAGTTGTGCGCGATTGCATACAGTTCTCGCGTGTTTATGCAGGGGGCACCGCAGCGGCGAAATCTAAAAGAGGCGTGGAAACATCACTGCTCCCACGCCTACGTTCAGTTCTGAGCTTCGTCGTCTTCCGGCTTGTGAATTTCGACAAAAACAGGCTTGCTGTTCTTGGCAGTCGCAGCGGAGACCACCGTGCGGATGGCCTTCGCGATGCGTCCCTGCTTGCCGATGACCTTGCCCATGTCATCTTCAGCCACGCTCAGCTCAAGAATGACGGCTTCCGGGCCTTCCGTTTCGCGGACGACGACCTGATCGGGATGATCGACCAGAGACTGCGCCACAAAGGTGAGCAATTCGCGCATAGGGCGTCCTTTCTGCCTGTCGGCTGTCAGATGCGGCAAAACCGCACCGATCCATCTTGCAGAGGGAGTCCCTTACTTCTCGATGACGCCGGTCTTCTTCAGCAGCACGCGCACGGTATCCGTGGGCTGAGCGCCGCAGGTAAGCCAGTACTTCGCGCGCTCGCCGTCCACCTTCACCTCAGCGGGGTGCACCATGGGATTGTAGTAGCCGATTTCTTCGATGAAACGGCCATCACGGGGAGAGTGAATGTCGGCAACGACGACACGGTAGAAGGGCTTCTTCTTCATACCCATTCTCTTCAGACGAATCTTCACGGACATTGGTTTGTTCCTCCTCAATATGTTCAGGAAAGTTATTTATATGGAAATCATATAAGCAATTTATATGATACCACGCAGTAGGGGAGTGCGCAGGCTTTACCGCATTCCGGGGAAGCGCATTCTCATGCGGCCTTTGCCCTTCATTTGCGTTACCTGCTTCATCATCTGCTTCGCCTGATCAAACTGGCGGATCAGCTGATTGACGTCCTGCACGGTCGTGCCGGAGCCGGCGGCGATGCGCTTGCGGCGGCTGGCGTTCAGGACACCGGGATTGCGGCGCTCTTTCGGCGTCATGGAGCGGATGATGGCTTCGGGCTTCTTCATGGCGTTTTCGTCCACGTCGATGTCCTTGCCGGACATGCCCGGCAGCATTTCCAGCATCGACTTGATGCCGCCCATCTTCTTCATGGACTGCATCTGGTCGAGGAAGTCATCCAGCGTCAAATCAGCGGTGCGGGCTTTCTTGGCGAGCTTCTCCGCGTCCTCCTGATCGAAGGCTTCGGAGGCTTTGTCAATCAGCGTCAGCACGTCGCCCATGCCCAGAATTCGGCTTGCCATGCGGTGAAAATGGAAATGCAGGTTTTCCTAGAGCTTTTCGCCCGTGCCGCTGAACTTGATGGGCTTGCCTGTCACCGCGCGGACAGACAGCGCCGCGCCGCCGCGAGTGTCGCCGTCCAGCTTGGTCAGAATCACGCCGTCGATGTCCAGCTTCTCGTTAAAGGTCTGGGCGACGTTGACCGCGTCCTGACCCGTCATGGCGTCGACCACCAGCAGGATTTCCTGCGGATGCACATTTTCCTTGATGCGGACAAGCTCATCCATCAGCTCCTGGTCGATGTGCAGGCGGCCGGCAGTGTCGATAATCAGCACGTCGCGGCCCAGATACCGGGCGCGTTCGACGGCTTCCAGCGCAGTCTTGACCGGGTCCTGCGTGCCGTGTTCATACACCGGCACATTGACCTGCTTGCCGACGACCTGCAGCTGGTTGATGGCGGCGGGGCGGTAGATGTCGCACGCGGCGAGCATCGGCTTTTTGCCCTGCTTTGCCAGATAGTTGGCGAGCTTGGCTGCCATGGTGGTTTTGCCCGCACCCTGCAGGCCGCAGAGCATGTAGACCGTCAGCGGGCCGGACGACCACGTCAGGCGGGCGTTTTCGCCGCCCATCAGCTGGGTCATTTCCTCGTTGACGATTTTGATGACCTGCTGGGAGGCGCTCAGCGTGCCGGTGATTTCCGTGCCGACGCAGCGCGCCGTGACCTTCTTGATGAAGTCCTTGGCGACGGCGTAGTTGACGTCCGCTTCAAGCAGCGCCATGCGCACCTCGCGCATACCCTCCTTGACATTATCCTCCGTCAGCTTGCCTTTGCTGCTCAATTTGCGCAGCGCGCCCTGCAATTTCTCTGTCAAGCCCTCAAAGGCCATTGTTATCCTCCTGATCAAAGCGAATCAGCGCGTCAATCATGCGTTCCGCGTCGTCGTAGCGGCCCTCGCGCATCATTGTCCGGCATTTTTCCAGCCCGTTCTCCACGCGCTGAAACCGGGCGGCAACATGGAGCTTTTCCTCCATCTCGAACATCTTCCGCGCCGCGCGGGTGAGCAGTTCATGCACGCCCTGACGGCTGATGCCGACCTCCTGCGCGATTTCCGTCAGCGACAGATCCTCCTCGCAGTGCAGGGTGAGCACCTGACGCTGCTTGTCGGTCAGCAATCCGCCATAGAACGCGGAAAGCCAATTCAGCTCGACTTTCTTGCTGATTTCGTCCTGTGCCATGTCAGCGCTCCTTGCTGTCAAGCATTTTCCGTTGACACCGATATATGATACACGATTTTGCCGCACCTGTCAAGGGGTTTTGCCTGACAGGGCGAATTTTTCTGCGGACTTTTTCACGATTTTTCTGCGAATTGTAACATTCATGCTGCATTGCTTGACCTTTGGATGCGGCTGCTATATAATGAAAGGGAATAAGCCACGATTTTGAACGAGGAGGTTTGCTGATGAAAAAGCAATTTCGCCGCGCAGGGGCGCTGATGCTGGCGCTGCTGATGCTGATGACGGCTGCCCCCGCCTTGGCGGAGGATGCGCCGAGTGCGGCAGACGGCACGCAGATAGAGGAGATTATCGGGGAAGAGCCGGCTGTGACGGAAGCCCCGACGGCGATTCCGACGGAGATCCCCACGGAAGCGCCGACGAATACGCCGAATCCGACGGGAATCCCCACCGAAACGCCGACGGAGACGCCAACTCAGACCGAAATTCCCACGGAAGAACCGACGAATACGGCAATTCCGACGGAAATCCCCACCGAAGCGCCGACGGAGACGCCGATTTCGACCGACGCTCCCACCGAAGCCCCGACCGCCACGCCGGACGAGGACGTGTTTGTGCCGGGACTGGCGACCCTCCGCAGCGGCGCGAAGCTCTACGCGAATCAGCAGCTGACGGGCGACGCGGATGTGACCGAAGTGTCCGGCACGGTCTACGCCGAGGCGCGCACGGACAGCAAACGCGCGGTGCGGATTGCTTTCTATGATGGGGCGATTGTGCGCACGGCGTGGGTCAAGACCAGCAGCGCCGAAATGCTGACGGACGAGCAGACCGCTGCATATGACGCGATTCCCCGCAAGCCGGAGGACGACCTGATGGCGGCGCACGGGCACTTGCTTGCGCCGATTCCAGTGCATCCGGAGCAGAAGGAAACGCCCGCTCCGACGGAACAGCCGACGGAAGAACCGACCGCCACGCCGGAAGTTACCAATCCGCCGGAAGTGACGGACGCGCCGACGGACGTTCCGACCGAAGCCCCGACCGATGTTCCCGAAGTGACGGATGCCCCGACGAATCCGCCGGAAGTGACGGACGCACCGACCGAAGTGCCGGAAATTACCGAGCAGCCGACCGCTGCGCCAGAAGCCACCAATCCGCCGGGAATCACCGAAAATCCGACCGAAGCGCCGACGGACGAAATCATTTCGGACTACACCCCCGTCCCCGCGACGGACGCGCCGACCGCTACCCCCGCCCCGACCGATGCGAATGCCACCGAAATCCCCGAACCGACGATTTCCATCGCGCCGGATGAACTTGATGACCTCATCATTGGGCGCGCGCTGGAGCAGCCGACGGGCATTTCCGCCTCCTACGAGCGCAGCGGCCGCATTACCCTCAAGTGGACGGCGGTGGAGGGCGCGAATGCCTACGCCATCTACTACAAGCCCGCGTGGGGCAGCGAATATTCGCTCCTTGGGCAGAGCAGCGGCACAACCTATTCCACCACCACCCCGCGCATGGGCACGGTCTACTACTACCGCATTCAGGCGCTGTATGTCGTGGGCGGACAGCAGGTCAGTCAGGGCGCGCAGTCGCTGTCCTTCCCGTATATCGCGCTGGGCGACGTTGTGATTGCTGACCCGCGCGGCAAGGATACCTCCACCATCCGCCTGAACTGGACACCCGTTGCGGGCGCGACGCACTACGATGTTGCCATGTCCCTGCACGACGCGGACGACTACAAGATTGTCCGCACCGACCTCACGGGCAGCCTGTGCGACATCCGCGATATTTCCTTCAACGAGACGTATGACTTCCTTGTTATCCCCAAGCGCAAGCTCAACAGCGGCGACGTGATTACGGGTCTGCCGTCGAGCAACCGCATGGTCGGCAGCCCGATGGAAACGCCGTCGTTTACAGGCTACGAGTGGACGGAAACGGGGCTGAAGCTGACGTGGGACGCGATCCCCGGCGCGATGGGCTACGTCATCTACCGCCGCGGCTTCCACGAAACGGGCTACCACAAGCTGATGGTCTCCGAGGACACCGCGACCACCTACATCGACACCACGATGAAGCCCGGCGAAGTGTACTACTACTTCGTTTACTCCTTCCGCCTCGCCCAGCCGCAGGGATGGCGCTGCTTCTCGCTCAAGGGCGACATCGGCATGGGCGTGTGGCTGCCCAAGACAACCGGGCTGACGGCAGTGTCCGCGCAGAAAAACAGCGTCCGCATTTCGTGGGCGGCGACTGAGGGCGCGAACAAGTATGACGTGTACATTTCCATCACGCCCGGCGGCACGCCCAAGGCGAACGGGCGCGTCAGCAATGCCTACGGATACCACAACAGCGCTGTGCTGGGCAGAACGTACTATTACCGCGTGCGCCCGGTGCGCATTTTCTCCAACGGCGACGTGAGCGTGGGCGACTGGTCGGATGAGCTGGCGTACACGCATCAGGAAGCCGTCGGCACATACCGCGCACTGCTGATTGGCAACACCTATACTGGCGAATCGAACGAACTGCCCGGCTGCGAGAACGATGTGGACGGGATGCGCACCATGCTTGGCCGCATGACCGCGACGCCGTACAGTGTGACGGTGAAGAAGAACATCCGCGCCGAAGAGATTCTCTCCAGCATTTCCTCGACGTTCGGGAATGCCAGCTACAACGACGTGTCGCTCTTCTACTACTCCGGCCACGGCGCGAACAGCCTCGGCGCGGACGGCAATCCGACGAGCTACCATGCCGCGCT
>OGKG01003054.1_pt1 | contig 16265 bp, 14 predicted proteins | sample 1572201 | NCBI WGS metagenome assembly OGKG01 (sample SAMEA2582146, study PRJEB24529) | metagenome | biome: Human gut stool | place: China | collected 2011 | reverse complement strand
TATTAGGAATTGAATAAAATTTGTTATATATTTGTTACCTGTTATTTTAAACTAGGATAATAGTATAATTGCCGTGTATCGCAGGAATACTTGAGGTGTACGGCAGCATGTTTAACGAAATAAAAGAAAGAATGGCGACATTGGACGGTTCTATTTTAGATGGTGCTTCAGGTAAACTTGATGGTTACGTGATTTACAAGGTCGGGAAGAAAACGCACGCGCGCAAGGCACCCAAGACCATAGCGAATCCCCGGACAGAGGGGCAGACAGCGCAACGCTCCAAGTTACCGGGAGCGCAGACGATGCACCGGGCGGCGAGGGGAAGCGTGTTGGAACGGGTGTACACGATCGTGGCACGGGAAGAGGAACGGCGTTCGGGCTACCATTGGTTCCTACACGCGAACATGAAAGTGTTCGGGGTGAATGATTACGTCGATTACCCCCGTCTGGTTCTGGCGGACGGTAGTTTACAATTGCCGTTCGGGATGCGAATGGTGAAAGGGGATGCGGGGAAGGTGGAGATGGAGTGGCTGGATAATACCTCGACTGTCACGGCACAATCGACAGACCGGTTGATGGTGGCAGCTATTTTTGACAACGAGCCATATCAACCCGTGGTGTTGGAGAACGTGACGGGATGTCGCGCTGACGGGCGGGGTGTCGCGAGTATCCCGGGAGGGGAATGGAACGAGGTTCACCTGTACTGTTTCTTCGGGGCGGCTGACGGACGGCGTTATTCCCCGTGCATGTATTTCTCTGTTTGTAAATCTTAAATCATCACGGTTATGGCTACATTCAATCCTACTATATTTCAAGATATCTCGGGTTCCGTGGGGAACGTGACGACGTACAAGTTGGGCGACAAGCACGTGGCGCGGGCGAAGGCGTTCGAGGTGAAGGACGCAAAGACGCCGGCGCAGTTGAAACAGCGTACTCGGGTGAGCGTGATCACGAAACTGCGGCGTAGTTTTAACGCCGCTTTGGAGACAGGGTATTGTTCTTCCTCGAAGAAGGTTTGTCTGAATTGTTTCATGAAGGATAATGTCGGGAAAGTCAAGGTGGATGATGATATGAACGTGACCTTGGATTTGTTGTCGCTTTCCCTGTCGGGTGGAGAACTCGACATTCCCCGGGTCGGGGCAGAAATAGAAGCGAACGAACGGCAAGTGCTGTTCCGGTGGGAACGGCAACCATTGATGCCTCGTGCCGCGAAAGACGATCGTTTGTTCGGCGTGGTGTACGAGCGGGTGTTGCAACGAAGTCGGCTCGTGGAGTTGGGAACGAGGGGAGAGAGTGGCGAATTGGCATGGATGCTGCCCGAGGAGTGGGACGCGGGGCAACTGGTCGTTTACGGGTTTGCCGCCAGCGCCAACGGGCGAAAGGCATCGGGGACGCTGGGAATATTGGGGTAATATATAAATAAGGCTTTATCAGTTGAATTTCAGTGATAAAGCCTTATTTTGGGATATCCTTATCAGGGGTTGTCAATTACTTTTTTGACAACCCCTGATTGTTTATTTAGAGGTTATTAGTGTCTTGCCCGTGCTTTGATGATTTCGAAGAAATCGGCTGCTTTCAGTGAAGCACCCCCGATTAATCCGCCGTCCACGTCAGGGTTGGAGAATATCGCATCGGCGTTTCCGGCGTTGCAGCTCCCCCCGTAAAGGATAGAGGTATCGTCGGCAACGGTTTGCCCGTATTTCTCGGCTACCACGGAACGGATGAAAGCGTGCATTTCTTGTGCTTGGTCGGGAGTGGCGGTTTTGCCGGTTCCGATAGCCCAAACAGGTTCATAAGCGATAACCACGTGAGCGAATTGCTCCGGGGTTAAGTTGAAAAGACCGTCAACGAGTTGTTGTTTTACCACTTCAAAATGTTTACCCGCTTCTCTCTCTTCCAGTACTTCACCCACGCAGAAGATGATTTCCAGTTTGCTGTCCAATGCTTGTGCTACTTTCTTCACGAGAATAGGGCTTGTTTCCCCGTAATAACTTCTTCTCTCGGAGTGTCCTAGAATCACGCATTTTGCCCCGGTGGAAGCAACCATTTCGGCTGATACTTCACCCGTGTAAGCCCCGGATTTTTCGGTTGCGCAATTTTGCGAGGAAACCATGATCGAGGGTTCCGTGATATTGTGAGCCACCTTTGCCAAATGGATGAAAGGGGTTCCAAGAACAACCAACACGCCTTCTGCACCTTCCTTGTATCTCACGTAGTCGTTCACTTCTCTTGCCAATTCGACACCTTCAGCGAAGGTTTTGTTCATTTTCCAGTTACCTGCTACAATCTTTTTTCTCATGTCTATAGATTTAAATCGTTGTGTTTTATTTAGTTTCTTCTTTTCTTTATACGGGGAAAAAGTAAATATGCTACAAAGAAAAGAAGGATAAAGGAGTAAACCAAATAATTCCGTTGCATTTCTTGTTGACTCTGCAAGCAATAGGCTGCCAAGTCCGTGTCTTTTAAATCTTTGATATCCGGGATATCTTTCCCTGCGCGTTTGTCCAGAATGGTTCCTTGCCGTAAAATAATCACGCCGGGATTGGAACGGATCATGGTTTTCAACTGTATCTCGTCTGCCGCGCAGAACTCGTACGGCACGTGATGGCGGGTTCGGTAGGCTTGGATATCCTTTCGCGAGGAAGAAGTTAAACCGTAGAACCTGTATCCTTTTTCCCGCGCCAGATTTGCCAATCGGTTCAAAGCGGGTTGTGCATCGGCGTCGCTTTTGTTGATATTATAGGCAACTGCAAGTATCGTGTAATTGTCATCTTCAAGTATTTCTTCCGTGATGTTGCCCAATTCCGGGTGTTCGATCACGAGATCGTGTATTGGGGTGATGTATCCTTTCTTTACCAAGCGTTCTGAACTACTCTCGTATTCCCAGTTTACGGTATCCTGCCAAGGGTAGTTCTCCTCTGTGAATGATTGTATTTCTCCGGTCTGCCTGTTCTTGTATTTTAGAGTCACCTCGTACTGGTCGGGTTCGGCTCCCTCCGGTAGTCGCATTCCCTCGGCAATATTTTTACCGATCGCGTAGGGGCGGAAATCTATCAAGGGTAAATGACGGTAACAATAGACGGACAGACACAACATTCCGGCTCCCGCGAGCACGAGCATCGAGAATTGCCCCAGCGGGGTAAGTTGGGGTTTGTACTTTTCGCGATAAACAAAGACCACGATGGCAAATAATAACAAGACGATATTCTTCCAGAACGTTTGCCAATTGGTCAGTACGAGGGCATCCCCGAAGCACCCGCAATCACTGACAGGATTCGTCAAGGCGAGCGCTAACGTCAACGGCGTGAAAAATGCCATGAATAGTAAAGCTCCCCAAGCGAGGCGGGATACCCATAGGTTGAACAGTAACGCTATCCCAATCAGTAATTCTGCCAACGAGAGGGCAAAGGAGAAAAATAGTGTCGTGGCATTCATCCAACTCATGCCGAATGCGTTGAAGTAGTCGGTGAATTTATAATCCGACCCTAGCGGATCTATCCCTTTCACGAAGCCGGAGTAGATAAATACGATACCGACCACGATCCTGCAAAGATTTTGAATGAATTTGCTTATCATGTTTACTTTTCTAGTTTTCAGTCTTTAATTCTCCACGACCAGGCGAATTAACCCGAACACGGCGTAATTCACCATGTCGAAGTAGTTCGCGTCAATACCTTCCGATATGATTGTCGCTCCTTGATGATCTTCGATCTGTTTGGTCCGATTGATTTTCATCAGGATTAAGTCCGTGTACGAGCTGACGCGCATTTCCCGCCACGCCTCGTCGTAATCGTGGTTTTTGGCGAGCATGAGTTCTTTCGCTTGCAGGAAATAGTTCTGGTAGAGATGCAATATTTCCTCTTGCGGGGTGTCGTTGCCCGGACCGAGTTGCAATTGAATCAATCCCATGATGGAGTAGTTGATGATGCCGATAAATTCGGGAACGATACCTTCTCCTACTTTCGTGACTCCTTTCTCTTCGATACTCCGGATTCGGTTCGCTTTGATATATATCTGGTCAGTGATCGACGTCGGGCGGAGTATTCTCCACGCTGTCCCGTAATCCTGCATTTTTTTCACGAAAATATCCTGACATATATCTATCACTTTATCATATTCTTGCGCTGTGTTTGGCATAATTCTATCGTTTTTTAGTAACAGAATTTGAAAAATAAGTTGTTTCTTTGAAGTGTAAAATTAGTCAAATAATTCAAAACCGGAAATTGAAATTGGAAAATTATGATGGAGATCGTTTTAAAATTACTGTCTGGGTCCGGTTATCGAGAATGTATTTCTGGGGGAACGATGGATGCGTTGGATGTTCGGAACGATTACCGAGATGGGAATACTTTGTATTTTGAAGCATATTAATATATTTGAGTTCGGCACAATTCTTTCTTTTTGAACTTTAGAAAATATGGTGGAATAGAATATTTTCTAAAAAATTGTAGGGCATTTTCCGTTTTTTTGTTTTAATTTTATTAACTTGCAAGAATTAGATTGATTTTGGAATAATAGAAATTGATGATTATGGAATATCTATCATTTCGTTTTGACCATATTGTGGTTACGTGATATGTTGTGTTGTATGTAATATTATTATAAATCAGTGGTTTATGAGGATGCGATTGATTTTTATTTGTTCAATTTTATGTATTGTGTGTGTATTGAGTTCTTGTTATAAAGATACAGGTACGAACGTTATTTCAGGGAATTCTTCAAAATTAGTGTGGAATGAGGAACTTTGGCATACATTGCAGAATGATTCAAACTTTATAAAAATCGGAGAACTTATACTGAAAGATCGTATTGCATTTAATAAAATAAAGGGGCAGGCTGATTCGGAAATTGAAGTACGGAAACAAATGGATTCTTATATAGTAGCAAATTCTACTATAAATAAAGCTATTAGTAAACAATTGGTTATATTGCACGATAGATATTCTGAGTTTTCAAATAAATACTATTATTATTTTTTAGATTCTATTAATATAAATCTATCTACGCTATCTAGCCGTTCGCAGGAATGGGAGGTAATTGGTGATTGTACTAATATGAGAATGTACTGTGGTATTATAGCCCAAAACATGACAGAATTATATGAAGCTTATTGTTCTTTATGTAGTACTTGCCAATATAATGCTTTCACACCTGAGCATGCAGTATCTGTTGCGATTCAAAGAATTAATTTTTTTACGAATAATGAGCATAGAATTTTATTAAATAATTATTATTCCCTTGTTTTTATCGTTGGGCGTAATAGTCCTTCATGTGAATACGCTGGTCAACTAGCCTCACAATTTTATGAAATGGGTTCTTCAATTAGGTTTGTTGCTGAAAAAATGAATCAGTTAAAGTATTATAGACAGTATCCTGATGTTCTGTTTGGACTACCTTCTTGTAAAAAGTGTGGTGATTATATTATAGAAGGAGGGGATTCTTCAAGTGGCGGAGATGCCGGTGTTATGCCGGGAACCGTCGTGACTGAAGTACAATGGTGGCCGTCAACACATGAAAGAATTATTTATGATGCGCTTGAAAATGAATGTTTAACACAGGAACAGCTTGATTCAATTAATCTGGGAAGTTTATTAGCAGATAAAGAGGTTGGGGCACAAGATACGGCAAATGCACATAAACATGCGATGCGACAACTGAATGAAAGTATCGAAGATTGTATAGTTAAGATGCGTGATTATTTTGTGGACGAGATGTTGATTTTTTTTAATGATGGCAATTATATAGCTTTAGGTAAAGGTTTGCATCTAATCTCAGATGCGTATAGTCCGGCTCACCGTTTAAAAGTTTGGAGAGGTAATTTCTGGGCATATTTACCGCATATTGCGGAAATAGGTGCTGCAAACCAAAGTGGAGTAGATAAGTCTATTGTCGCTGTAAAATGGATTTATAATGAAGTTGTTAATAACGGTAGAAATCCCGGGACTGTATTTGACGAATGGATAGATGAGAGAAATCCCATTGCACCTAAAAGAGCAAAAAAATAGAACATATGCAAAAAAACAAGATTCAAATATTATGCCATTTGGTATTTGTAACTTTAATCGGAATGATATGTAATGCTTGCTTTGTCGTTAATGGCAAGTATTGGGATGTACGTGAACCTTACGAGGCGATGAATCCCACGGAATACGTATTTGATTTTCCAATTCAAACGGTACGAGGGATGATTGATAGTTGTTTTGATTTGTCTGTTAGTGAACGTTTTAAGGATATATATGTTAGGAAATTAAGATCTGATTTATTCAAGTTAATACACGCCGAAGAGTTTCAATCTTATGTATTCAGGGACAAAAAGGGAAACTATTTACCTATGATTGTTTATCCAGTCTTGATGATTGATTCGTTAGGAGAAAATCAGACTATGATTCAAGTGAAATCAGAGGAGCATACGATTGTAGCTGGTAAACGATTTGTTTTTTTTAATCCAGAAAGATTCTCTATGTGGGCTATGCGTTATAAAAGGGAAAAATCATCCACAATTGAAGAATATGAAATATTGCGTTATCTTGGCAAAAGATTAGGACAGATGAATATGCCTCCAATTCATTATCCCAAAGCAATGACATTAGAGGAAGTGAAGTCTAGGTTTTCGTATTTTCCATTCTCTGAAAGTGATTTGGAGTTTGGAAAATGAAAGATATATTTCAAATAGTCAAAGTCATAATTAGAAATAAATACTATATTTGAATTATAGAAATATGGTTTAATTTGTGATTTATATAAAATTTATTTTATTGATTTTTAGATGATAGAATATATATATAACGAAATTTCTTGTATTTCTGTAGTGTAAAAATTCAGTCAAATAATTCAAAACCGGAAATTGAAATTGGAAAATTATGATGGAGATCGTTTTAGGAGATAAAAAAGTTAGTTTGGAGCGACCTGTCGTGATGGGTATTTTGAACGTGACACCCGACTCTTTTTATGACGGGGGAAAGTACTTGAGTGAAATCGGGGTAATCAAGCGCATCGACGAGATCGTGGAGCAAGGGGCGGGGATTATTGACGTGGGAGCTTATTCCACTCGTCCCGGGGCTGCTTTCGTGAGCGAGGAAGAGGAACTTTCACGGTTGAGTTTTGCCGTCGAGCTAGTGCGTAAATACCATCCCGAGGTTTCGGTTTCGATAGATACGTTCCGGTCGGGAGTGGCAAAGGAGATTAATCACTGTCTGGGACCGGTTATCGTGAATGATATTTCCGGTGGCACGATGGATGACAGGATGTTCGAAACGGTTGCCGGGATGGGGGTACCCTATATATTGATGCACATTCAAGGTACGCCGCAAGATATGCAAGTAAACCCACGCTATGATGACGTGGTACGTGAGGTTGGGGAGTTCTTCACGGAGCGTATAGCCCGTCTGAATGCCTTGGGATTTAATAATATCATACTGGATCAAGGTTTCGGTTTCGGGAAGACCGTGGCACATAATTATCAATTGATGGATAAAATGGAGTCTTTTCTCGATTTTGGATATCCTTTACTCGTGGGCATTTCTCGCAAAACGATGATATGGCGTTTATTGGATATTACCCCGAAAGAGGCACTGAACGGTACTACCGTGCTCAACACGATATCGCTAATTAAAGGTGCTCACATCCTTAGGGTTCACGATGTTCGTGAAGCCGTGGAGGCAGTGAAGATCGTGGAGGCGATGAGAGGGTGATAATTTGAATTACCCTCTATCTTTCCCATGCATATAGTATTCTTTCGTAATCACCGTCTTCTTGCTGTACGTACCAGAAAGGATCTCCGTAACCAAGATATTCGTAAATTTGTTTACCATTACGAGCAGAATAGGGTATATATATTGTTGACACAAGGTTAGGAACACTCTGTTTGGTGATGTTAAGATCTGTTAGTTTTTGATGAAGACCACCAAAATGGATATAGTTTAAATCATAAAATGGTCCATCACCTAAAATAAGTTCTTCTAGTTGATTTTCGCTACAATTCAAATGAATCAACCTGTAATTGGAGGAAATGTCTATGGAACGGAATTGATTGTTACTGCAATCTAGCTCTTTTAATTTCCTGCATTTTGATGTGTTTAATGTTTCCAACTTATTCGTGTGGCATATAATTTTAGTCAATTCATGTGCTTTGGGAATGATTAGTGTATGCAGTTGATTATTATAACATTCTACCGTCTGTATATTAGTATATGTACTTAAATCGAGTGCTGTCAATTGATTGTCATATATAGAGAATTTTATTAAGTTAGGCATTTCTGGCATTTCGAATGTGGATAACTGATTTATGTTAGCATATAATTCCTTGATTTGGTTACAATTTTTTATATTCAAGTATTGTAAGTTGTTACTGGTGCATTCAAGTATTTCTAAAAGAGGACAGAAGGAAACATCTAAAGATTTAAGTTTATTCAAGTAGCAATTGATATATTTGATTTTAGTACAATTGTTTACGTTTAGTATTTCTAATTGATTGTCGAAACATTCTATCAGTTCTAAATCAGGGCAATTGTTTGCTTCTAATTTTGTTATGGAGTTCATCCCGCACCTTAATTCAGTTAGTTTAGGGAAATAACTTAAGTCAATAGAAGTGAGTTGATTATAATTTAGATTGAGTTTGGTGATGTTTTTAAATAACCCATAGATAGAAGAAATATCTTTGATGTGGCTGCTGGGAAAGTTTAGGGATGTGGCGGATTCGAGACAGGGTGCTTTCGTGTATAATTTCCCGGAAGGGGTAAAAGCGTCTGGAAATTGTGATATTAAAGCGTACCATAAGCTTTTATCTGGGATTTCAATGTAGTCTGAAGCGCCAACATTTATTTGAGTTTGTTCAAATGGCGTCTGTTCGATAGAAATTTCGATAGGCTGCTGCGAATAAGCACTGAAATTTATTTCTGCGCTTGTAATCATTCCAGACGAGATTGGAATAGGTTGTGTCATAGACCAAGAGTCAGTTACTTGGTGATCCTTGGTGTAAAAAGTAATTGTTAATGTGACAGGAATATCTTTTTCTATAGGAAATAAATAAACAAAATAATCAGGAATCTCGTGCCTGTCGTAATAATTTTTCTCAAAATAGATCGGTTGTGAAACAATCGTACACTTTTCTTGACTTAAAAATTGGTCTTTAATTAAATAGCGTTTGCCATTAGGGCGTTCAATCGTGAGTGTGAAATAAGCATTGGTTCCGACTGCTAAAGGTTCTTTGCCTTGTCGAATGGATAATGCACCACTAAATAGATTGAATTTGCAGTTTGAATATTTTTTTGTGTCAGAAGATGTAATATTTTGTTTGGATAAATAACATAGAGAGTTTCCGTTACTGGAATAATTGATGGATACCGTGTTAAAATCTTTAATTCCGTCGGGAGTAATTTCGCATCCTTCGACACCTACAGTAATATATTCTCCGTTTACTAAATTTACATCTGTGTAATTCGTGTTACAAGGGAGTTTGTGGAGCAACTCTTCCGTGCTTGCATCATATATTAAAAGAAATCTGTTATTGTCATTCTGATGATTTTGTTCATCGTAAATGGGGAATAATCTGTACATTTGTTCTTGTTCCTGAGGGGAGTCAGAGCTTTCTTTACTGCACGTGATAAAGAGAATTGGGAGCAGAAGAATATATATAATTTTGTTCATAAGCTTGTTTATTCCTTTTCAAGTTTACCTGTAATACAATATTCATGATTTACGATAGGAGTATATGATCCTAAATGCCATATCCGAGAATAGAGATCGTCATAATATATGGTGGATGTGATATCGCAAGATTGATTTTTTGTCGTGAAAGAGTATACTTTGAAGCTGTAATTTGAATTTGCTTTTGCAGAAATTGTTATCTTTTCTTGATTGATATTTCCATTTGATAGTTTGTATGAGCACCCTACGTTCGTGATAATACTTTTTACTTCAGTAATATTGGAGGGGAGAGGATTATCTTCAGGGGTAAAAGAAATAATGCCTACTTTGCGTTTAAGTTCAATAGATATAGGGTCCATATCGGCTTGTGGCGTGAGTAAGATTTTTGAAGAAATGTAAATATCATTTCCGAATTGTTCTTCGTCGTTGAATGTTAGATCGATACTTGCGGTGGAAAGTTTTTCCATATTTTGGATAAAATTTTCTGCATTTCCCATGAATATAATTTGATAAGTGTAGCCGAGCTGGAGTTGTACAGTTACTTCTCCATTATCAGGCACGAGCACTCCGTATAAATCATCGTCTTGATAAAATAATCCGACAATACTAACTTCACTACTTCGACTACCATTCATAGGTGTCATGTGATATTCTAGTTTAGGTCTGAATTTTACCTCAATGAATTCATTATCAGTAGTATTTTCTCGCGTACAATTTATCAAAAGTACCAATGTAAATAATGTTATATATTTTTTCATTTGTTGTGATAATTTTATTGTTAATCGGAATCATCTCCACCCCAGTATTCTTGTTCGATGCCATTTTCATCGATGTAATACCATTCTTGTGGACGAATTTTTTTGTATGTTGTCACGATATTTGTACCATTACGCGCGGAATAAGGCATATGTAGAAACCAGAGATTGGAACTTTTACCACTAAGCCCTTCAATATCTGTAAATGTATGGTATTTTCCGGTACACCGGATTTGCATTAATTCTGGTTGTATTTCTGAATTTAAGATGATTCTTTGTAAGTAGTTGTCATGACAATTGATACTTTTTATACCGGGATTGTGCGTGAGATCTAATTCCGTTAATAAGTTATTTGGACAATTTAGGTGAGCGAGTGTTGGATAAAAGGATAAATTTAGTTGAGTTAAGAGATTGTTCGAGCAGTCAATATTAGTGTATATATCTTCTTGGCAGAGGATTAGTTCTTGTAACTTATTGTTGTCACAACCGAACCCTGTTAATTTTTCATTATTGCTGACATCTAAACTTGTTAATAAATTATTCGTGCAATTGAATGCAATGAGATTATTGTTTTGACTAATATCTAAGTTTACAAGTTGGTTGTAATCGCAGAAAAAATTTGTCAGTAATGAACATTGTCTGATATTGATATTCGTGAGTTTATTGTTTGTGCAAAATAGTGTTAATAGTGCGGGATTATCAGAAAGGTCTAAAGTTTTCAAATTATTATTGTCGCAATAAATTTCCCATAGTTTATCGCAATGGGTAGTGGTTAATTCTTCTAATTGATTGTTATTACAATTAATGATTTCAAGTTCTGGACATGGAGATAAATCTAATTTTATTAAATTATTATTATTACATGACAAGGATGTTAGCAAGGGAAAATGGCTCAAGTCGAGTTGCGTTAATTTATTATTATTTATAGTCAACCCAATAATATTTTTGAATAGATTATATACGGGTGATAAATCTTTAATTCCTCGTCCTCCTAAATTTAAATATTTAGCAGAAGTGATGGAATTGTGTAATCTATTTATCCTGTCTTGTTTATCAAAAGCAGAGTAGAATGACCATTTTAAAGCTTCCCTTAAATTCTTTTCTTCAATATATATATAATCGGAGGGGGCAACATAAATATCTGTATATTCGAATGGTTTTTGATTTATAGTAATGTTAATCGGGAGTTCGTCAATAGCGCTAAAGTTAATCTTGGCACTTGTTATCATTCCGCTTTTGATAGGTATTGGGGTTGTAAATGTCCATTTGTCTGTTGAAACTTTATTTTTATCATAGAATGTGATTGTTAAAATTGCGGCTGTTTCTTCAGGTGTTGGAAAAAGATAAAATTCATGATGGGGGGTATAGATCGTTCCGTTATATTGTTTTGAAAAATGTATTGGTTTTGACGTGATCGTACAACTTTTATTACTTGTTTGCTCGGAATCAATTAGAAATTCTTTTCCTTCCGGGCGGTCAATAGTTAAAGTGAAGTAGTCATTATTACCACACTCTAATGGAACGTTGTCTTGAAGAATCTGAATGGCTCCGCATAAAGGGCGAAATTTGCATACACAGACTTGTTCACTATTTTCTTTATTCAGAGATACTGTTGCTTTGGAATAATAATAAAACTCAGAACCATCTTCCGAACTTGGAATATATGCAGATTGTAAATTTTCTGATTGTGCCAGTTCTTTATTTTTGCTTTCTAGACCAATGATACAATATTCGCCTTGTGGTAAATATAGTGGTGTATTTGTTTGATATTTAGTTGTTTGTGTTAGTATTCCCGAGTTCTTTTCATACACGTAAAAAATAATATTTTGTTTGGGATATGTATTTTCTGGATATTTAATTTGTAATTTTATATTGTAATTTCTCTCTGAATCATTGTTTTCACAAGCTGTTATTACCGAGAAAAGAATGAGGAGAAGTAATATTGATATTAATCGTGTTTTCATATAGGCGAGAATTTAAATTTGATCTTTCAGTTTTCCGCTCAAGCGGTACTGATGATTTATACGAGGCGAATATGTCCCCATTTCCCAAATACGTGATGCGCTTTCTTTATACTGAATATCAGAGGTTAATTCACAATTTTGGTCATTGAAAATGAATGAATAAATTATGAAGTTATAGTTTGATATTTGATCAGATCTAACAGTGATATTTTTATGGTGTGTGTAACCGTTATGAAAAATATATCCGAATCCGATCTCTGTAGCATGTGTATAAACATTACTAATCTCTGTTGGGATTGGATCATCCAGAGACGTGAAGGAGATTATTCCTATTTTGCATTCAAGTGTTGCAGCCAATTGGACTGATGAGTTAGCTGTAAATTGAATGATTGGAGCGATATAAATTTCATCGCCAAATTGTCCGGAATGAATTGTGTCCATGGAAATCATGGCTGTAGAAAGTTTGTCGATATCTTTTAGAAATGGAGTTGCATTACCCAAGAATTGTGCATGATAGATCCCACCAAGTTGTAAAATTGTTTTATATACTCCATTTTGAGCTTTTACTATATCAATTAATTGGTCATTTTGATAGATAAGACCTATGATTTCAATATCGGAACTCCTTGCCGATAGACTTTTCATCGGTGTCAAAGTATATTCTGTCTTGGGAATAAAAGTAATTTCAATCAGATTTGTTGCTTCTTTTGAAATGTCAGTACAACTAAAAATGATTAAACATATGAATAATATAAAACATTTGTTCATATCTTAAAATAATACACGTTTATAGATATATAAAGATATGAATAAAAAAAACAATATATTAGTATTGTGAATGTTTTAACAGTGTTAATTATTTTAATGTTTTATGGAATAATGGGTGAATTACATGCCATAGCACGATTCCGGCAGTGACGGAGATATTGAAGGAGTGTTTTGTCCCGAATTGCGGTATTTCAATGCAGTTGTCCGAGAGGTCGATGACTTCCTGCTGCACGCCTTTCACTTCGTTGCCGAACACGAAGGCGTATTTTTGTCCGGGAGTGATGGTAAAGGTTTCGAGAGAGATGCTGTTCTCCGCTTGTTCCACGGATAGAATGGTGTACCCCTCGTTTTTCAATTCTTTCACGGCATCGGTAGTTTCCTCGAAATATGCCCAGTCGACGCTTTCTTCCGCACCGAGGGCTGTTTTGTGTATTTCCCGGTGGGGTGGGGTGGCGGTGATACCGCAAAGGTATATTTTCGACAACCGGAAGGCGTCCGACGTGCGGAATACCGAACCGATGTTGTTCAGGCTGCGCACGTTGTCAAGAACTACTACAAGCGGGAGTTTTTCAGCCTCTTTATATTCTTCAGCAGAGAGGCGGTTCAGTTCTTCGTTGAGGAGTTTGCGATGGGACATGAAATTGAAAATTGAAAATTGAAAATTGAAAATGAGGGTGAGTCATTTCGATTTCCAATTCGGGGTTATTAATGATAGTTTTTAGTTTATTTGAAGATTGAATATGTTTTTTGAGTTTTAATTTTCAATTTTGCATTTTCAATTTTCAATTGTTTTGCCGAGTAAGGTGGCTGCCGTGCATTCGGTTACTCGAACTTGAACGAGGTCGCCGACTTTAGCGCCATTATCCGGGAACACGATCACTTTATTTTGGCTGCTACGCCCGAAAAGTTCGTCCGATTTCTTTTTGGAAACACCTTCGACCATAACTTCGAAGACTTTACCCACGTCTTTCAAGTTACTTTGATGAGATATTTCTACTTGCATGTCAATCAGTTCTTGCAGGCGTCTGCCCTTGACTTCCTCGTCCACGTTATCCGGTAAGTTACGGGATGCCATGGTGCCGGGGCGTTCGGAGTACTTGAACATGAAAGCGGAATCGAACATCACTTCTTTCATCAAATCGAGAGTTTGCCGGTAATCTTCCTCGCTCTCGTTGTGGAAGCCCACGAACACGTCGGTAGATATTCCACAATCCGGGACAATCTCACGGATGGCACGGATACGGTCCAGATACCATTCACGGGTGTATTTCCGGTTCATGTCTTTCAACACGGAGTTACTGCCGGATTGGAAAGGCAGGTGGATGTGTTTACAGATATTGGGATAAGTGGCGATTGCCCGAAGTATGTCGTCATTCATGTCTTTCGGGTGTGACGTGGCGAAACGGATACGCATGTCCGGTACCGTTTTTGCAACCATGGCAAGCAACGCCGGGAAATTCATTTCCGTGTTATCTCCCCGCCACAAGTACGAGTTCACGTTTTGCCCGAGTAGGGTAACTTCTTTATATCCTTTTGAATGGAGGTCGAGTACTTCGTTGATGATGCTTTTCGGGCTGCGGCTGCGTTCGCGTCCCCGCGTGTAGGGCACGATGCAGTAGGTACAGAAGTTGTTGCATCCCCGCATGATAGACACGAATCCGGAGATGGCCGTTTCGTCTATGCGGGAAGGGCAAATGTCTTTATAGGTTTCGGTTGTCGATAATTCGATATTGATGGCTTTTTCTCCTTTTGCCGCTTTTTCTATTAACAAGGGAAGGTCCATGTAGGCATCCGGTCCCACGACGATATTTACGTTTTTTTCCTGTTCGAAGAGAGCGTCGCCCAATCGTTCCGCCATACATCCCATGATGGCAACCAACACGTGCGGTTTTTTCTTTTTCACCTCGGTGAAGCCTTGTACTCGCCCGCGTACCCGTTGTTCGGCGTTTTCACGGACAGAACAAGTGTTGACCAGAATTAAATCCGCCTCGTTTTTGTCTTCGGTTCGTTTGTATCCTTTATCTTCTAGTATGGCTGCCACCACTTCGCTATCCGCCACGTTCATCTGGCAACCATAAGTTTCTATGTAAAAATTCCGTATCTCCATTCTCAAATTTTATTTCCGAGGTGCAAAGGTAGTGAATTTCATTCAAAATCCTACCGTATTCCCAAGGTAATCCTAGGGTAATAATATCTCTCCTTGCTTGCAACCCAAGTGTGTGGCACTTCTAGCATCGTGGGGAAACGGTGGGATAAGCGTGTTGCGAGTGGTCGGTAAGGGGTGTGAGGTAGTAATACGGTGGTATTACCGGGGGATTAGTCAAAAATGAAACTGTCAAATCGGCAGAGAACATTTTTTGGCATAACTATTGTCATTTAGTTGTCGTAAAAATTTGAAGTACAATTAAATTAAAAATATAGAGTTATGTCAACAGGAAAGATTGGAGTTTCAACAGGGAATTTATTCCCGATTATCAAGAAGTTTTTATACTCGGATCATGATATCTTTTTGAGAGAAATTGTATCGAATGCCGTGGATGCTTCACAAAAGATGAAGGTGCTGGCTTCGAACGGGGAGTTTAAGGGTGAACTTGGTGAGTTGAAGGTAAGAGTGAAGGCTAACAAAGCGGCAGGTACGTTGACGGTATCGGATAATGGTATCGGAATGACGCGGGAAGAAGTGGAGAAGTATATCAATCAGATCGCTTTTTCCGGCGCGGAAGAGTTTATGAACAAGTACAAAGATAACGCGGCGGCTATTATCGGTCATTTCGGGTTAGGCTTTTATTCTTCGTTCATGGTGAGTGACAAGGTGGAAATCGTGACGAAATCTTATAAAGAGGGGGCGAAAGCGGTGAAATGGTCGTGCGAGGGGAATCCGGAGTACACGTTGGAAGAAACGGAGAAAGCCGAGAGAGGTACGGACATTATCATGTATATCAACGAGGAAGAGAAGGATTTCTTGGAGGATTCGAAGGTAAACGAGTTGCTGACGAAATATTGTAAGTTCCTGCCTATCGAGATTATTTCCGGGAAGAAGAAAGAGTGGAAAGACGGTGAGTACAGGGATACGGACGAGGATAACCATCTAGCAAGAAACCTTTTTCAGCAATATCAGATTCAGCCAAACGCT
>OGKG01003050.1_pt1 | contig 16278 bp, 12 predicted proteins | sample 1572201 | NCBI WGS metagenome assembly OGKG01 (sample SAMEA2582146, study PRJEB24529) | metagenome | biome: Human gut stool | place: China | collected 2011 | reverse complement strand
AACAACGGCCAGATCAGCGTCAGCGACGCAACCGCGCACGCTGCCTGCCTGACCGCCAAGGACGTCAACGCTTCCGCCATCGTCACGGTGTCCGAGTCCGGCAACACCGCCCGCCTGCTGAGCAAGTACCGCCCCGCACAGCCCATCATTGCCTGCGTCATGAACGAGCAGGTGCAGCGTCAGCTGGCCATCTCCTGGGGCATCACCCCGCTGATGATGGCTCTGGCCCACAGCACCGATGAGCTGATCGAGATGTCCACCAACCTGGCCAAGGAGAACGGCTACCTGCACGACGGCGAGCTGGCTGTTGTTACCGCCGGCGTCCCCGTGGGCGTGTCCGGCACCACCAACATGATCAAGATCCACATGATCGGCAACTGCCTGGCTACCGGCGTGGGCATCGGCCCTGAGGGCTCTGCCCTGGCCAACGCCACCGGCAAGGCCTGTGTCTGCCACAACCTGGACGAGCTGCGGGCCAAGTTCAAGCCCGGCATGGTCCTGGTGGTGTCCTCCACCTCCAACGAGATGCTGAGCTACGTCCGTGACGCCGCCGCCATCGTGGTCGAGGAGCCGGGCCTGAACAGCCACGCTGCCATTGCCGGCAAGGCTCTGCTCAAGCCCACCATCGTGGGTGCCGCCGGTGCTACCAGCCACATCCGTGATGGCCTGATGGTGGCCGTGGACTGCGCGCACGGCAGCGTGCAGCGCCTGCAGGCCTGATTTTATCGGAAAGATTGGGAGGAAGTAGCAATGGAACGGATCGCAAGCTTTTGCGTGGACCACACCAAACTGGACCGCGGCATGTACCTGAGCCGCCAGGACGGCGACGTGCTGACCTGGGACATCCGGATGAAAAAGCCCAATCAGGGCGATTACCTGACCACCGGCGCGGCCCACACGCTGGAGCACCTGTTTGCCACCTATGCGCGGAACAGCGCTTACAAGGACGGCGTCATCTACGTCGGCCCCATGGGCTGCCGGACGGGCTTCTATCTGGTCACCCGGGGCCTGACCCCCGCCGAGGCGCTGGCCCTGACCGTGGACTCGTTCCGCTTCATGGCCGCTTTTGAGGGTGCCGTCCCCGGTGCCAGTGAGGTGGAGTGCGGCAACTACCTCGATATGGACCTGCCCAAGGCCAAGGCGGAAGCAGCCGCCATGCTGCCCGTGTTGGAAGCTCTGACCGCTGACCAGCTGCACTACTGATCTCCCCCGGAACCTAACATAAGATGCGGAAAAGGCACATTCTCCAAAAGAGAGCGTGCCTTTTTTGTAATATTCACATAAATTATTCCGATTTGGAAGCTTCAGGAAGCCGTCTCCACCCGGGTACAGCGCACTGCGCAGCGGGCACTGCCGCCGGTGGTACAGGTGAAGAGCGTCAGATCCCAGTCATCGCCGTCCGCCTTGCCCACCATCTCTTCGATCTGGGTAGGCTGCAGGGTCTCCACTTTGGAGACGGTGTAGTCCCACTCCCGGCCATCCATATCCACGAACTGCACCTCCGTGCCCTCGGCCAGCCGCTTGATGGGGCTGAAATGCCGGGCATAGTTGTGGCCGCAGATGACCAGATCATTCGTGAAGACCGAGCCCGCGTACCGCCCCGGGGCAATTTTGAGGCCCGGATAGCTCCACTCGCTCATCACAGGCAGGGCCAGCCCGATGGACGGGATGGAGAGATACCCGATGTAATCCCAGCCATCAATGGCGGTAACGGTCATCTCCCGGGCGGTGTCGTCCACCTGGGTGGGCACCAGAAGCTGCAAATGGTTCTCCTGCTCGTCCAGCGTCGTTTCCAGCTGATCCAGCACCTGTGCCGCCGCTTTCTGGGCGCGGCCATTGTCCCACTGGTTGTAGCCCAGCAGGCCCAGCGCCCCGGCCAGCAGCAGCGCTCCCAGCAGGATGAGGATGGTTCCAAGTCGTCTTTTCTGCATGGCTCAGTGTTTTTTGCGGAGCAGGATGCCCGCTGCAATGAGGCAGGTGCCTGCCGCCGTCAGCACCGGGATGGGCCAGTTCAGCTGGCCGGTCTGGGGCAGGGTCGGGCGGCCATTCAGCACCCAGTCGTCCGGGTTGCCCGGATTGGGAGCCGCGTTCTTATCCGGGCGGCCGTTCAGCACCCAGTCATCGGGGTTGTCGGCACCCGGAGGGGTGTTCTTGCCCGGTTCCTCGGGGATATCCGGAGTCTCCGGTTTGTCCGGGTTTTCCGGCGTGGTCGGTTTTTCCGGCTCGGTGGGCTTCTCGGGTTCCGTGGGTTTGTCCGGTTCCTCCGGCTTGTCGGGTTCTTCCGGCACGTCCGGCGGGGTGGTGGGCGTCAGCGTGCCCACCTTGGGCAGGGCGTCCACATCGTAGAGGTACGTGTCCTCCTCCACCAGCGGCACCGACACCAGGAACGGGTTGATCTTCTCATACCCGGTGGAAGCGGTGCTCTGGACGACGAGATATAGGCCCAGCGGCAGCCGTGAGAAGACGGCCTTGCCATCGGTGTCCACGGTGAGCGTCTCCCCTTTGCTGTCGGCCGGGCGCTTGTCGTCCAGGGTCCGGGCCAGGTCGCTCTCCGAGAGATCGCCGAGGGAAACGCCGCAATTTTCAAAACCATTTGTATAATCGTAGCTTAAATTTCCATTTTGGCGGCTGATGGAGGCCACCTGATACAGGGTCAGCTTGCCGCCCGAGACAGCACTCCCGCTCTCGGAATCCCGGAGGGTCACGGTGATGCTGCCTTTCCGGGTGAGCTCAATGCTGGCGGCCGTGGCGGCGGCAAAAGCCGGGGCCGCGCACGCTGCCGCCAGTGCGACAGCCAGCAACAGCGCCGCCAGCTGTTTACGAATTTGTTTCATGGGGGTCACCTCTCGTCGTTTTCTCATGTTTGCCTGCTTTCGGACGCTTCCGTGTGGTCACCAGAAGCCAGATCAGCAGCACTGCCAGCATGGGCAGGGCAATGACAGGCGCCGTGATGATGGGGTCGATCCGTGTCGCGTCCGCCGTGACACGGACATGTTTCTGGCTCTCCCGCGTGTTGACACGGTGGCCGCGCACCAGCAGGCGGTGGGTATTGATGCCGTAGGGCGTGCAGGTCATCAGGGTAACGTAGTCCTGCCCCTCTACGGGCTGTAATAAATCCGTCTCGGTGGGGAGGACAATGGAGATCCGGTCCACCTCATAGGTCAGCACCCGGTCCAGCACCGTGATGGTGAACGTGTCGCCCGCTTCCAGCTCGTCCAGATTGGTGAACAGCTTGGCGCTGGGCAGGCCGCGGTGGGCCGAAATGACCGCATGGGTGCCCGCCCCGCCCACGGGGAGGCTGCTGCCCTCCAGATGGCCTGCAGCCACCTGCAAAACACCATCGCTGGTGCCGTGGTAGACGGGCAGCTCCACGCCGATCCTGGGGATGGTGATATACCCCATAATGCCCGTGCCGGAGACGTCCAGCGTCTCGTCATAGCCGGAGACCTGCTCCGGCGTGAAGAACGCATTGGGCGTGGCCGCCAGCCGTTGGTTGTAGGCGTCCGCCGCCTCAAAATAGGCGGTATAGTCCGCATCCGACATCTCGTTGACCGTCTCGTCATAGCTGGCCAGCGCGCGGGACTGGTGGCGCTGGTTGACATAATCGCTGACGGTGGGATATAACATCACGGATAGACCCACGAGAAAGATCAGGATCAATATTATGGTACTGCGGTTCTTTTTCATGGGCTACTCCCTAATGTTATCAGGATATTTTTTGCTTTGGGGTTTGGTTTAGCGCTTGTTCTCCATCCGCTTCTTGGTCACCAGCAGGACCACGGCCACAGCCATCAGCCCGCCGCCAACGACGTAGAAGACCGTGGTGCCCATGCCGCCGGTGGAGGGCAGGGTGGTGCCGGCGTTATTGATGACATCTGCACTCAAAGAGCCATTCGTCACATTTGCAGTAAAGCTGATTTCACTGCCATTTACGTCTTTGCCCTCCATGCTGGTTACTTCCGTACCATTATTGGTTGCAACGATTTCAAAGTAAACCGGGTCAATCGTATTATAGCCTGCTGGAGTTTTCGTTTCTGTCAAGCGGTAAATGCCTGCATCCAGCCCGCTAAACGTAAAGACGTTTGCAATGTTGTCAGTATTCGTCGGCACAACTTTCACACCACTGTTCCATGTGCCAAGGTATTCTGTACCATTCACCATAACCGTGTCACGTCCAGCCTCAGATGCAATAAACTTTGACAGCGTAAATTCTGCGCCTGCAAGAGGAACGTTATTGCCATCCGTACCCTTTGTTACTTTATTGATGATAGTTTTGTAGGTAAACACTACAACTGTCTTTTCCGGAGTTTCGCCAGTTCCTTCAGCATTCGGATTATTTGAATACTCCAGCTTAACCTTGTTGGGATTGCCTTTACCGCCAACGACAGCATTTGCATCCAAAGTTGCAGTATAGGTAACTACAATTTTATCACCATGAGCTAGCCCGGACACTGCTGTCTTCAAATCATTAAAAGTAACAGTCAGTTCCTTAGCTCCATCATCCCATGTCGGAGCAAATCCGCTGTTGATTTCATTACGAGTTGTGCTCCCGTCTTTCACATAATAGACCTTGACCGAACCATTTTTATAGGTCATATTGGTCATTGTATCATCAAACTTATACTTATATGTAGTGTAACGACCGTAGCTTTCCGGAAGCGTACCCATCAGTTCAAAATTGATTTCATCACCAACATCATAATCTGCAGTCGCGCCCCATGTAGTTGTCGCACCTGTTGAATCATTTTTTTCTTCAACTTTTTTCTCCACATCCGGTACATCACCCTTGTGGTTTGCAGTCGTATTTCCAACAACTTCCAAAATAAAATCGGTGTACGTCTTTCCTGTATCAATACTACTGTTTTTCACCAGATAGTAACCAGCTGACAGGCCTTTGAAAACTGCAGTTCCATTCTGCGCCGGAGCAGTAGCTTTTACACTGGAAAGTTTACTATTAGATACCAAGTCTTCTGCAAAGCTTTCTGCCAATGTCGATGTTGTTAAGCTTTCTGCCACTGTAGCAGCATTTTCACTGCCCATCTTTGTTGCATTTACACCACTGCCCCACTGAATGTTGGACAGCACTTTCTTGCCAGCTTCATTCACATACAAATCGCCTCTGAAAATCTGGTAAGCTTCATAAGTGCCGTTTGCGTTATTGATGGTCAGCGTGTAGGTTGCTCCGTCTTCCTCCGCAAACGCCGGGACGGCCATGGCCAGCACCAGCGCAAATGCGGCCAGAAGCGCCAGCATCCGTTTTACTTTTTTCATCGTATCGCTACCTTTCTTACGTCCCCTCTCTGAAGACGCCAGAGAGGGGATTTATTTTCCTACGTTCGGTTTGTTGCCGGGGTCAGAGCTGCAGGAGTCACTCTTCCCCCCTTTTCCGCTTGCGCCTGGAGTTATATCCACACAGCACCGCGGCCAGCGCAATGGCCGCGCCGCCTGCCGTGTAAGGAACCGTGCCGCCCGGGGAGCCGGTGGAGGGGAGCTCGTAGGTGGAGGCCTTGGTGTTGGTGATGGTCACCGTACCGCCGGGAGCCACATCGCTAATGCCCTCCGGGTAACTGTAAGACACGGTGAAACCGGGGATCGGGGATTCTTCCACCGTGTAGAGGTAATCCGGGTTAAGGTTTTCAAAAACGTGCTTCCAGCCGCGTTCCGCCGTCAGCGTTGCGGTCTCCGTCGTATTCTTGCCCGCCACGCCCTCTTTCGGCTTGCCGTGCAAAGTAACGCTGATTTCCTTAACCGTGCTGTTTGAAGTCGGAGTTCCGTTCTGGTCGCACCAGTTTTTGTAAACGGTCAGCTTGGTAGGGCGCTTCTGGTTGGTCACGGTCACCTTATCGCCGTCAGCGTAGTCAAGCTGCGTCTGCTCACCGACACGGTTTGTGTATGTGACCTTGTAGCCGTTCGGGACGTCCACCTCTTCCACATAGTAGCGGGTGTTCTCGTTCGAGTCTGTCAGATGCAGCTTCTCACGCCAATCATTGCCCGTATTCAGCGTGACCGTCTGTACTTCCGCTGTGTCCTTGTTAAATACAGTTCCTGTATCATACTTGTATACATTCAGCTTGATTTCTGTCACGCCATCCGGAGGAGACGACATTATCTTGCCATCTTCGTCCGCCCAGACTTTTTGAATCTCCAGCTGCTTGGGTGCGTTGGTAAACTTTCGCTCATAGCTGTGGCCCGTCTGGAAATACGTTACGCTTTTATAATTCGCAACATCCGGGTCTGCCGCATCCGTTTCCTTGGCCTTGCCCGTTGCTGTTTTATAAGCATCTTCCTGCTTTGCTTGCTCGCTGGCATCGTTCTGCATCCAGATAAAGTAGAGCGGTTTCGCATCCAGGACATAGCCGTTCGGCGCTTCGGTTTCCACCAGTTTATACAGCGTGTCAGCACTCACATAAACTTTGCTGTCTTCGTTCGTTCCCTCTATCGGTACAAACGTAATTTCACCATTTTCATCCGTGGTTGCGGTGACCGTTTGCGTCGTGTCCCAAGAGCCGCTCTGCCTATCATACGCCGTCAGTGCAAACACCGCGCCCTTAAGCACTTTGTTCTCACTATTCTTGTCCACTTTGTAGAGCGTCAGTTCGCCATCTTTCGAACCAACCGAACCGCCACCTGCTGATGACTTTATGATTTCTTTGTTTGCTTCCTGCCAGACTGCAGTGACCCGGGCCTTATTCTCTGCCGTAACGTCCACAGTACTATTAACCTGAGAGCGGTCTACAAGATATGTGTAGGTAAACGTGTAGTGTCTGCCGTCCCGCACCCTCAAGGTCATATTGTAGTGTGTTACTTCACTATCACCCTTTTTTTCATCCGTCGTGAGCGTATAATCGTCTGTATCTTGATTTTTCGTATGGTCATACAGTTTTATACTGCTCCGGTCCAGTGTCGCGGTACCGCATTTATTGACGGTAAACGTATCATACAGTGTGATCTCGTTACTCTTGGGGTTCAAATTCAGTTCCTTCGGGTTGATTTCCACCGTGTAGGTCAGTTTTCCGTTGTTGTACTGTTCCACCTTTTTATCCAAGTGGGTGTCACCACGTTTGACCGTGATTGTTGCCGAAGCATCATCGACGCCCGTCCAGCTTGCCGTATTTTGATAGACCTTGGAGGATTCCAGTTGGTTCTCCCAGGCATCCTGCGTCAATTGCAATGCGTAGAAAATACCAATGGTCTGATAGCTTTCCTTGACCTTGTTCGGAATCCGATCCAGGTTTTTGATGGTAAAGGTCAGCGTCTTGCCGTCCGCGCTCTGGGTCACGGTAAAGTTTTCCGGGTCAGTCAAATCAAAGCCCTTAAGGCCATCATGATTTTCCCACGAATATACTGGCGTCCCATCCTCCCGCCAGTATATCTTTGAGCCAAGCGTATCGTCGATTGTTCCATCGTATTTCACTTTTCCACTTGACGGGGATTTTTCTGAGAAAACCGCCTGTGCCGCAGAATACTTATGGGTCAGGTCGTACACCAGCCCGTCCGGGAGCGTATCCACTACGGTGATCTCGTTTCGGCCTTTCGCAGGTTTCAAGGAGATCTTATAGAAGATGCCTTCCTGTTGCGCGGTTGCATAATCATACTCTTTCGAGGGATCCTTGGTATAATTCTGGCCAGCGTCACACGCAACCTGCTTTACGATTTCCTCCTTTTCCTCCGGGGCCTTTTCTTTTTTGTAGGGATACTCTGCCGACTTGTCACCCCAACCCTCGAGATGGGCTTTATTTTGGATGGTGCAAGGCACCTCCTCCGGCACATTGCTCACATCCACATAGGTCGTATAGCCCGTTCCTAATCCAGTGTTTCCGATATTGATCTTGCGGATACCTTTAACAGAGCTCACCGTAACACGGAAGCCGGTCACTTTCAACGCTCTCTGCTCCGCTGTAGGCGCAGCCGTTGACTTAATGCTCTGTTCGCCGGATGCCGTCTGGAATGTATAGGTCACGGTAATACCATCGTTAAATTTCCCCCAGTGCTGCGGACGATAAATGGCATTGTCATTGTCCAGATATACTTCCATTGCACCCTTTTGACCATCTTGATTATTTAGCTGGTCAAACAACTCTCCCAGCAATGCATAATGTTCCGCTGTTTGTCCATTGCCATACGTTGCAGGCTGGAAAGTATCGGAGATCGTCACCTCATCAAACCGTTTTTCTCTTGGAATGAGTGCTGTAATGTACCACGTTGCTTTCTTTAAGCCATTGCCTGCATCTTTCAAAGCAGTATTACCACCAGTGGTCTTGACAAAGCCTCCGCTTTCCTGAATGTTTCCTTTGACCGTGGTACTATCTTTGTCCCCGCCGTCCTTATCCTTAATTGTTACAGTATTCTGAATGGATGTTTCCCCATTCGGCGCGTCGGACTGATACACGATCTTGTAGTAAGGCTTTTCGTCTCCTTCCTTGACCGTCGGGAACGTATAGGTAAAGCCCTGATTTCCGGTTGCCATTACGAGGGTTCCGCCGGGGATTTCTGTTTTGCACGCATCCTCTTTGTCTCCGCCGTAAAGCTTCACCGTGTTCTCGTCAATTTTAGCGGCGCTGTTCTGAATTTCATCCGTCACGACATACCCGCTCAAATTCTGTTTGCCCGGGTTCCGCACGGTGATCGTCCAGGTTACTTTTCTCGTAACGCTGTCATAATTACCGCTTTTCTCGATCCGGTCCGAGAAGTTTTTGCTGTTTTCATCCGGGCTAAACTTGCCATTCCCTGTGTCGGTTGCGATTACGTTGTTGCCGATGCTGCCCGAAAGCTTCCCGTTTTTGCTCAAATCACGGCTGAGCTGATAGCGGTAGGTCAGCTCATAACGCTCCCCAGCCTTCAGCGCGCCGAGACCATCGATTTCAAATTTGGTTTCGGCTCCTTTTGGAGCACCGCCTGCCGGGTTGGTAATCGTCGGTTTTACAAGGATGGACTCACCCGTTTTATCTTCCCCGTTGCTGTACTTTTTTAGAGCAAAATCAGAATATGTTCCGTACAGGTTTTTCCAGTCCGCAATCTGGTCTTCGATTTTCACCTTACCCTCTGTGCCTTTCTCAGACGAAACAATTACCTGATACTCCAGATACGGGTTGCCATTCTTGTCATACTGGATATTTTCGGTGAGAAGCTCTTTTTCCGCATGGATATCTGTATTCTTCTTCACCGTAATGGTCGTTCCGGTACCGGGGAATGCGATCTCCTGTTCCAGCTTCTCTCCGCTGCAGGTTGCCAGTGCTGTAAACCAGAAATTCACCGGCTTCGTTAAGTCGAATGCCTCGAGATCCTCAAAGTGAATGGTCGCCACGCCATCCACTGTAACCTTCAAAGTACCTACAACATTTCCGTCCGGGTCGGTCAGCACGCCATTATCAAGCTCCTTTGCCAGCGTCAGGCCAGAGTTCCAAACGATCGTATCGCAAAGCGTATTGCCATCTTTTCTAAAAGAGTCCGGATTGAGTGACAAAGTACCCTTGACGCGGATCGAGTCTCCCTCCTGGAAAACATAGCCATTCGTTACATCCGTCCAGTCACTGTCTGTTTTTCCGCTCTTATACTGTGCGGCAACCTCAAAGGATTTAAAGGCAGTCTTGTTGAGCTCGTTATTCTCGTCTAGCAAATAAATCACATTGGAATCAACATTTTTGGCTTCCTCGTCCTCATCCATCAAATCGCTGATACCATACCCCTCCGCGGCATTGACGGACACAAAGCTGGTGACATCGGCCAGCGCGACGCTCACTTCGGCCACCTGGTCGATGGTGGTCTCGCCGTCGGACTCGCAGCCGGTGGCGACATCGCCGGAAATGACGGTGAGGGCGGTGGTCAAGCCGCTTTCATCGTCCACCGCCGCGTCGGACACCACGCCAATGGTCTCGCGGCCCTCGGCATTTTTGTACATGACGATATCACCCGGCAGGATGGAGGCAAAATCCTGCGGGTCATCGGTATAATATTCAGAGTTCATGCGGGCAAGCTCGCCACGCAGGGCGCTGATGCTGGCGTACTGAGGGATGACGTCCTGCGGCACGCCTGCATGGTACAGGCAGTAGGCCACAAAGGTGCAGTCCCAGTCAGCATACACCATGGGCTTATCCTTATAATACTGGTCGGCATACATGGTGTAGCCGTTGCCGTCTTCGTCCACGTCAGCCTTGCTCTCGGTATAGCCGAGCTGGCTCTTGGCTACCAGCACCATGTCCTCAGCCCAGTCCGCATCCGTGCGGGCAGGGGTCTTGGCGTCGTACTCCGCGTCGATCTCGGCGTTGGGGTTGACGAGGCAGGCGGCAGTATGCTCGTGCTCTTCCTTGCCGCAGATCAGCACCTTGCCATAGCACTCGGCGGTGTGGTGGTGGACGGTATAGCCCGTGTCGATCTCGTCGTCCGTTTCGGGTTTGGTGGCTTCTTTTTCGGGTTCCGGGTCGGCTGCTGTGTCCGGTTCCCCGGCAAAATCGCTCTCCTCCGCGCTGTTTTCGTTCCTATCGTACAGAGCGGCGCCGTCATCCGTTTTCTCCGGCTCGCCCTCTTCCTGGCCGCAGACCAGAACCTCTTCGAGGGTATAGCAGTCGTCGGTGTGCTCATGCTCGGTGCAGAGCAGTTCGCCGGTCTCCTGGTCGTAACAATAATCCTGATGGACGTGGTCGCTCTCGATGCCGCAGGTCAGCACCTCTTCTTCCTCGTAGCAATCCGAGGTGTGGTGGTGCAGCACCACTTCCGGCTCCGGCTCTTCCTGCGTGGCGGGCTCACTTTCCGGCTCGCTCCCGGCTTCGTCCCAGTCCGCAGCGCTGGAGTCACCGTCCCCTGCGTCATCAGCCGAATCCATCGTTTCTTCAACGATTTCGCCCTCTTCATAGCCGCAGACAGGCTCGGTGCCCTCGATGTAGCAATCGTCGGTATGCTTGTGTTCTTCCTTCCCACAGTAATAGCGCGTGTCATCGGCGGCAAGCGCGATGCCATCCTGATGCAGCCGCCAGCTGACGCTCATGGCGGTCAGCATCGCCAGCACCAGAACCATTGCCACGGTGCGCCGGGCCAAATGACGCTGCCGCTGGACGTTCTGAATGGCTTCCTGGAAGCGATTCTTCATTTCCATAATGGATTCCTTTCCTCAGTGGATCAACGAAAAACCGGACAAGGGCCAGACGCGTAAAAAGACCTTGCCCACGATTTGACTTTTTTCGACACAGCCGATCACCGTACTCCGGCTGTCGATGGAGGTGACGCGGTGGTCGCCCATCACAAAATAGCGGCTCTCCGGCACCTGATAGGGGAACTCGATGTCGCACTCGCCCAGCGCCAGCTCATCCACATAGGGCTCGTCGAGCACCTCTCCATTGACGCTCACGACACCTTTGGTGTCGATGGAGATGACATCGCCTGGCCCGCCGATGATGCGCTTGAGCAGCAGCTTGTTCTGCCAGTAAAAGCCACACAAGTCGCCCGTCTTCCAATCGTCCGTTTTTACCAGCAGGATCACGTCCCGGTCCTGCAGGGTGGGGTTCATGCTGTCGCCCGACACCTGCAGCACAGGCAGCAGCAGCGTGGCCAGCAGCACCGCAATGGCCGCCACCACGATCAGGGTGCCCACCGTACCGCGCAGCACCCGCCAGAAACGCCGCCGCTCGGTCAGGCGCTTCCGTTCCGCATCCACCCGCCGCAAAGCCTCGGTGTCCTGCGGCGTTTCATCCTGCCGGAGCGTGTCGATGACGTCGATCAGCTCCGTGCGGCTCATCCGCCGCAATTTCCGCTCTGACATAATCCCTCCGCAAAGTCTTCCGCAAGGCTTTGTCTTTCATTCCATTCCCAATTTATCTCAATCGCCGCCCTCTGTAAAGCGCGGCACAATCCACGAAAACATTTTCGTTCTTTTTCCACGAAAAAAAACTTTATAAAGATAAGTGGTATCATCAACAGTATAGCACCAATATTTCCTGTTTTCAATCAATTTTCCTAAGATTCTTTACCACGACTCCTGCTTTTCATGATTTATTCCTTTTGCAAAACATCTTTTTGTATTTTTACAACAAAAAAGCACCCCAGGGCAGGAAACCCGGAGTGCTCTTTGATTACACAGTGTTGAACCGCGCGTTTTATTTACTTCTTGGTGCTTCCCATATCGGGGACGAAGCTATTGATCTTCTTGACGGTGTCCACGATGGTGACCACGTTGTTGATGATGGAGCTGCCGGCGGAGAAGACACGGGCAATGTAATTGAACAGGGTGCCGATATCCTTGAACATCTGCCAGCCGGTGGTTTCACCACCAACCAGATAGGTCATCTCCTCCGCATCAATGGCTGCGTAATTGGCGGGCATTTTGAGCTCATAGTTCGTCATAGTAATTTTCCTTTCTTCAGTAAACTCAATAGAAAAGCAAATTCATCAGGAACCCTGTGCGGCGACCACGGTAACCACGACAGCGACCACCGCTGTGACCACCAGCACCGTGCCGACGTTGTCTTTCAGCTTCCAGCTCTTCTCTGTGTCAGCGGCTGCCGGTTCTGTCGTCGTTGTCTTGGCTGCAGTGGCCGTGGCTGTATTCTTTTTGGCCGTCGGCGTCCAGTGCGCGTAGATGGTGGTATCGTCCTTGAAGTTGTACCGCGTGGTGATCTTGGTGCCGCCCACCACATCGTCGTACCAGCCATCAAACTTATAGCCCTCCATGGTGGGGGTGGGCGTACTGGTCAGCCGGTAATTGGAGCCGTACTTGTAAGCATACAGCTGCATGACATCACATGTACCGCCCTGTGCTTCCAAGTAGACGTTGTAATAGCTCGCGTCCGCCGCAAACGCCATGGGCACCAGGTTGCAGCACAGTGCCAGCGTCAGTACGCAGAGCACGAGCTTTTTCCAAAGCTGCTTCATAGACCGCGTCCTCTCTTTCCAAGCGTATTTCCCCGGGCGCTTTCCGGTGTTCCGGGAGCGGCACGTTCCACCCAGCCGCCGGGCGGTTTTCCAGCGCTCTCCCTTGGAACAATTATGAATCGGAACTGGTGCCTTGTCAAGCCCGGATCGCAAAATCGAGGTGGGAATTTTTATGGCATTTTCCGTCATTTTCCGCGTTCCCGGACAGATGTCGCGTTTCCGCGGCCATTCCCCGCCGGTTTCCCGTTTTTGCGCCCCTCTCTGCCGTGCAGGAAACAGCATGGAGGAAAGGCTCACAGCCGGTTCTTTTTCATCAGAAATATTTTACCAGAAATGCCCGTGTCCGCGCAAGTGTCCAAATGGACACAAATCACAGATTTGCGCCTGTTTTATTGGGTTCTGCACAAAGCCGCCCCCAAAAGTTCGTGTAGAACGCACAAAAAACACGGCATAAAAATCCACCGCAGCCGGGCAGGCCCTCGGCGTACTTGTTGGTCAGGATGCTGCCCATGGCCGCCATGACGGCAGGCGAGACGATCCCAAAAAGCGCGGCCCCGCATTGGGCCGGACGGCTTTTTTCTCTGATAACAAAATGCCAGCCTTTCTTCAACCGCAATTTCGACAAAAACGCTTGCTTTTTGAGCCCGCATTGCTTATTATATTCCTATAAAAATGCTGGGTGGTTTTTGTGCAGATCGTCTGCATGGGCACCGCCCGGAAGAACGGAGGAAACCGCATGACCCTTGCGGAAGAGAAACAGGTTCAGCGCAAAGCGGGCATTGCGGCCCGCCGGGCGCTGGCACCGGAAACCCGTGCCGCTGCCAATGCAACTCTCTGCGCCCGGCTGGCGGCGCTCCCCTGCTTCCGGCAGGCCCGGACCATCCTGCTTTACGCAGCCTTTGGCGGCGAGGCCGATCTGGCCACCCTGGCCGAGACGGCCCGGGGCCTGGGCAAAACGCTGGCCTATCCCGTCTGCGGGGGAAATTTCAGCCTGACCGCGGCTGTGCCCGGCGAGGATGGCTGGGAGGCAGGGGCCTACGGCATCCGCACCCCCATCCTGAGCCGGGCAGAGACCCTGCCGCCGGAGGCACTGGATCTGATTTTAGTGCCCTGCACCGCCTTTGACGCCGCCTGCGGCCGGGTGGGGATGGGCAAAGGCTACTACGACCGCTACCTGCTCCGCTGCACCCGTGCGGTGAAGCTGGGCATTGCGTTTGAAGCACAGCGCGTCCCCCACGCCGCTCTGGACGAACACGACCAGCGGCTGGACGCGTTTATCACCGAGGGAGGAATCTATCGTGGAACTGACAAAATCGAGCTGTGAGGGCTTTTTGGAGAGCCTTGCCAGCAAAGCCCCGGTCCCGGGCGGCGGCGGGGCTGCCGCCCTTGTGGGCGCAGCCGGCGTGGCCCTGGGCAATATGGTGGGCAGCCTGACCGTGGGCAAAAAGAAGTACGCGGCGGTGGAGGCGGATGTCCGAGCCCTGAATGCCCGGGCGAAAGTCCTGCGCAGGCGGCTGGAAGCGCTGGTGCAGGCCGACGCGGAGGCGTTTATGCCGCTGGCTGCCGCCTACGGCCTGCCCAAAGAGACGCCGGAACAGCAGGCCCATAAGGCCGCGGTGCTGGAGCAGGCGCTGGACGGGGCCTGTGCCGTGCCTCTGGAGACCATGGAAGCCTGCTGTGAGGGCATTGCGCTGGCGCAGGAGTACGCCGCCAAGGGCAGCGCGCTGGCCGTCTCCGACGCCGGGTGTGCGGCGCTGTTCTGCAAGGCTGCCTTACAGGCTTCGGGCCTGAATGTCTCCATCAATACCAAACTGATGGCAGACCGCGCCCACGCCGAGGCCCTGAACGCCAAGGCAGACGCACTGCTGGCACAGTACGTCCCGCTGGCCGATACGCTCTACGAAAAAATGGCAACACAATTGAGAGGGGAAGTTTAAATGGCAACGATCTTAAAAGGCGCGCCCGTGGTGGCGGCCATGAACGAGGCAAACGCCGCCCGCTGTGCGGCATTGGCCGCCAAAGGCATCACACCTACCCTGGCCGTGGTCCGGGTGGGCGAGCGGGAGGACGACCTCTCCTATGAGCGGGGCGTCATGACCCGCTGCGGCAAGGTGGGCGTAGCCGTCCGGCAGTTTTTGCTGCCCGCCGATGCCACTCAGGACGCCCTGCTGGAAGTCATTGAAAAAATCAACGCGGACAAGTCCATTCACGGCTGTCTGCTCTTCCGCCCGCTGCCCAGGCAGTTCGATGACCGCACCATCCGCGCGGCACTGGCCCCGGAAAAGGACATTGACGGCATCACGGACGGCTCGCTGGCCGGCGTGTTTACCAACACGGCGCTGGGCTACCCGCCCTGCACCGCCCAGGCCTGCCTGGAAATTCTGAAGTATTACGATATCCCCCTCTCCGGCAAGCGGGCCGTGGTGGTGGGCCGAAGCCTTGTGGTGGGCAAGCCTGCCGCCATGATGCTGGACCGCGAAAACGCTACGGTCACGATCTGCAACTCCCGCACCCAGAACCTGCCCGCCCTCTGCAAAGAGGCTGATGTGGTCGTGGTGGCCATGGGCAAGCGCGGCTTCATCGGAGCCGACTGCCTGCGGGAGGGCCAGACCGTTGTGGATGTGGGCATCCATGTGGGCGATGACGGCAAGCTCTGCGGGGACGTCCGCTTTGCCGAGGCCGAGCCCGTGGTGGAAGCCATCACCCCCGTGCCGGGCGGTGTGGGCACCGTGACCACCTCCGTGCTGGTGGGCCATGTGGTGGAAGCAGCGGAGAAGACGCTTTTATAAAAGTTTCATCTATTTATTAATTTTCAATCATAACGCACAAAACGAAGCACAAAACGCAAAACGCGCCCGGGCGGTGAGGAACCGCCGGGCGCGTTTTGCGCTCTAGGGTTATGCCGGGAGGTAGAAAAGAAAATAGGAAAATAGGAAAAAGATAAGGTCAGATGTTACGCGGCGTTCTTTGCCGGGGCAAAGACCAGCGCTTTTTTCCGCTTGTTCTGCATCGAACGGACGATGCAGCTGAGCGTGAAGTTGATGATGAAGTAGATCACGCAGGCGGCACCGAACAGGACCATGACGTCGGAAACATTCACGGTGCCCAGACCGTTGTAGGTGCCCGCGGCACTCAGCAGCTGGCGGATGCGGGCCATCAGCTCGATGGTGGCCACGTTTGCCAGATAAGACGAATCCTTGATGGTGGTGATGACCTGGCTCAGCAGGGTGGGCACGATGTTGCGGTATGCCTGGGGCAGCACGATGTAGAGCAGCACCTCAGCGGTGTTGAAGCCCTGTGCGTAACCGGCCTCAAACTGGCCCTTGGCCACACCGTTCAGGCCGCCGCGGACGATCTCCGCAATGACGGAGGAGTTGAACAGGATCAGAGCCAGCGCTGCCTTGAACAGGAGCTTCT
>OGKG01003027.1_pt1 | contig 16352 bp, 13 predicted proteins | sample 1572201 | NCBI WGS metagenome assembly OGKG01 (sample SAMEA2582146, study PRJEB24529) | metagenome | biome: Human gut stool | place: China | collected 2011 | reverse complement strand
TCAGAACGTCGTGAGACAGTTCGGTCCCTATCTGTCGTGGGCGCAGGATATTTGATGGGAGCTGTTCCTAGTACGAGAGGACCGGAGCGGACGTACCTCTGGCGCACCAGTTGTTCTGCCAAGAGCATAGCTGGGCAACTATGTACGGATCGGATAAACGCTGAAAGCATCTAAGCGTGAAGCCGACCCAAAGATAAGATATCCCACTGATTCAATCAGGTAAGATCCCTTGTAGACTACGAGGTTGATAGGCACGATGTGTAAGTGGAGTGATCCATTCAGCAAGTGTGTACTAATAGATCGAGGGCTTGACCACAATTCGCTTGAATTCTCAAGTCAATGAAAAAATGTCAGCAGTGATTATTCAGTTTTGAAGGCACGTCCTTCAAGAAACACTGGACAAAGTAGAACAGAAATGTTATACTGAGCCAGTTATATTGGTCGGTGACGATGACGGTGAGGTTCCACCTGTTCCCATTCCGAACACAGAAGTTAAGCTCACTCGTGCCCAAGATAGTTCGCTGGAAACGGCGCGTGAAAATAGGTAGTCGCCGACTCAAACGAAAGCTCTGAGATGAAAGTCTCAGGGCTTTTTTGTTATGCGTGTGCCTTTCCGTTAAAATAGCCTAAAAAATCACATGGATTTGTGAGTGTTCACAAACTTTGCCCGAACCCCTTGATTTTTTATAGGGGGGGGGGTATGATAAGATGCAAAAAGCACCTTGTCAGCAAAACAGAAAGATCGGCAAACCAGTCGGAAGGCTGTGACGCAAGGCGGAAGGCCCAGTATGGGCCGCCAGCTGCACTTTGCTCTGCAACCCTCTTCGACTATGCGGAAATGTGCCGGCACCCCCCAAAGGGCAGCCGGTGCGGGGTTATGGAGAAGTTTGTGGGATTAGCTTTTCCGGGTACCACGATCACCCTGCCCTTGAGAGAAGCGGCAGGTTAAAGCATAGATAGAGAGGGCGAGCACCCATAAAGTACAAAACGCAAAGCGTTGTACCAGCCATTTGGCTGGTGCGGCGCTTTTTTCTTTTTGTCTGGGTGCTTTTTGTGGAGAAACTGGGAGTATCAATGACTGACAAAGGAGGATTTTTATGAAAAAACGGCTTATCAGCCTCTTACTGGCATTCAGTATGATGCTGACATTCCTGCCTGCGGGGGCAGTGTCGGCATTTGCGGAAGGAACAGCAGATGATACCACCAAGGGAACGCTCCTGGAGAGCGGCGCTGTTATCACGAAGGGTGGCAGTTATCGTCTGCGGGATAACTATACAAAAGCAATTAAAATCAATACGAGTGAACAGGTTATTATTAATATCGCGGAAGGCGATGAAGTGACCTTTAACCCGAGCAGAGATGATGATACTATTGTTCTACTATCTGTTGTTGCTGACAGCAATTTGACGGTTAATAACAATGGTATTTATAGTGGTCCGACTTTTTTGTATACTGGTACTAAAATTAATAATGCAAACGTTACGATTAATGGTGGGCGCTATAATATTACAAAGCAGCCCAACGTGCATGCATGCGCTTTTAATTTTTTAGGGAGTGGCACTGATGTAGTAGACGGCGTTTATATTGAGGCTGGGCAGGACTGCACAGGTATTGATGCTGGCTTTAAAGCAAGTGGGAACGCACCAAATGTGTCGATAATAGATTCTGAAATCCGTGTTGTTGGCACTGGATATACTAATGGAGGGGCAATCAATCTAGAAGGTAGCAAAACATCGGTGACACTGGAGAAAGTAACAGCTTGCGCAACCGAAAGTCCAACGATTATGGTAGGTAAAGGAAATTTGACCATAAACAGCGGCCACTATACAAGTGACGGAAGTTCCGTTGTATCTATCTACGATGATTGGGCAGGTGGTGATGCTCCAAAAGTTACGATTAATGGCGGAGAATTCATAGGAAGTGACTCTGAGAGCTCAACGCTCATAGTTGGCGAATCAACAAACGGCACCATGGAGATTCATGGCGGAACATTTACCAGCACACAAAGCGGTCAGGTCCTTGGCAGTTATGGAAATGTTACAATTGACAGTGCCGTAAGCGTGCCGGTATTTAACAGCGAGGGGGGCACTGCTGACGCTATTGTAAATGTTAAATTTGGCAAAATGAAATTTAATGGCGGTATCATCAAGGTAAGCGATGGCTCAGACCGTGCGGCACTTCGTGCAGACGGCACAACCTATGAATATACTTCCAAAACAGAAATCAACGGTGGTAAAATTATAGGTGCAAAATATGGTATCCGAGTACGGAATGGTAAACCAGATGTTATTCTGAAAGATGTCCAGTTTGAAAACAATGATACGGACATTTATCTGAATGCAAACCAGAAAATCACGATTGAAGAGACTTTCAAGAACAATGCCACCGTGGGCTGTGCCGACCCCAAGGATGGCCGTCAGCTGACCAAAGCTACAGAAACAGGTTATCAGGAGAAGCTGAACCTGACGAGTGCGGATGAAGGTTATCTGGTAGGCTACAAAAAGACCGAGGACGGCAAGGAATATCGCTGCCTTTCCAAGAAGGTCGGCGTGACCATCAGCGGTCTGGATGGTGAGATCAAAGCAGAAGATCAGGCAGAGTTTACCGTGACCCTTACCCATGAGAACAGCCCCGGTACTGGTATCCTGACCTTTGGCGACAAGAACAGCGAGATCGAGTATAAGGACAAAAACGGTGCGTATCAGCCCATGCCGAAGGACGGTCTAGAAGTCGATCTGAGCGGTGACAAGAATGATTATGTGTTCCACATTACCCCCAAAAATGCCGGCGAGCAGAAGCTGACCGCAGCTGTGGTGCGGGATGCTGTGGAAGTGGGCAAAGATAGCAAGGATTATACGGTTGCAGGCCGTGTCCACACCACTGTGGCCATTGAGGGCCTGGAGGATGCCGTCATCAAGGAAGGCGAAAGCAAGGACTTTACTGTAAAGGTTACCCCCAATGATGATGCCAATCTGGGTGAGGCATTCATCGATTTTGGCAACAAGAACGGCGAGATCGAGTATAAGGACGAAGAAAGCGGCGAGTACAAGCGCATGCCGGATGGCGGCCTGCCCATTGATCTGGGCGATGTAAAAGAACAATATGCGTTCCGCATTACTCCCAAGGAGACCGGCAAGCAGACCCTGACCGCTGCTGTCAAGAAGGATAAGAATGAGCTGGCAAGGGACGAAAAGGACTTTGTTGTGTCTGAAATGCCCATCCTGACCTTGAAGGACGGCGTTATCACCAGCGTAACAGTGCCCGGCAAGAATGGTGCTGACCCTGAGGATATCACCGAGATCGTTAAAAAGAATGCCAACGAGGACGGTTCCTTTAATGTCCCCGAGGGTGCAACGGTGAGTGTTGCATTTGATAAGGATGCTTTTGCAGATAGCGGTCTGAAATTTGGCCACTGGGATATCACCGGCCTGGATGATCCGAACGCTTATCAGGATAAGGAAAGCTTTGACTTTGTGATGCCTGCAAAGGCCGTGACCCTGAAAGCCATGACACAGGATGCATCCATTGAAGATGACGAGCCCGATATCGTTGGCCCCATCGTGATCGGCACCACTGTTGTTGTGGGCGGTGCAGTGCTGGGCTATCAGGCCTATTCTCTGGGCGCTGAATTTGCAGGCAAGCTGATGGCTCTGCCCTACTTCCCCAGCAACCGCAGCGCCCTTGCCATGATGCTGTGGGAGGATGCAGGCAAACCCATGCCCGAATCCGAACTGCTCTACCCCGATGTAGGGCAGGAAGAGCAGGATATGGACCTGCAGCATGCCGCCCGCTGGGCCATGGAAAACGAGCTTATCCCTGACCTGAACGATGAGGGCACGGCTCCGGAAGAGATGAAATTCTATCCCGACAACACCGTAAGCAAGATCGATGTGCTGAAAGCATGGCAGAAAGCACAGGAGCTCAAGCAGAACGCCTGAGCAGCCCTAAACCAACCCCCACTTGGCCCGTAAACCGCAATGCGGGCTGAGTGTTCCAAAATTCCCAAAGTACAGAAGCGCTTCATCCTCTCCCGGATGAGGCGCTTCTGTGCTTTCCGGAATTTTTTTTCCCGGCACCCCTTGCATCCCGCCCGCCGGTGCGGTATGCTTAACCAATAGAGCATTGCAGAGGGAGGGAGACCCCGGATGGACATGGAAGAGATCCGCTACCTGCTGGGCGGCACGATATTCGCGCGGGCCAAGGCCTACACGGACCGGATACAGGATCTGAATTGCGAAGTGGCTGGGAACGGCGTGCGCCACCTGAGCGCCGACGTGCGCGGCGGCGGGCGGAGCCTGTACCAGACCCAGGTCTGGCTGCGGGAAAACGGCAGCTTTGTCAGCGCCAGCTGCTCCTGCCCCTACAACGAAAACGGCGAGGGGCCCTGCTGCAAGCACATCGGCGCACTGCTGATGCGGGACAGCGAGAGTCAGGGCCTTTCCGGCAGAGCGCCGCAAAGGCCCTCTGAGAGCCCGGAGAGCATCCCGGGCGTAGTGCGGGGCACGGCCAACCTGCAAACGCCCCGGCCTGAGGAGCCGCCCCGCAGGGACAGCTATGCCTCCAGCCTGGAGATGCTGTTCGGCAAGAAATGGCGGGGCGAGGAACCGGAATCTGACTACGAGGCACGGCGGCTGCTCCAGGCCTATCAGGAGGGAGCGCTGGCCGAGGTGGACGGCGTGACCGGCCACGCGGAGCTGCGCCCCCACGCCGCAGAGCTGGAGCCGGAGCTGACCCTGCTGCCCGGGGAGCTGCCCTGGCTGCGGCTGCGCATCTCGGCAGACGGCGGGCGGCAGTATGTGGTAAAGAGCATCCCGGACCTGCTGCGGGCCGTGGAGAAGCACGGCTTCATCAGCTACGGCAAGGCGCTGGAATTCCGGCACAGCTGGGAGGCCTTTGCTCCGGAGGCACAGCAGCTCCTCCGCCTGCTGCGGCGGCAGCTCAGCGCAAAGGAAGGAGCCGAGGCGGCCCTGCGCAGCTACGGCAATGCGCCCCGCAGCGGGCCTGCCGGGGGCATCCCGCTGAACGGCGAGATCTTTGATGGACTGGTAGCCCTCTATGCCCCCACCGGCAATCTGGGCGGCTATACCCTCAAGACCGGCATCCCGGCCCTGACCATGCGGGTGGAAAAGCGCCGGGGCGGCGTGGAGGTGTCCGTGACCCCTGCGTTGGGGTGGAAAACGGGTTTAGACAACGACTATTTATACAGTGAGGATACGATCTGGCAGCTGGACCGGGCCGAAAGCGCCCGGATGCGGCCCGCCCTTGAGGCACTGTGCGGCAAGAGCCTGTTCTTTACCACCGGGGATGCCACCGCCTTTTGCAGCTATGTCCTGCCGGAGCTGGGCAGCAGGGTGACCATTGAGGACCCCGAACGCCTGCTGCTGAATCAGATCCCGCTGGAGCCGGTGGTGCAGTTTTACCTTGACGCGCCCACGCGGGAAACGGTGCGGGCACACCTTGAATTTTTGTACGGCGAGGACCGCGTCACGCCGGAGGAACCGGGGCCTGCCGGGCTGCTGCGGGATGCCCGCGCCGAACAGCGGGCCGGGCGGCTGCTGGGGCGGTATCTGGAGCCGGGGCCGGACACCATGGGCAACGGCCTTGCCGCCCACTACGATGCCTATGAGGAGGATGCGGTCTACCGCTTCCTCGATGAGGGAATCCCGGCCCTGCTGGCCGAGGGCGAGGTCTACCTGACCGATGCCTTCCGCAGTATGCAGGCCGCACCGCCGAAGATCTCGGTGGGGGTGTCGGTGCACGGCAGCGTGCTCGACCTTGAGGTGGACACGGGGGAGTTCCCGGTGGGAGAGCTGAAAGCCCTGCTGAGATCGCTCCACCAGAAAAAGCGCTACCACCGCCTGCGCGATGGCCGTCTGCTCCGGCTGGACGATTCCATGGAGGTGCTGGACGAGCTGAACGAGACGCTGGAGCTTTCCGGGGCCAAACTGGGCCAGACCCACGCCCGGCTGCCCCTGTACCGGGCCCCCAGTCTGGACTGGGCGCTCTCGGGGCAGAACGGCATCCGCTTCAACCGGGACGATGCCTTCCGTCAGCTCAGCCGGAGCTTCCATGCGGTGAAGGACAGCGAGTATACACCGCCTGCATCTCTACAAAAAGTTTTGCGCAAATACCAGCGGGACGGCTACCGCTGGCTCCGCACGCTGGATGGCTACGGCATGGGCGGCATCCTTGCCGATGATATGGGTCTGGGCAAGACGGTGCAGGTGCTCAGCTATCTGCTGGCACTCCGGGAGCAGGGCGGGAACCCCCTGCCCAGCCTCATCGTCTGCCCGGCCTCGCTGGTGCTGAACTGGGCCGAGGAATGCCGGAAGTTCACGCCGGAGCTGAACTGCGTTGTGGTGGACGGGGATGCCGCCCACCGGGCCCAGCTGGCCGAGCAGTGGGACGGGGCCGATGTGGTGGTGACCAGCTACGACCTGCTCCGCCGCGACGAGACCCTCTACGAGAGCCAGAAATTCTACGCCTGTATCCTGGACGAGGCCCAGGCCATCAAGAACCACACCACCCAGAAATACAAGGCGGTGTGCGGGGTGAACAGCCGTGTCCGCTTTGCGCTGACCGGCACCCCCGTGGAGAACCGCCTGGGCGAGCTGTGGAGCATCTTCTCCTTCCTGATGCCGGGCTACCTGCCGCCCTACAAGAGCTTCTGCAGCCGGTTTGAAAAGCCCATCACGCAGGAAAATGACCCGGCGGCGGTGCGGCGGCTGAACCAGCTCACCGGGCCGTTCATCCTGCGCCGGATGAAGTCCGAGGTGCTGAAGGAGCTGCCCCCCAAGACAGAGAACGTCTACCGCATCGAGCTGGAAGAGGAGCAGCGCAAGCTCTATCTTGCCGCCGTGGTGGATGCCCGGGAGAAGCTGCGGGCTGCTAAGCCCGAGGACAAGATGGCGGTGTTCGCCGTCCTCATGCGGCTGCGGGAGATCTGCTGCGACCCCCGGCTCATTGCCGACAACTGGACAGGCGGCAGCGCCAAGCTGGATGCCTGCATCGAGCTGGTCACCAGTGCCGTGGAGGGCGGGCACCGCATCCTGCTGTTCAGCCAGTTCACCTCCATGCTGGAGCTGCTGGCCAAGCGGCTGGACGCGGAGGGCGTGAGCCACTTCACCCTGCAGGGCTCCACCCCAAAACCGGTGCGTGCCGAGCTGGTGCGCCGCTTCAACGGCGGCGAGGCCAGCGTGTTCCTGATCTCCCTGCGGGCAGGCGGCACCGGCCTGAACCTGACCGCCGCCGATATCGTCATCCACTACGACCCGTGGTGGAACGTGGCAGCTCAGAATCAGGCCACCGACCGTGCCTACCGCATCGGCCAGCAGAACCCGGTGCAGGTGTACAAGCTCATCGCCCAGGACACCATTGAGGAAAAGATCGTGGAGCTGCAGCAGGCCAAGCAGGATCTGGCCGAGACCGTCACCGGCAGCGCGGATGGTGCCATCCTGCGCATGAAGCCGGAGGAGCTGCTGAATTTGTTGGAGGGAACCGAATGATGCAATACGCCATATTTGCCCGGCCTGTCGTGACCATTTACGACCTGCCCCAGACCACCAAACAGAGCGAGGCGGGCCTTGTTTCCACCATCGGGGACGAGGGCCTATACGGTCAGGCCTGTCAGGTGCGCACCGCCCCCGGCGGCGTGACCGCCGAGGGAGTGCCCCTCTCCCCGGAGGTGGCCGAGGTGGTCACCTTTTACGGCTACCACGGCTTTGTCCGGCAGGATGCGCTGAAATTTGTCCATGAGGATACACTGCGGGACTACCTGTCCCAGCCGCTGGTGCTGGTGGGCCGTGCCACCGATGTGCTCAGCCTGCCCAAGGTGCAGGGGGTGCGGATGCTGGAACTGGAGCGGGGCTGCCTGCTCTGCCGCCTGCCTGAGCCGCCCGAGGAGGCCGAGGCCCACACCGGCTGGGCCAGGGTGGCCCTGCTGGATGGCCGCACCGGCTATGTCCGGGACGTGGCGCTGGAGCCGGTGCGGTTTGAGATGACCGCCGTGTTCTCCCAGCGGGAGGGGTTGGCCTTTGATGTCGCGCTGGCCGAGGCCCGGAATATTACCGCCGGGGAGCTGGTGCCGCAGACACTGCAGGCGTGGTACGACGGCAGCGAGGAAGCGTTCCGGGATGCCGTCTGCGCGCAGGCGAAAAAGTATCTGGGCACCGAGTACCGCTGGGGCGGCAAGTCGGGCCGGGGCATTGATTGTTCCGGCCTTGTCAGCAGCGCCTATATGCAGTGCGGCGTGCTCATCTACCGGGATGCCAGGATCGTGGAGGGCTGGCCCATGCACCAGATCCCCTTTGCGGACAAAAAGCGGGGCGATGCCCTCTACTTCCCCGGCCATATCGCCCTTTACCTCGGCGAGGGCCGCTACATCCACTCCACCGGCGCGTCCGCCAGCGGCGGCGTGGTCATCAACAGCCTTGACCCCGCCGACCCGCTGTACCGGGAAGATTTGGTCAAGAGCCTGTATGCGGTGGGGAGTGTGTTCTGATAAAGTAACTCACCCTCTCCGTCATCCCTGCGGGATGCCACCTCTCCCAAAGGGAGAGGCACTGGCAATTCCCCCGCAAGGTTTCGGGAAACCGCCAGAGGCTCCCCCTTTGGGGGAGCTGGCAAAGCCGTCAGGCTTTGACTGAGAGGGTGAGGATGTTATAGGAGGAAGAACAATCCATGAAAGTCTTTGATCTACATTGTGACACCCTGAGCGAGCTGCGGCGCGCGGAGATGCGGGGCGATGGGCAGACCTTTGCCCGCAACAACGGCCACATCGATCTGGAAAAGCTGGAGAAGGGCGACTACATGCTCCAGTGCTTTGCTGCCTTTGTGAATCTGGCCGACCCCACCCCGGGCGCGGACCCGCTGGTGACGGCGCTGGAAGAGATCGATGTGTTCAAGCGGATGATGGAGCGGTATTCCGACAGGATCGCCCCTGTCTATCGCCCCGAGGATATCCGCAAAAACGCCGAGGCGGGTAAGATCAGCGGAATGCTGACCATTGAGGAAGCAGGCTGCTGCAAGGGCAGTCTGGGTGTGCTGCGCCGGATGTACGAGCTGGGCGTGCGGATGATGACCCTGACCTGGAACCACGAGAACGAGCTGGCCAGCCCCAACGTGGTGCCCGGCAACGGCCCCATCTGGCCCTGTATGCCCAACACCGAGACCGGCCTGAAGGAGAAGGGCTTCGAGTTCCTGGCCGAGATGGAGCGCCTGCACATCATTGCCGATGTGAGCCACCTGTCCGATAAGGGCTTCTGGGACATTGCGGAGCACAGCACCCGCCCCTTTGCGGCCAGCCACTCCAACTGCCGCGCCCTGGCCCCTCACTGCCGCAACCTGACCGATGAGATGATCCGGGTCATGGCGGAAAAAGGCGGTCTGGTGGGCCTGAACTACTGCGCGGGCTTTCTGGATGACCAGCCCAGCCCCGACCTGTGCCGCAGCACCACGGCCCTGATGGCCAAACACGCCGCCCATTTCAAGCAGGTGGGCGGCATTGAGATCATCGGTCTGGGCAGTGACTTTGACGGCATCGGCGGCAAGCTGGAACTGAGCGACTGCTCCAAAATGCCCCTGCTGGCCGATGCCCTGCGGAAAGAGGGCTTCACCGAGGATGAGGTGGAAGCCATCTTCTTCCGCAACGCACAGCGTTTCTTTGAAAACAACCTGTAATCACCGTTAGTATCAAAAGATTCATTGAATTCATTGAAATCATTGCTCATCATTGCACTAGAATCAATGAGAACCAATGAAATCAATGTTTTCAATGATAATTATGTCTTAACGGTAAGAATGAAGTATAACGGAAAGTATAGAAAAGTTGAGGGATTCCAGATGGATCAGAATATGACATTGGAAAAGCGCATTGCCGCCGAGCTCTATTCCTATCAGGGCAGGATGAGCGTTTTTGTGGACGACCTGCGCGGCAGCACGGTGGAGATCGGTGCCGACGAGGCGTTCGAGACGGCCTCCACCATCAAGGCGTTCATTCTGGCGGTGCTGTATCTGCAGGCCAGCCGGGGCAGGGCTGACCTGGAAGAGGAGATCACCTACGAGGCCAGCCAGTTCGTGGACGGCTCCGGGATGCTCCGGGCCCTGGGCGTGGGGGCAAAGCTCAAGGTGAAGGACACCGCCACCATGATGATCATTTGCTCGGACAACATCGCCACCAATATGATCATCGATTACCTGGGGTTGGACACCATCAATGCCTGCATCCGGGAATTGGGCTTTGGGCACACCGTCCTGCACAATCCCCTCCACTTTGACCGCTACGACAAGCTGGGCACCACCACGCCCCGGGACTACGCCGCCCTGTTTGCGCAGGTGGCAAAGGGCACGCTGGTCAGCAAAGAAGCCAGCGCCGCCATGCTGGGCATCTTCCGCCAGCAGCACTACAACACCATGCTGACCCACGATTTCCCCCAGTTCTATCTGGACTGCGAGGAGACCGGCGAGCCGGAGCTTATCTGGGTGGCCAGCAAGAGCGGCAGCATGAACGCCTGCCGCAACGACGGCGGCATCATCCACACCCCCTACGGCGAGTATGTGATCGTTCTGATGAACAAGGAGTTCCATGACATCATCGAGTACAACGACCACCCCGCCATGGTTTATGGTGCCCGGGTGTCCCGGATGATCCTGGATCAGATCCTGGCCTGCGAGGGAAAGCTGTATCTGAAGTAAACGAAAGAGTGGGAAAGTAGAACGAATGGAAATTACATTATCATTGCCAATGCTGCTGTTTCTGATGCTGATGACCGGGTTTGCGGGCTTTGTGGACTCGGCGGCGGGGGGCGGCGGCCTGATCAGCCTGCCCGCCTACCTGTTTGCGGGCCTGCCGGTGCATTACACCTACGGCACCAATAAATTCAGCGCGGCCTGCGGCACCACCTTTGCCACGGCGCAGTTCTTCCAGAAGGGAGCCATGAACATCCGGGTCGGCCTGCTGGCGGCTGTGGGCAGCTTTGTGGGCAGCGCACTGGGCTCCCACATCGTGCTCCTGCTCAGCGATCAGGTGCTGCGCACCATGATGCTCATCATCCTGCCGGTGGCGGCGGTGCTCATCCTCTGGCGGCGGGACCTGCCCGACGAGAACCGGGACGACGGCACCCTGAACGCCAAAAAGGCGGTGCTGGCCCTTGCCATCGGACTGGGCATCGGCCTGTACGACGGCATCTTTGGCCCGGGCACCGGCACCTTTGCCATCATCGCCTTTACCACCCTGATGGGCTTTGATCTGCGCACGGCGGGCGGCAACGCCAAGGTGCTCAACCTTGCCAGCAACTACGCCAGCCTTGTAACGTATCTTTCCAGCGGGCTGGTGGTGTTCTCCATCGGCATCCCCTGTGCCATCAGCGGCATTGTGGGCAACCTGCTGGGCTCCCACTTCGCCCTCAAGAACGGTGCAAAGTTCATCCGCCCCATGATGCTTGTGGTGCTGGTGCTCCTGCTGGGCAAGATCGTCTCGGACGCGGTGCTGTAATGAACGGATCTTCGGCAAAAAGAAATTGACGTTTGCGGGAAAATGGACTATAATAGGGCCGGAGACCCACAAGAAAACGAGCACTGAGGATGATGTTATGAAGATCCGCTACTCGAAGAACGCCATGAAGTTCCTGAACAAGCTGGACAAAAAGTCCGTGCTTCGCATCGTTGCAGGCATTGAGGGGCTGACCCTGAAACCGCCGGCGGGTGATATCAAGGTGATGCAGGGACTGAAGGATGGAACGATGCGGCTTCGGGTCGGAAGCTGGCGCGTGCTTTACCGGTACGGTGAGGAAAACGCGCTGGAAATTCTGTTGGTGCTGGATATCGGGAATCGTGGCGATATCTATAAATAAGGAGGTGGCAGGATGTCTGAAATTGCAATGAATGCAGCACACATGATCGATATGCTGCCGGACCCGGACAAGAACCTTGCCTACGAGCTGATCAAAAAGCTGGTACTGGCATGGGACCCGGATTTCACCAAGCTGACCACAGAGGAAGCAAAGCAGCTGGAGGAAGCGAAGGACAGCGGCTTTGTGGATGCCGAAGAAATTGACTGGTCGAAGATCGGACACGAATAAACCAACAAAAAAGAGGAACTGCCGGGAATGCAGTTCCTCTTTTTGATTGGGTAAGATCAGAAGGTGAAGCCTTCATCGAGGAAGGCCAGGCCGAACGCGCCGGGGCCGGCGTGGGTGCCGATGACACAGCCGATCTGGCGCACAAGGGCCTCGTTCCGGCCCAGATTCTCCTGCAGGTAGGTCTGGATGGGCTGCACCTCGCGGGGGGCGAGGGTGTAACCGGCCAGCGCGTCGACGCAGGTGCTGATGCCGCCCAGCTCCTCGATCTTCTTGAACAGGGCAACGTAAGCGCCGGGCAGGCCCCGGGCCTTGCCCGCCATAACGACCTTGCCCTCTTTGATGGTGATGAGGGGCTTGATGCCCAGCATCCCACCGGCCACGGCCACAGCGGCAGGCAGGCGGCCGCCCTTGCGCAGATACTTCAGGTCGTCGATGACAGCCACCAGATGCAGATGCTCCTTGGCGTGCTCAAGGGTGGCGGCGATCTGCCCGGCAGTCTTTCCGGCATCCCGCAGTTGAACAGCCAGCCGCACCAGCAGGCTCTCGCCCAGGCAGACGTTCTCGGAATCCACAAAGAGGACATTGTCCACATTGGCCATGTCTGCGGCCAGCCGGGCGCACTGGCAGGTGCCGGACAGCTCATGGGAGAGGAAGATGCCCACCACTTCGTCCCCGGCGGCAGCCGCCTCAAGGAAGAAGCGCTGGAACAGCTCGGGGCTGGGCTGGCTGGTGGTGGGCAGCTTGTGGCAGCGGGCCATCACGCCGTAATACACGGTGGGGGTCATGTCCACGCCGTCCCGGAGCACGGTGCCGTCCTCCAGGGTGACGTTCAGGGGGATGACGGTCACGCCCAGCTGCTCGGCTTCAGCGGGCAGGATGTCGGATGCGGAATCGGTAAGAATGCGGATCATAGTAATACCTCCAACGGGGCCAAGAACGGATAACCCGACCAAATCAATCAAAAAGTCGTATAGGAATATACCAGAGACGACGGAAAATGTCAATTGTTTGAATCAATATTTCTTCGTATTTTCGCAATTCCGCTCCGTTTTCTTGCACAAACGGGCCGAAACATGATACAATGAACATCAGGCATTGCGGGGCGGTGCGCTGTGTGCCCGAAGCAGCGGAGCAGCACACCCCCCAAAAACGGAGAGGGGACGGAGAAGATGTCAGAACAGAACCGCCGCCTGCGGGCGGCAGGCATCGCGGCACTGGCCTGGGCCGGGCTGGCGGCGGTCTGGTGTGTGCTGGTTTCCGGCGGGGCGGCAGAGCTGCCGCAGGGCGTGCCCGGTACGCTGCGCAGCCTGCTGGTGCTGCCGCTGGCCGAGGAGCTGGTGTTCCGGGGGGCGCTGCTGCGCCTGCTGCGGCCGCTGGGGGAGCACCCGGCAAACCTCTGCCAGGCCGTGCTCTTTGCGGCCCTGCACGGAACGCTGACCGAAAAGTGCTACGCGCTGGGCATGGGGCTCATTTTCGGATGGGCCGCAGAGCAGACCGACAGTCCTGCACCCGGGGTGGTGCTGCATATCCTGAACAATGGGCTGGTGCTGGCCCGGGCGCTGGCAGAAAGGGGAATGGGATGACCGACTATGAGCTGATGGGGGCGGCGCTGGAGGAGGCCGCACGGGCCGCCGCGCTGGGCGAGGTGCCCGTGGGCGCGGTGGTGGCCCGGAACGGCGAGATCATCGCCGCCGCCCACAACACCCGCGAGACCGAGAAAAACGCCCTCCACCACGCCGAGCTGCTGGCCATTGACGCGGCCTGCAAAAAGCTGGGCGGCTGGCGGCTGTGGCAGTGTGAGCTGTTCGTTACGCTGGAGCCCTGCCCCATGTGCAGCGGCGGCATCATCAACAGCCGGATCAGGCGGGTGGTGTACGGCGCGGCGGATACCAAGGCCGGGTGCTGCGGCAGCGTGACCGACCTGTTCGCCCTGCCCTTCAACCACCATCCGGTGGTGGAACGCGGTCTGCGGGCGGAGGAGGCGCAGGCGCTGCTGCAGGCGTTTTTCCTCCGGCTGCGGGAGCAGCGGGCCGCAAAGCCCCGCTGGAAACCGCCCGTGACCCCCTGAGAACGTGAAAAAAAGTGGGAACTGCGTGAAAAGACGGCGGTTCCCACTTTCTTTTTTCGTCGAATTGTGTTATATTATTTAATGGTATCTTGTCGAAACCACTCGCACAGACCAGCGGGCTCGCCGCAGGACCGGCCTTGACCGGAAAGAGGAGCAGAGCGCAGCCCATGGGTGCGGTGGAGGGCGGGACCTTCCTGCCTGCGGGATTTTTTGCAGGCAGAGAACAAACGGCAGGAGGGCTGACTCTTGTACGATGATGAATTTGAATTGACCTTTGACCTGAGCGATGAGGACGAGGCATCCCGGGCCCCTGAGCCGGAACAGGAGCCGGTGCAGGAAGCTGCGCCGGAACCGGCCGCGGAAACAGAACCGCCGGTGGAGGCTGTACCGGGACCGGCAGCCCCTGCGGCCAACGGGCGCTGCGTGCTGATCTCGGGCGGCGACCGGGGCATCGGAGCCGCGGCGGCCCGCGCCTTCTGGCAGGCGGGCTACCGGGTGGCGGTGCTCTACCACACCCACGCCGAGGCGGCGGCGGCGCTGGAAAAGGCGCTGCCGGGCCTGCTGGCGGTCCAGTGCGACGTGGCCTCCCGCGCCAGCTGTGAGGTGGCGTTCCACACCGTGGAGCAGGCCGTGGGCCATGTGGATGTGCTGGTGAGCAACGCGGGCATTGCCCAGCAGAAGCTGTTCACCGATATCACCCCGGAGGAGTGGCAGCACATGCTGGACGTGAACCTGAGCGGCGCGTTCCACCTGTGCCAGCTGGCCCTGCCGGGCATGATCCGCCGCAAGGCGGGCCGCATCCTGACCGTGAGCAGCATGTGGGGCCAGACCGGCGGCAGCTGCGAGGTGCATTACTCCGCTGCCAAGGCGGGCCTGATCGGCCTGACCAAGGCCCTTGCCAAAGAGGAGGGGCCCAGCGGCATCACCGTGAACTGCGTGGCTCCGGGTGTCATCGACACCGATATGATGGCTGCCTTTACGGCAGAGGATAAGGCTGCGCTGGCCGAGGAGACCCCCGTGGGCCGCCTGGGCAGCGCGGACGAGGTGGCGCAGCTGCTGGTGTTCCTGGCAGGCGAAAGCGCCGGTTACATCACCGGGCAGGTGTTCGGTGTGAACGGCGGCCTGGTGATTTGAACCATCCCGCAGCGGCAAAACTTATGATACGATATCACTTACGGCGCAGCCAGCGCCGCGGTGAAAAGGAGAGAGCGAAATGGGCATGACTTTGAAGGAACTGTTGACGAAGGGCGAAGGCACCCTGACGGCGGGCGAGGCCAAGACACTGGCTTCCCAGTGCCGGATGGATGTGGAAACGCTTTACACGCTTCTGGAGGAGCGCGGCATCAAAATTCTGGATGACGAGGCCGACGGTGACACCAGCCTGGATGTGGAAGGCATCATGGCAGAGGTGGAAAGTGCCGAGGCAAACAGCGATGAGCTGGGCCTGGGCGATGAAAATGAGGACGACCCGGCAGAGGAGAACCCCGCAGACCTGAAGGCTGCCATGGATGAGCTGCTGGATGACCCTGTGAAGAACTACCTCAAGCAGATCGGCCAGATCCCGCTGTTGAGCGCGGAGCAGGAAGTGGACCTGAGCAAGCGCATCCACGCCGGTGCCGAGGCTGCCCACATCCTTCAGGCCGACCGCCAGAAGTACGGCGCGCCTGAGTACATCAAAAAGAACAGCGCCCGCTTCTCGTTCGAGGAGGACGAGAACAGCCGGAGCTATACCGAGGATCTGGACGAGGACGGCAACACCAAGTCCAGCGAGGATGACGAGGAAAAGGCTGCCGAAGAGGAGGCCATGGAGGCCGTGGAGAACGGCCCCCTGACGGAGGAGCGCCGCCAGGAGCTGCTGAAGATCCGCCGCGACGGCCTGAACGCCCGCCGCAGCCTGAGCGAGGCCAACCTGCGTCTGGTGGTCTCCATCGCCAAGAAGCATGTCGGCCACAACCTGGCGTTCCTGGACCTGATCCAGGAGGGCAACATCGGCCTGATCAAGGCCGCCGAGAAGTTTGACTGTGACCGTGGCTTCCGCTTCTCCACCTACGCCACCTGGTGGATCCGTCAGGCCATCACCCGCGCCATTGCGGATCAGGCTCGCACCATCCGCATCCCGGTGCACATGGTCGAGACCATCAACCGGATGCGTCAGGCCACCAACCAGCTGGTCTACCAGAACGGCCACGAGCCCACCCCGGAAGAGC
>OGKG01003006.1_pt1 | contig 16441 bp, 12 predicted proteins | sample 1572201 | NCBI WGS metagenome assembly OGKG01 (sample SAMEA2582146, study PRJEB24529) | metagenome | biome: Human gut stool | place: China | collected 2011 | reverse complement strand
AGCCGGGGCGGAAAAGATGCTGTGCGAATGACATGCTTTAGATGAGAATTAGTATAAAACAGCGAAAGCGCCCTGCCGCCAATGTTCTGGCCAGCAGGGCGCTTTTCTCGTCTCCGGGAGAATACGCCAAATCACGCCCTGCTTTCTTGATGCAGCGCGTAATAATAACCAACCGCGAAACGGTTCAGCATGGCGTTTCTGCTCCCTTCGTCTGTTCTTGGCATCTATCATAGCGCAAAAAGCGCAAAAAAGCAAGAGGAAAATTGTTTCTCTCCTGCTTTTTTGCATATTTTTATGTGGATTCATACTATTTCCAAATGAGAATGCGCCAAGGCGCGAGCAGATGGCGCAGGCGAATGCAGGAAATAGTATTAGTCGTTGTTCTGCGCTTCCATGTCCTCCAGATAACGTTCGAGTTTGCGTTTGACGCGCTGGAGGGCGTTGTCGATGCTCTTGACGTGACGACCCAGGTTGTCCGCGATTTCCTGATAGCTTTTCCCGTCCAGATACGCCGCCAGCACTTCCTGTTCTAAATCCGACAGCACCTCGTCGATGCGCTGATGGATACCGCGCAAATCCTCCTGACTGATTATCAGCTCTTCCGGGTTCGACGAATGCCCTTCAGCGCAGACGTCCAGCAGCGTGCGGTCGCTTTCCTCGTCGTACAGCGGTTTGTTGAGCGACACATAGCTGTTCAGCGGGATATGCTTCTGTCGCGTCGCGGTTTTGATGGCAGTGATAATTTGGCGTGTGATGCACAGTTCGGCAAAGGCACGGAAGGACGCAAGTTTCTCCGGCCGGAAGTCGCGAATCGCTTTGTAGAGTCCAATCATGCCTTCCTGCACGATGTCCTCGTGATCCGCACCGATGAGAAAGTAGCTGCGCGCCTTGGAACGGACGAAGTTCTTGTACTTGTTCAGCAGATATTCCACCGCCACCGAGTCCCCCGTGCGGCACAGCGCCACCACGTCCTCGTCCGTCATGCCCTCATAGACCGAATGGGCGGCACTGCTGCTCAGCAGTGGCACGGAAGCAGGCTGTTCCGGTTCGCCGGGCACAGCCTGTCTCAACGGAAAATCCAGCAAAAATGCATCGTCTTCCGGCAGCATCGGCTCTTCCTGCTCCATCGGGTCATTGTCCTGATTCATTGCATTCATTCGATCGTCTGACAAACTGTTCACCTGCTTTTCGGGCGGCGCAAGGCGCGTCTCCCGCTTCACTCTCCGCGCCGCAGCTTTTCCAGCCGTGCGCGGATGTCCTCCGGCATTCGGGAAAAAATCGTGTTTCGGTTCATGTTGGGCTGATTCTGGTGCGCCGACATGCCGCTTTTGCGCATTTCGCGAAGTTCGCGCAGCAGTTCCCGGCTGGTCATGCGAATCGCGCCGCTGGACAGCACCTGCGATTGCTCCAGCCCGTCCGACGTAGCGACGCGCAGTTCCCGATAGCGCGGGGTCTGCGCCGCGGCGCGCTCGATGTAGCTGTCCGCCGTTTCGCCGTGGCGGGTGAAAATCAGCGTCAAGTCACCGTGTTTCTCTTCGGTCGTCGTCGTGCGCTCGGACTGGTAACCATCGAACACCAGCAGGATTTCCTCGCCCGAAAATCCGGCGTAGTCCTCCAATTGGCGCATCAGCCGGTCGCGCGATTCGTCCAGCGGCCAGCCTTTCTTCTCCGCCTCGCTCCACGCGCCAATGACGTTGTAGCCATCGACAATCAGCAGCGGTTTCATGCCCGGCGGCTGGACAGCACGCGGTACATCACCACGCCCGCCGCAACGGACGCATTCAAGCTGTCCAGATGCCCCGCCATCGGCAGGGACACCTTCTGGTCGCAGTTTTCCAGCACGAGATGGCTGATGCCCTCGCCCTCGCTGCCGACAACCAGCGCCACGCCGCCCTTGAAGTTGACCTTCTCGTAGTCCGTGCCGTCCATCGTCAGCGCGTATGTCCAGATGTTGCGCGCCTTGAGCATTTCAATCACACGGGTCATGTTCACAACGCGCGCAACCTTGATGTGCTCAATCGCGCCCGCGGATGCCTTGACTGCTGCCGGGGTCAGCCCGACTGCGCGGCGTTCCGGCACAATCACACCGTGCGCGCCCACGCACTCGGCGCTGCGGATAATCGCACCCAGATTGTGCGGGTCGGTGATGCCGTCCAGCAGAATTAGGAACGGGTCTTCGCCCTTTTCCTCCGCTTCCGCCAGCATCGCCTCGACCGTGCTGTACTGGTACGCCGACGCGAACGCCACCATGCCCTGATGATTCTTCGCCAGCTCGTTCAGGCGCTGATGTTCCACTTCCTGCACCGGGATGTGCGCTTCCTTCGCCATCTGCACGATTTCGCGCGCAGAGACGGTCAGCTCGCCCTTCTGCACCAGCAGCTTTTCGATATCACGACCCGCCTTGAGCGCCTCACGAATCGGGTTGCGCCCTGCCAGCAGGTTCTCCTGCACTGCTTCTTCCGCCACGGGCTGCGCCATCACGGGCGCAACAGCCACCGGGCGGTACTCCGAATCGCGATAGGACGGTGCCGGACGCTCATCGGCCATTTCCGGGCGGCGATCATAGCGGTCGCGGCGCTCGTAGGGCTTGCGGTCGCCATAGGACTTCTTCTCGCCGTAGGGCTTGCGGTCGCCGAACGACTTCTTCTCGCCATAGGGCTTGCGGTCGCCGAACGACTTCTTCTCGCCGTAAGGCTTGCGGTCGCCGAACGACTTCTTTTCGCCATACGCACGGTTGTCGTCGCGCTTGCCGCTGGGACGGCCGCCGTGGCGCGCCCCGCGGTACTCCGAGCCTTCTTCCACCCACTTTTCGCGCCCAAAGGACTTCTTGCCCTGCGGCTTGTGGGACGGTGCATTGTCATAGTATGCCATATTTCAAATTCCTCTATTCTTATTCATTGTCGGTTGATTGATTCTGCTTTTTCTGTTCGTCTGCCAGCGAATCGAGCCATTCGCGCCTTGTCCGGCGAATCTCCCCTGCCTTGCCGCAGGATTTTTCCCCTTCCGGACACGCGCCGCGCAGACATCCGGGCCCCGCGTCCGCAAACAGCGCCGGGGCAACCTCCATGCACAGGCGGTGCATCTCCGTCGCCAGCGCACGGATTTCCCACTGTGCGCGGCTGCACATGCGCAGGCTGAAGAAGTGCCGCAGCTCGCGCACATTCATCGTTACCACCATGCGCGTTTCGCAAGCGCCGGGCAGCACGAATCGGGCATCCTCATTGCCGCCCTCGCCCGCGCCGAGCTTCTCCTGCCACCCAGTATACCACTGGTGCATGGTGTCCATCTGCCGCTCAAACTCCGCGACAGCATCTTCACCCAGCGCCTCGATTTTCGGCGGAACGATGTAGCCAAATCCCTTCTCGTAGCTGACGTAGCGCTGGCTCTGCACCGAAAAGCTGGCGAGCCGGTGGCGGGTAATCTGTGCCAGCAGGACGCGCGAAACGCCCTCCATCGCAAAGGTGAAGCTGGCATGTTCCAGCACGGATTCATGCCCCATCGACAAAATCCGGCTGACGAACTCGCTCTGGTCGTCACGGCTGACGCGCTGCTGCAAGCTGTCCACTGTCGCGCGGGAATAGCACAGCCGAGCGCCGAGCGCCACGACCTCCTCCGGCGAAAGCGTATGGCGAATCAAGGCGACTTTCATGGTTGAGCGGGGCATGATGCAACCTCCTGACTTTTTCGGAACAGTTCAAGCAACCGCGTCTCCTGCCCAGTCAGGTACAAATACCCGACGAGGGCTTCCAGCGCCGTTGCTGCCTGATAGTCCATGGCAGTCTGATTTCGGGGGGCAGCGTGGTGCGCGTGAGTATTGCGCCCACGGCGGACAATGGCGTTTTCTTCCTCGGTCAGCGCACCCTCGATGCGTGTCAAAGCCTCCGCCTGTGCGTGTGCATTGACGACCGTGACCGCCGCCTGATGGCAGTGATGCAGATTATACCCCCGGTACAGCAGGCGCGACCGAGTCAGCAAATCATAGACCGTATCCCCGATATACGCCAGCTGGAGTGGATTCAGGCGGCGTGCATCATCCTTGGTCATCGGCGCTTCTTCGCGCAGGGTCAAAGGCATTTCCTCCTTCATATGCCCGAAAAAGACAGGCATACCGAATGAAGCGTCCTTTACAGACACAACCAGTGTATTATACCATATTTTCGCCCTGTCCGACAAGGGTTTTCCGCACCTTTGGGAAAGAAAATTTGTCGCGCGTGCCGTTTTCCGGACACAAAAATACCGAACCGCGATTGCGATTCGGCATGTGGTACACCATTAGGGACTCGAACCCTAGACACCCTGATTAAGAGTCAGGTGCTCTACCAACTGAGCTAATGGTGCACATCTGCGAAGCATCCGTCTACCTTATGAGCGGCGTTTGCATCAGCAGATAATATTATAGCGCGATTCAGCGATTTGTCAAGAGGGAAAATCACTTTTTTTCGAGAAAAATCAGCTTTTCTGCGCATTTTCATGTGTCCACGGGACATTTCGCCCGTCCAGACCCGCCAGAATGCCGCTTCCAAAGGCGAACATCAGGTTGAAGCCGCCGCAGTCGCCGTCCACATCCAGCACCTCGCCCGCCGCGTACAGTCCCGGCAGGCGGCGATTTTGCAATGTCGCCGGGTCAAAATCCACGACCGACGCGCCGCCCGACGCCACCTGTGCGCTCTCGAAGCCCTTCACGCCGCGAATCGGCAGCAGCCACGCATCCGCCGTTTTCGTCAGGCGCTCCGCCATGTCCGCCGTCATTTGCCCGCACAGGCTGCTTTCGCGCACTCCCCAATCTGCCTGCCGCATCAGCGCCGCCGACAATCGCGGCACGCACAGCCCGGTCAGCATCTCCGCCATCGGGCGCTGTGCCCAGTTTTTCCGGCGGTGGTGCAGTTCCCGGCGGAACTCGCCCGCATCCGCGAAACCCATGCCCTTCACCAGCGACACGCGAAGCACCCGCCCGTCCTTTGCATACCGTGCGCACTGCATCACGCACACGCCGCTGACGCCGTAATCCGCGAACAGCAGCTCGCCGTCCTCCTCATGCAGGACGCTTTTCCGGTCGATAACCGCCACCTGCGCCTTGACGCGGATGCCGCTCAGCCCCTTGATTGACGTGCTATCTGTGATGATTTGCGTCAGCGCGGGCGCGAAAGGCGTCGCGGGGCAGCCGAGATTCGTCAGCAGACGCAGGGCGCTGCCGTCGCTGCCGAGCTTGGGCTGGGCGCATCCGCCGCCGCTGATGATAACGCGGTTCGCCCGAAATTGCTGCCCATCCGCCGAGAGCGCCGTCCAGCCATCATTTTCGCGGTGCAGTGCCGTGATGGATACGCCCGTCACCACCCGCACATGCAAGGCGGTCAATTGCAGGCGGAGCGCATCCAGCACGCTTGAAGCCTGCGAACTGACGGGGTACACGCGCCCCGCCTCTTCCTGCCGAAGCCGCAGTCCAAGATGCTCCCAGAAGGCTTTCTGTGCCTCTGCGCCGCAGTGAGACAGCACATCCGCTGCGAACGCCGCATTTCCCGGATAGCGCGGCGCACCCGTGTTCATCAGGTTGCAGCGGCCGTTGCCCGTCGCGAGGATTTTTTTGCCAACGCGATCCATTTTTTCCGCCACCGTGACCGTATCGCCGCATTCCGCCGCCGCAATCGCCGCCGCCAATCCCGCTGCGCCGCCGCCGATGACCAAAACGCTTCCCATAATCTGTGTTTCCTCCGCTTCTTTCCTGTATGCCGCGCTGCCTGATGACATAGGCTATCCGTGTCATAGGAGGCGATAACTTTGACGCAGCAAGGCAAAAAGGCCACTTGGCGATCACTCGTCGCGCTGGAATCCGCCACGCTCGGCGCAGGGGCGCTCGTCGGCTACCTCACCCGCGACGGCATGGACTTCTTCCACGCTCTGAGCAAACCCAGCTTTGCGCCGCCGGGCTGGCTCTTCCCCATCGTTTGGAGCATCCTCTATGCGCTGATGGCGTACTGCATGTGGCTCGTCCTGCGCGCACAGGGGCGCGACCGTTTCCTGCTGCTGGGGCTGTATATCGCCCAGTTAGCCGTCAACCTGATGTGGCCCGTGCTGTTCTTTATCCTGAAAGCGCTTGGGCTTTCCTTCTTCTGGCTGATTCTGCTGCTCTGCCTGGTTTTCATCATGGCGGTGCAGTTCGGGCGGCAGAAGCCCCTTGCCGGATGGCTGCTCGTGCCGTACCTGCTGTGGGTGACGTTCGCGGGCGTGCTGAATTTCGCCGTCGCCCGCATGAACCCCTGATGCACGCTCCATGGCGTAAATCTTCCGCAGCGGCGCAGTCAGTGTGCCGTCCGGCTCGTAAATCATCAGCGGCGGTTCAGGGTGCAGCATCGGGCGCGCATCCTTGAGCGCCTCAATCATCACCAGATTCGCCGCCTTTTGCGCCGAGGGGTAAATCAGCTGGAACCGCTTCGGCGCAAGCCCGGCTTTCTCCATCTCCTTCATCACTTCCAGCATCCGCGCCGCCGGGTAGATGACCGCCATCCGCCCCTTGCCGCGCAGCAGATGATACGCCATCTTGAACCACGCCGTCAGCCCACTTTTCTGCTGATGGCGCGCCAAGGACAGCGTCTGCGCCGGATTCGGCAGTGTCGTGCCATGATGCCCATACGGCGGATTGCAGACAATGACGTCGATGCTTCCGGGCGCAAGCACCTCGTCGGCACTCTCCACCGGCAGAGCGTGGATGCGGATGATATGTTCCAGCCCGTTGAGCTGCACGCTCCGCCGCGCCATATCCGCCATATCCGGCTGAATTTCAAACGCATCGACGCTTTTCGCGCGCCCCATGCCTGCCAGCAGCAGCGGCAGGATACCCGTCCCCGTGCCAAAATCAGCACAGCGGTCGCGGCTTTCCGCCCGCACGAAGCTCGACAGCAGCACGGCATCCATGCCGAAGCGGAACCCCTGCTCCTTTTGCAGGATGCGCAGCCCCGCCTGCTGCAATTCGTCCACCCGTTCGCCGGGCAGGATGGTCAGTTTTCCGGCGCAATCAGCGTCAATCGGCTTGTCAGACAATAACCTTCCTCCCCTTCTTCTGTCCGCACACGGCACCAGATTTCGCCCTTTTCCAGCACGGTCAGCACCAAATCCGCTTCGACTTTCGCCGTTTCGGGCGCATCGGCGCTGCACCACTGGTAGAGCGTTTCTGCTTGGCGGATGCTCGCTGTCCACCCAGTCACTTTTTCCAGCGTCACGTCCAGAATCGGCGTATCGCTGATGACGACCGCACCGGGCGCGCTGTCGCTCAAATACTGCGACGCGCAGTAGCCCTCTTTGCCGCCGTAGCGGATGTAACTCCAGCCGTTTTCCTGCGAAATGAATGTCACCAGTGCGCCGCGCGGAAGCCACTGCACAATCGATGCGCCCGTATTGGGCGACTGCCGCATCGCCAGCGAATCCGACTTTGTGCTGACGTATTTCTGCCCCAGCGGCGCGTCCGGCTGCTCGCAGGAGAGCGCATCCGCCGTGAAATACCCCGTCATCTGCCCGACCGTGGCATAGCACCAATCGCCGCCCTGTGCAAGCACTGTCACCTGCGTTCCGCGCGGGATTGTCGCCAGCACTGCCGCATCCGCAGCCATCGCCTGACGAAGCGGCGCATTGTCCGCACTCACCCACGCAACGTAGCTGCCAGCTGACACGTCATCCTCCACCTTCGCAGGCGGTTCGGACGCAGCTGGGACAGGCGTTGGCGCTTCGCTTGGTTCGGGGGATGCCGTCGGTTCGGGCGTTGCGCCCGGTGTGGGCGTCCCACTCGGCGCGGGCGTCCCGCCCGGTGTGGGCGTCGCCGTCGGCACATCAAAGCGCAGGTACTGCGTCATGACGTACCCGGTCAGGCTGCCCCAGCGAACGGCACACCACGTTTCGCCGTATGCCGTGACGATGATGCTCGTTCCCTTCGGGATTTCCGCCAGCACGGGGTATTCCGTACCCGCACCCTGCCGGAGGTTGAGCGTCGAGGCGGTGGAATTGACAATCGCGGTCTGTTCGCCGCTTGTCGTCGGCACAGGTGTCAATTCGATGCCGACGGCGCTGAAATCAAGGCTGCTTGCCAGCACATAGCCGTCAATGCCGCCCGCCGTCACGCGGCACCAGCTGCCGTCGCTGCTCTGCACGGCAATTTGAACGCCCTGCGGCAAGTTCATCAGCACCACCGCAGCAGTAGACGGGGTCGCCCGAAGCGCTGTCGCCGTCCTGACCATCGCAGAACGCCCAGTCTGGCTCGTTTTGCCCGGATAAGTATCGCTGAACGTGAGATACTCCGCCGCGCAGTATCCTGTTTTCGCGCCATACTGTATGCTCGCCCAGCCGTTCTCCACCGCGAACACGCACAGCACCGCGCCGCCGGGGATGGTGGACTGCACTGCCGCGTCGTAGCTGCCGGACGCGCGCAGATTCAGTGAATTCGTGCCGGTCACGGTCGCCCAGCGGGTGATGGGTGTCGGGTTTTCGTCGCTCTGCGTCGGCGGCGTGCCGGTGAACGTCAGATTTTCCGTGCGGACGTAGCCGACAATCCGCCCGAAGCGGATGAGCGTCCAATTTTCGCCCTTTGCCAGCACGGTCACGGCGGTTCCGGCGGGCAGCGTCGTCAGCAGTGTGCCGTTGTCCGAGGCGGTCAGGCGCACGTTCAGCACGTCCTCCACATTCACCAGCGTCACCATTGCCTGATTAGGCGCGGCGGGCGAAATCGTCGCGGGGGCTTCAGTCGCCGTCACGGGCGCGTCGCCCACGGGCGGCAGAATCGTGTGCGTGAAGGTGTACTGCATCCGCACGCAGTTCTCGTAGTAGAAGCCGAGAATCTGGTCGTATGTATAGCCCAGGTTCGCCATCTGCTGTGCCCCGCGCTGGCTCATGCCGATGCCGTGTCCGTAGCGCCTGACGGTCAGCACGAACGTCTCCCCATCTGCCTTGACCGACCAGAGTTCGTTTTTCGTCGTGTTAATGGACAGATTGAGTGCGCTTTCCAGCTCGCTGAAAATGTCGAATGTCAGCGTCAGGCGGCGCGTTTCGCCATCCACAAGCGCCGTCACGTCAAAATCCAGCTTCGTATATAAGCGGCTGGGTGCGGCATACTTCGGTGTGTGCGGCGTAACGGCCTCGATGCGCAGAATCGTCGCATTCGGCGCTTTCGCCTGCAATAGTCGCGTCAGGCTTTGATTCTGGCTCGCGTGGGAAAATGCAGCGTAAATCGTCATCTTGCGCGTGCTGCTGTACGGGTTCATGCGGTCGAACGGGTCGTCCTTAACCGTCAGGTAATTCACGCCGGATGAGCCCCACGCGTTGCGGGCGGATTCGGTCTGCCCACCGTTGGACGCGGTGTAGTACGTCCCGGTCAGCTTGCCGTCGTTCATGGCGACGATGCCGCGCGTTGCGTCCACCGCCTCCGCCGCCCGGTCGCGCTCCGCCGGACTGCCGTTGTACACCTGGTCAGCGGTCGTGTCCACAACGTCGTAGACCTTCGATGCGTTCGCATTCATTGCGCGCAGGGTGTACGTCCGCGCCGCAACCGCCTGTGCTTTCAGGGCTTCCAATGCCGAGGAGGCCCCCATTTCATACGGCACGACGCCATAGAGGTACGATTCGATGTACACGTTCGCCACGACATAGAGCCGATACGTCCCGCTTTCCAGCTTCGACACAAGGTGCAGGTCACCGGGGTAGACGTTTTGCGGTCTTCTTGCCTGTGCAATGCGGAATCCGCCGTCCGTCTGCCGACGCCTGAGTGCCATCTCCCGCCCCATGCTGACTGTCTCGCCGCCCCGCGTCAGGCGGATTTCGCCCGTCGCGCTGCTGTGGCTGATGCTGACTTTCTCGCCATTCGCCAGCGCCATCGTCTGCCCGCCGCTGACCGCCATTGCGCCGACCGCCGTCACCGTGAGCGACGCGGGATTGCTGCCAATGGACAGCAGGCGCACACGCACCATGCCGTTGCGTGTGGCAGCACTCCGCTCCAGCGGCGCGGCGTGCACGGCAACATCCGCCGTGTCCTCGGCGAATGATGTGGGCATTGCGGAGAGCATCAGGAAAAGCATCAGAAGCAGGCACAGCGCCCGCTGGTATCGGAATTGCACGGGAAAATCCTCCTTGTGGTGGTACTTCTCCTCCATTGTAGCAGAAAGCGCCCGGCGTGTCATGCAGATTGTAACAAACCGCGCTGGAAATTTCCGTCACGCACAAAAAGGCAGGCGCTCCGACCTGTTGGGTTCAGGTCAGAACGCCTGTCGGATAATGCGGATTATTCCTGCGTTTCCGTTTTCTTCGCGCGCGGCTTGCGGGCGGGTTTGTCTGCCTTTGCCGCTTCCTTCGCCGCCTTGTCCGCCTCGATTTCCGCCTTCGTGCGGCGCTTGCGGGCGGGCTTCGCGGGGGCTTCCGCGGTCACTTCCGCCGCAGCAGCTTTTGCCGCCTTCTCCGCTTCAATCTCCGCCTTCGTGCGGCGCTTGCGGGCAGGCTTTGCAGGCGCTTCAACAGCCTTCGCGACCTTCTCCGCTTCCTTCGCCGCCTTGTCCGCCGCAATCTGCTCCTTCGTGCGGCGGACGCGCTTGGGCTTCACGGGTTCTTCCTTCTCATACGGATACGGGACGACCACTGGGTTCGCCTCCGCGTCGTCATCAGAAGATGCTTTCTCCTGATTCGATGCGGAGTCATGGTCGAAACGCCCGCTCACCAAGCCTTCGTACAGTTCCATATATTTCTTAGAGGAGTTCGTCCAGCTGTAATCGCCAGTCATGCCGCGCTGCTGGAGCGTGTGCCACACATCCTTGTGGTTCTCGTAGTAGTCGATGGCACGGTTGATAACATTGAGCATGTCATTGGCGTTGTAGTTGAAGAACGTGAAGCCATTGCCGTCGCCGGTGTACTCGTTGTAGGACAGCACCGTGTCGCGCAGACCGCCCGTCTCGCGGACAATCGGCACTGTGCCGTAGCGCAGGGCAATCAGCTGGCTCAAGCCGCACGGCTCGAACTGGCTGGGCATAAGGAACATGTCGCAGCCCGCGTAGATTTGATGCGCCAGCGCGTGGTCCATCGCAAACCGCGCCGCGACCTTGCCCTTGAACTCGCCCTCTGCCCACGAGAACAGATTGACATAGCGGCTCTCGCCCATGCCCAGCACAACCAGCTGTACATTCTCGCTCATCAGGTCGCCGATGATGTAGTCCACAAGGTCAAGCCCCTTCTGGCTGCTCAGGCGGCCCACCATGCCGATAATCGGCACATTCGGGTCAACAGTCAGACCGAGCTTCTCCTGCAATTCTGCCTTGCACTTTGCCTTGCCGGACAGGTCATCCGCGGTATATTCCGCCGGAATGCGCGCGTCCGTCGCGGGATTGTAGTCCGCCATGTCGATGCCATTGAGCACGCCGAACACTTCACGCTTGCGCGCGCGGAGCAGCCCATCCAGCCGCTCACCGTAGTATGCCGTCTGAATTTCCTCGGCATAGGACGGGCTAACGGTGGTGATGATGTCGGAATACACCAGCGCAGCCTTCATGAAGTTCGCGCAGCCGTAGCACTCCAGCTTGTCGTCCGTCCACAAGCTGTCGCCCAGACCCAGCACATCCTGCACTTCGCGGATGCCGAACACGCCCTGATACTGCAGATTGTGGATGGTGAACATGGTCTTGATGTTCGCGAAGAACGGCAGGGGCGCATACTGAATTTTCAGCAGTGCGGGCACCATGCCGGACTGCCAGTCATGCGCGTGAATCACGTCGGGCTGGAAGTCCAGCAGCGGCAGGGCGTTCAACGCCGCGCGGCAGAAGAAACCAAAGCGTTCGTACTCGTCGCCGCCCATGCCGTAGATATACGGACGGCCAAAATAGAACTTGTTGTCCACAAAGTAGAACTTCACGCCGTCCTTTTCCAGCAGTTCAATGCCGCAGTACTGACGACGCCAGCCCAGCGCGACCTCAAAGTCGGTCACATGGGTCATCTGGTCAACATACTGCTTCGGCACCGCCGCATACAGGGGCAGCATCACGCGCACGTCGTGACCCTGCTTCGCCAGAACGGGCGCCAGCGCGCCGACAACGTCCGCCAGACCGCCGGTCTTGATAAACGGGACGCACTCGCTCGCCGTAAAGAGAATCTTCATCGTTTCTATCCTCCATCAGAAATATTTCCTGCCGGGGGCAAGGGAAAAGCAATCAGGGAAATTCAGCGAATTAAGCTCAGATACGATTTTCAGATGAGAATGAGCCAAGATGCGAAGCGAATTTTTTCTTTCCTGCTAACGGGAGTGAAACGCAGCGTAGCAGCGCTACGCTAAGTGGAACGACCGGACGCAGGAAGGAAAAAGGCGCGAGCAGATGGCTCAGGCGAATCTGAAAAGCGTATCCAAAAAACCGCACCAACAGTATAGCACATATTGGCGCGGTTTGCAAATCCGAACCGCGTCAATTCGATTTAGGCGATTCGTGGGTTAGATAACAACGTTTTTGGCAATGACAATCGGGTACGCCGCCGGGCCGATGAGCCGTGCGCTGCGCTTGATGACCGTTTGCTTGTCCAGAATGCAGTTTTCGATGGAAGCGTCGTTGTGCACCTGACCATCCTGCATGATGATGCAGTTCTTCACATGCGCACCGGGGGCAATGCGCACGCCGCGCGCCAGCACAGAGTTCTCCACCGTGCCTTCGATGATGCAGCCATCCGCCACCAGCGAGTTGACGACGGTCACATTGTCGCCATATCGGGCGGGCATCTCGTCGCGAACCTTGGTGTACACAGGTAACTCCGCTGTGAACAGACGATGGCGAATCTGGGTATCCAGCATATCCATATTGAACTTGAAGTAGCTCTGCACGGAGTCCATGCGCCAGCACAGACCAGTGTACGCCCACGCATTCACGCGCGCCGTGCCTTCCGTCACCAGACGGAGCAGCACATCACGGTTGAAGTCATGATAGCCGTGCGCCACGCCCTTGTCCACCAGCGTGCGCAGCAGCTCGCGCTTCATCACGACGACCTCCATGCTCGTCAGCGGCAGGTTCGGATGCGTCGGATCAACTTCCATGTCCGTCACCATGCCGCTTTCATCCACCGCCAGATAGCAGCCCAGTTCGTCGCGCTGCATGTTCGGATCAGCGGTGTACATGATGGTGATGTCCGCGCCGCTGTTCTGATGATACGCCACAAACTCCGCGATATTCGCGTTGTAGATGATGGTGGAGTTGCTCAGCACCAGATATTCCTGCTTGGAGCGGGAGAGATAGTTGGTGTTGGAGCGCAGCGCATCCAGCATACCAGAGTACACGCCAACATTCTCGCGCGTCAGGAACGGCGGCAGCACCTTGAGGCCGTCATTCTTCCCGTGCAGATCCCACTCCTTGCCGGAGCCGATGTGATCCATCAGGGAGTGATAATTCTTCTGCATGATGACACCGACGTTCTTGATGCCGCCATTGACCATCGAGGACAGCAGGAAGTCAATGACGCGGTAGCGGCCGCCCACAGGCAGCGCCGCGATGGCGCGGGTCAGGGTCAGCTCGCGCAGATTGGCGTCATTTTCGCCGGTGTAGATAACACCCATTACGTTTTTCATTTTCTTACATCCTTTCCGCTGCTGTGATTATCAGAATTTGGTGTTTTCGTCCACCTGCTGACCCGCGGTCACGCTGACACCGGCGGGAAGGGTGACGCCCTGACCGACGACGGCGATATTGCCCGTCTCTTCGCCGACCATGCAGCCCGCACCAATCACGGCGTTCTCCGCCACAATCGCCCGACGGACAACCGCGCCGCGCTTGATGACCGCATAGGGCATGACAACCGAGTCGATGACGCTTGCGCCCTCTTCAATGGTCACGCCTGCGAAAATCACGGAGTGCTGCACAGAGCCGTAGACTTCCGAGCCTTCCGTAACCAGCGAATCGCTCACGACAGCGCCCTTGGCGATGTAGTGCGGCGCAAGGCCCGGATTCTTGGCATAGATGCGCCACTTCTTGTCATGCAGGTCAATCGGCATGGGCACGCTGAGCAAGTCCATGTTCGCTTCCCACAGGGATTCAATCGTGCCAACGTCCTTCCAGTAGCCCTCGAAGTTATATGCCACCATGACCTGCTTGTCGTTCAGCATCGCGGGGATGATGTTCTTGCCGAAGTCGTTGGCGGATGTCTTGTCTGCCTCGTCCGCGGTCAGGTACGCGCGGAGCTTCGCCCACGAGAAGATGTAAATGCCCATGGACGCCTTGTTGGACTTGGGCTGCTTGGGCTTTTCTTCAAATTCAACAATGTTGTCGTCCGCGTCCGTATTCATGATGCCGAAGCGGCTCGCTTCTTCCCACGGCACAGGGCGCACAGCAATCGTCGCATCCGCGCCTTTGCGGATGTGGTACTGCAGCATGGCGTTGTAGTCCATCTTATAAATATGGTCGCCGGAGAGAATCAGGACGTAATCCGGGTCATACTGCTCGATAAACGCCATATTCTGATAGATGGCGTTTGCCGTGCCGCGATACCAGTCGCCCGTCTTGCCCGTCTGATAGGGCGGCAGGACGAACACGCCGCCGGTGGACAAGTCCAAATCCCACGGTGCGCCGGAGCCAATGTAGGAATTCAGTTCCAGCGGCATATACTGCGTCAGCACGCCCACGGTGTCAATGCCGCTGTTGGTGCAGTTGGACAGCGGGAAGTCAATGATGCGGTACTTGCCGCCGTAGGGAACAGCCGGCTTTGCCACCTTCTTAGTCAGGACACCCAGACGGCTGCCCTGTCCGCCTGCCAGCAGCATGGCAACACAGGTCTTCTTTTTCATGATGAGAACACGCTCCTTCATCCTTGTTTCTTGCGAAGCGCACCGACCGTGCAGGATTCGCGCCGCCCTCGGTGCATCAGGTGGCACGGTGATGTATGTGAAACAGCGCTTTCGCTCCTCCCCTGATTGCGGCGAGCGCCGATTCAGCCGATGGAAATGGAATTGGCTTTGCCGGCGGACTTTTCCGGCAGGGGCTGCGGTTTCTTTGCCGTTTTGGATGCTTTCTTTGGCGGCACATCCGCGATTTCCGGAATAACGCGCGCTTTCTTCGCCTTCTCCGGCAGCGGGTCGCGCTGGTAGGTGAAGTAGACCGTTGAGAGCGGCGGCACGCAGATATCGCAGCTGTATTGGAAATCCTGAAGCTGCTCTTCTTCCGTGCGAATCGCCCAGTTGTTGTACTGATTCGAGCCGCCGTATTCCTTGCGGTCGGTGTTAAAGCACTCCGTCAGCGTACCCATCTGCGGCAGCCCGATGCGGTACTGCGGATGGAACACAGGCGTGAAGTTCGTCACGCTCAGGAGCGAATTGCCCCGCTTATCCGTGCGCAGGAACGCAACGATGGAGTTATCGCTGTCGTTCGCCTGAATCCACTGGAAGCCGTCCCAGCTGTCATCAATCTGGTAGAGCGCGGGCGTCGTGCGGTAGATTTCGTTCAGGCGCTTGCAGCACTGCTGCACCTGCGGATGATTCTCGTACAGCAGCAAGAACCAGTCCAGCTGGTCGTCATACTTCCACTCGATGAAGTGCCCAAACTCGCCGCCCATGAACAGCAGCTTCTTGCCCGGATGCGCCATCGTGTAGCCATACAGTGCGCGAAGTCCCGCGAACTTCTTCCACAAGTCGCCCGGCTGCTTGTCCAGCATCGAGTGCTTGCCGTGTACCACCTCGTCGTGGCTGAACGGCAGGATGTAATTCTCCGAAAAGGCGTACATCAGCGAGAACGTCAGCTTGTCGTGGTGATACTTGCGGTAGACCGGGTCGAGCTTGATATACGCCAGCATATCATTCATCCAGCCCATGTTCCACTTGAACCCGAAGCCCAGCCCGCCCAGATAAATCGGGCGCGTCACCATCGGATAGGCGCTGGATTCCTCCGCCACCATCATCACACCGGGAAAATCACGGTAGACGGTTTCATTCATCCGGCGCAGGAAAGCAATCGCATCAAGATTCTCGTGTCCGCCGTACTTGTTGGGCAGCCATTGCCCCGGCTCACGGCAGAAGTCGTACATCAGCATGGACGTGACTGCATCCACGCGCAGCCCGTCGGCGTGATACCACTCCAGCCAGAAGCAGGCGTTGGAGAGCATGAACGAGTTGACCTCGCCGCGCGCGTAGTCGAACATGTGCGTCCCCCACTGTGGCATATCGCCGCGCCGGGGATCGGGATGCTCATAGCAGGGCGTACCGTCGAAGCGGCGCAGTCCCATTTCGTCACGCGGGAAATGCGCGGGAACCCAGTCCAGCAGCACGCCGATGCCCGCCTGATGGAGCGCGTCAATGAGCGCCATCAGCTCCTTCGGTTCGCCGAAGCGCGCCGTCGCCGCATAGTAGCCGGACACCTGATAGCCCCACGACATATCCAGCGGATGCTCCATCACCGGCATGAACTCCACATGCGTGTAGCCCATTTCTTTGAGGTACGGCACGAGCTGTTCGGCAATCTCC
>OGKG01003004.1_pt1 | contig 16443 bp, 20 predicted proteins | sample 1572201 | NCBI WGS metagenome assembly OGKG01 (sample SAMEA2582146, study PRJEB24529) | metagenome | biome: Human gut stool | place: China | collected 2011 | reverse complement strand
TTGTTTAGATCCGACGCGCCGGGGTTGTCCACGATCTGGCGCAGAGTCTCCACAGCAGCACCGGTGCAGGCGCTCAGGCTTTGCACTGCCTCCTGCATCTGGGCATCACGCCCGGCGGCAAGAGCTGCGGCGTATTCCGGCTTCTTGCCATATTTTACTAGTGCGCTCATGCTCATGCCACAGGCGCGGGCCGCTGCTGCGCGGCTTGGGCTGGAAAGTTCAGCCGCCAGTGCTCGCCGCTGTTTTGCTGATAACAGAAAAATCACCTCCTAAATGGTAATTTTTAGTAAATTGTCGGATGCTCAGCCCTCCACCAGGGCGGCGTTATCGTTTCGGATCTGTTCCGCCAGGGCGTTGGCCTGATCCTTCCAGGGCTTAATTTTGGCGCTATTCTCCTTGAATGCAGCCTCACGGGAGGGCGAGACCTCCAACGGTGCACCCAGGTTCAGCCGGTCAGTGAACATCGCCATAGCAGCAGGCCAGCGGCGCACGCAATAGCTCAGCGCGTCGCTGCCGCCGTCGAAGTAACAGCCGTTCCCGGCATACTCCACGCACCAGCTGCGATAAACAGGGATCTTGAGCACGCCCATCTGCAGCAGCATCACAGCAACGTCAGCGGGCACAAACGGTGTGCCGTAGTGGTCCCGATCCGGACACACGGGCATTGACTCCATGTCACCGATCCATTTTTCAGCAACCACAAAGCGACGCTGCACGCTGAACTTGAAAATTGTGCCATTGACTGGCACCGCGAAAATCTCCACGAACACTTGCGTGTCGTTCTTGTCAAAGTGTGAAGGTGTCATAAATTACTCCTTTCGGGGCGGTCTCTGCCGCCCTCTTCTCCCCTGCCTGCCGCGCTGGGCGGGGCCAGCTCTGACACCCTGCGCCAGTGAACGCGCGGCGGTCAGGGGTAGTTTTGCGAATTGCAAAAAGTGACGTTGTATCGTCTAGGTGGAGGACAGCGCAGGACAATAGGTAAAACCCTATAAAGAACACTAAATTTTCTTTAGAAAAGTTTCCGATTTGTCCTCCGTTGTCCTCCACCCTTAGCCTATAACAAGAGTCAGAACCACTCAGGCAAGAGTTTCAAACCACGGTAGAAATTGCCCTGTTTTGTTTTCTTCCAGCGAATGCCCGCGCCCTCCAAAGCGGCCTTGAACTCGTCTTGTCTTCTGGGAAACTCACCCATGCGTGTGCTCCACTCGCGATAAGTCGCCAGAACAACGCCTGATTTTTCGCTGTAATCCTTGCCGATCTCGCAGCAGTCCTCTAGGAAGTGGGCCAGCCAGTCGTTCTCCTGGCGGTACTGTTCCACCGCCTCGCGGACACAGGGCGGCGGGTCCAGCTTGAAATCTGCCGCGATGAACCGGCGCGCGCCCTCGATGATCCAGGACAACACCGCGCCGCCTGCATGGTCGAACAGGTGCCCGGCCATGTCCTTGATCTCGCCCGACGTGTTGCGGAACTTTGCCCGGCACGGCACGACGACCAGGCGCGACCATGTGCCAGCATCAGAGCTGCCCACCTTGGGCAAGAAGTTTGTGAAAAGGACGCAGGTGTGCGACGGGATGAACTCGAACGGTTGTTTATACTTTGGCTCAGCGTGCACAGCGTCGGTGCTGCACAGGCGCTTGAGCATGGAAACATCAAGCCGCGTGCCTTCCTCGAGCTCTGCAGCCAGTACAAGCCGCTTGCCGCGCAGTTCCGCCAGCTCAGGCAGCTTGTTCCGGTTCGGGTTCGCCGTCAGCGCGTCGGCGCTCAGAGTGCCCGCATAGCTGCCCAGAACACGCGCCAGCACATTGAAAAAGGTCGATTTGCCATTACCACCGCTACCGTATGCAATGATGAGCTGTTCTTGGTAGACGTGCCCGACAGCAGCAGCACCGGCCACCATCTGGAGATAGTCGGCCAACGCCTCGTCTCCACAGGTGAAGCGCCGCACAAAGTCCAGCCAGAGGGGCGCGCCCGTGCTGCCGGGGTCTACTGCACATGCCTTGGTGCACTTGTCCGCCGGGTCGTTCGGTCGTGCCTTGCCGGTCTTGAGATCCACGGTGCAGCCAGGGCAGTTCAGCAAAAACGCATTGCTGTCCAGCTTTTCCACGGGCACGTCGCATAGGTGCTGCGCCTCGCCCAATGTGGCACGGATAGCAGCACCAGAGCGCTGGGCAATGATGAATTTTACATACGCCTTGGCGGCGTCCTGCTTTGCTTTGGCGTTGCTGCCGTCCTCGATCCCGGCGGCGGCTGCCGCTTTGATATCCTCGCGGGCCTGCACGATCTGCGCGTCAGTCAGGGCATGGAACCGGCGGTGCGCTGCTGCCTCATCGGCTGCGAACTTGCTATTGTCCCACACCAGCCACCCCAGACCGGAGTTATACAGCACCTCGCCTGCGTTGCGGCGCTCGAAGATACGCGCCTGGGCAAGGTTCGAGTAGTCGGAGGGTCGTAGGCCTGCCGCGTCTGTGCTCCCGCCCTGAAGGCCCTGCAGCGCGTAGGCTGTCGGGTCCAGATAATCGGCCCTACTGGCTACTTTGGTCTTGTAGGCTCTCACAGCAGCCCGCCAGATAGTCGCTATCTCCTCGTCGTCCAGCGGCGGCACGCACTGTGCGGCCTTAGCGTCGAACAGCTGGCGGGCTGTGCCGTCGTCTGCGCCCTTGGCCTTGAGTACCTTCAACGCGTAGGCGCTCAGGGTGTCGTTGCGACTACCCTGCGGGATAGCATCCGCAAAGGCCGCTGCGGGCTCCTCTGGCGGGGTTTCGGGCTCAGGGTCCAGCACCTCGTCCAGAGTAAAAAGGCCGTCCACGTCCTCGCCCCGGGGATGCTCAGTGCCAAAGAAGAACCTTGCGCCGTCCACACAAGCCGCGTCATAGTACGGGAAGTGGCTGCACAGGGCTCGCTTGAGCCCTTCCAGCTGTTCCCGGCTCTCGGTGCGCTCGATGGGAAACAACACATGGAATCGGGGCACCGCCGGGGCCGTGCCTTTCGCCAACAGGTGGTGACGGCTGAACAGGATGTAATGCTGCACGTCGGGCAGGTCGTCCGCGATCTGGGCGGGCTCTACCACGTCACCGGCGGCGTTGTCCACGTCGGCAATCAGGCAATCAGCCCACAAAAAGCCCTCGTTCTGGCGGCGATTGTCCTTGAACGCCGCCCCCACATGGTCGTACTGCGCGGCCTGCTGGAGCTGCGCCAGTGTGCTGATCTCGACGGCACGGGGGTACACCGTGTTTCGGCGATCCCCGCGCACATCGGATGTAAAAAGGTGAAAAGCTTGCATTTCTGTCTCCTGCTATTCCGTGTATGTAGTCGGGCAAAAGCCGCTCAGGGCGGCGTGTCGGCGGCTGCGTCCTCGTAGATCTCCGCGCGCAGCTCCTTCAAAACCCGGTGGAACGTATAGCCCAGAGTCAACAGGGCATCCGCGCACACGTCCTGCGGGAGGTTACCCGATTCCACAGCGACCTGCACCGCCTCCAGCAGGGCAATACAGCCCTCGAAGTCAAAGGTCACCATGTCAAGCGCTGCGCCACTGGGGCAGCGCTTGAGCTTTCCTTGCTGCTGCATCATCATGCCTCACCCCTTCCTACTGCGGCTCTGGCCTTATAATCGCGGTCTGCCTCTGCTGCCAGCTCCAAAGCCTTTTTGATTGCCTGACGGCGGCTCATGTCTGGCGGCACTGTCACCAGAACCGCGCCCAGGGTCATGCACACGTCACATTCAAAGCCGCTGCCCTTGTGGGCAAACACCGGACGGCCCCACCCGGGGACATGCTGATAGTACTTCATGCGTGCTGCCCTCCCCCGCTGACGATCTGGGCGACGTTCGCGCCCAGGCGGTGCAGTGCCTTTTCCGCTGCGGCCTTGTTCCACAGGGCATTCAGATCCACCTGCGCGTCCATGCTCTGGCCCTTCTTGACCTGCTGCACCGCGAAGCCCTGGGTCTCGAACTGCTGCACGATCCACGCCGTGGGCCGAATGCCCAGGCGTTCCAGAGCGTTCAGGCGGCCACCGTTGAGCACGACACGCTCGTGGTGCAGTGCGCGGGGCTTTGCTTCCCTACGGTCGTAATATTCAACCTCAAAGGCAACCAGCGAGATTTTTTGCATCAAATTCATAACGTTTTCCCTCCAAAGTGTGGTATACTGGGAGGCGGAAGGGTTCCTCCTGACCCGTGCGTAACCCGTTCCGCCCATGTGGTCCCCTCCTGATCTGCCGTCAGGAGGGGATTTTTGTTTTTACTCTGCGTCGGTGTCCTCGTCGGCCTCTGCGGGCTCCTGCTGGGCGTTCTCGTCCTCAGCGGGCAGATACTCGACGGCCAGAGTCGGCGCGCCCTGCGGGCCGCGCTGGGCGCTCAGTCGCAGACAGTCGGCGGCACCGTCGATGTGGTCAAAATACAGCATCAGGCTTTCGGGGCCTGCCTGCACAATGTCGATCAGCTGAGCGCCGATGTCGGACAGTTCGCCGTTGAGCCGCTCCACGGTGACAGGGCGGACAAAATTCTCGATGATCTTCATGGTGTTTCCCTCCAAAATTTTTGTTGTTCTCTCGCCCTGGCGGTCAGTCCGCCGGGGTGTTTTCGTTTGTGTCGGTCAGGTCAGGAAAAAAGAACTCCCCCACGCTTGCCCTAGGAATGCCCACGACGCGGCAAACGGCGGCGATCTCGTCCGCCTGCCATGGGATGTGGCCGCGCATTCTGCGGCCCAGAGTGGGCACCGTGATACCTGTCAGCGCGGCCACGTCTTCGTCGTACAGTCCGCGCTCCCGGAACAGGGCACGCAGCCGCCAGAAGGGTATCTGCTGGAAACGGCCATACGGTGCCACCGGGACGGCGGTGTTACTGCTGGCGCTCAACATGGTGCACCTCCTGCTCCTGCGGCGGCAGCCTGAGCGACTCCAGCGGAACGCCCAGAGCGTCGGCGATGTGCCCGGCGGTGGTGCGCCACATCGACCCGCCAATGCGGGCTTTGTTGACAGCAGAGCGGCCAACGCCTGCCTTGCGGCTCAGCTCTTCCGTGGTCAGGTCCTGGCGGTCCATCTCTGCAATGACCGCCACACGGTCGAGGATAATCGACTTTGCCATGATGTAAAAATCACTCCTTTTCGTAGTTTACGGGTCTTTTGGCTTCCGCGACGCTCCACACTGGAGCGTTTCGGCCCTTGCCGGGGACCATCATCAGGCGGGGTTTACTTCACCAGTTCATAGTGCTTGATGCTGCCGGGAACGTAGCAGCGGCCCTTGAACCGCTCGGCCACGCGCAGCAGCTTTTCCAGCTCTGCGACGGCAACGCCAGATGTACCATGATCCAACAGGCGATCCGCCACGCGGTCGTCGGCAAACTCCACGGTGTAACAGGTCTCGCCGACGATCTTCTCGCCGTTCTCGATCTCTGCGGTGTCATAAGTGATGTTCAAGCGTTTCATGTGTTCTTCCTCCCTGTGCTGCTTTTGCTTTTGCTTGAGTCTGTATTTATCTTAGCTCAATCAAAAGTAAAAGTCAAGAGTGAATTTTTGCTTTTGATTGAATTTCTGCGCCGCTTGTGGTATTGTTATCAAGAGGAGGTGTTTCGCTTGACCACAGGGCAGCTTATCAAAGACGCAAGAAAAAAGGCAGGAATGACGCAAAAGGAGCTCGCCGATAAACTGGGCTTATCCTTTCAGGCAGTCGCCCAATGGGAAAATGACCTGCGCAATCCTAAATACGACACCCTAGAAAAAATCGCGCGCGCGTTAGGCGTAGCAACGTACACGCTCACCCAGGCATCTGGCTCTTTTGAATCCGCCATCAAAGAAGCAAGGGGAAAACTTGAAATTGAAGAAGATATAGACGACTTTGTGGAGGAACGCGCACGCAGTCATGCCGATTATATGGCCCTCTGGGATACTACCGTAAAAGAAACGGCTCTGAAATACGGCATAGACCCCGCCATTTTGGGGCTTTATGTTCCCAGACGTGGCGAGGCAATGGACCAACCATCAAGTGAAATTGCTGTTGCACTGAGGGACTTAAACGAAGAAGGCCGAAAAGAAGCCGCTAAACGTGTAAAAGAATTAACCTGGATTCCTTGGTACAAGAAAAAGGACCCCAATAAAAAATAAAAGAGCGTCCCCGGCGGCAACCGGGAACGGCTTTTGATAGATAGCTTGCCCACGAAGGACAATACCACCCTCACATCTGGTATTATACCCTTTCTGGGCAGGCTTTTCAAGCTATACTCAGGAGGTTATAACACACATGGGTAAACGAACGAACACAGCCACTTGGAACGGCAAACAGTGGCGCATTGCTGTGCAGAAGGATGGACAGCGCCGGTATTTTTACAGCAGCACACAGGGCCGCGCAGGCCAGCGAGAAGCGAACGCCAAAGCGGACGCATGGTTAGACAGCGGCGTTTGCGCCAAAGGTGCGCGTGTGGCGGACATTGGCGCACTCTGGCTGCGTTCGGTGGAGCTGTCCACCTCAACAGACAACTACCGGCCACTAGAAAGCCGCTGGCGGGTCTGGGTGCTGCCGATCATCGGCACAAAGAAGGTTGACCGCCTCACCGATCAGGATTTGCAAGACGTGCTCAATCTGGCCCACGCTGCCGGGAAGAGCCGCAAAACCTTGAAGTCCATTGCAGCCGATATGCGGGCATTCTGCAAGTACTGCCGCAAAAGCAAAATTTAAGCCTACGAACCGGAAGAACTGACGATCCCCGCCGGGGCACGGTACAAGGGCAAGAACGTGTTACAGCCCGATGAACTGGCGGTACTGTTCAGCTCAGACACCACCACATTTAACCGCCAGTGCGTGCCCGACCCCTATATCAACGCCTATCGGTTCCAGGTCCTCACCGGCCTGCGCCCGGGTGAGCTGCTGGGCCTGCGCTGGGAAGATGTGCACGGCGGAGTGGTGTACATCTGCCGTTCCATCAACCAGCTTGGCGAGGAGACGCAAGGCAAGAACCAGAACGCCGTCCGCTCCTTTGCACTCTCCGCCAGAGCGTGGGCCGTGCTGGAGGATCAACACAGGATCACCGGCAACACCGGCAGCGTGTTCAGGATCAACAACCAGCACCACTATCACACGCGGTGGTGGGCCTACTGCCGCACAAACGGCATTGTGCCCATCTCCACCTATGAGCTGCGCCACACCTTCGTCAGCGTTGCAAAGACGCTCCCGGCGGGTGAAGTGAAGGGCCTTGTGGGCCACAGCCAAGACATGGACACTTTCGGCGTGTACGGCCATGCCCTCACCGGTGACGCTGAGAACACCGCACAGGCCGTGAACGCTGCTTTTGATAAACTGCTTGGCGAGGGCTGAATCTGTACCCCACTTTTTACCACACTGTCACCTTTCAGCCTTGATATTTACCCTTTTTAGTGTGCACGTCATTGGGATAAAATGCACGTTGTACCACACTCTTTGCAGCCAATTTTCAACGTCTGATAGCAATTTATTGGGTTCGAGTCCCACTGGGCACCCCACCAAGAATCCGCTGATGCTTTGCATCGGCGGATTTTTTATTTGGCGGGGTGCCCAGTGGGGCTCGAACCCAATTTACCATAAACATCAAGGCCCTTGTCCCGCAACAGGACAAGGGCCTTTTCCGTTACTTCATCTGTTTCAGGATCTGCGCGATCTGTGCACTGGTGTAGCCTTCCTTCCGCAGGGCACTGGTGATGCTGCTGTCGCTCTTTCCCTGACTGCGCATCAGCATCGCCGTGTATGGCACGGCGGCTTTCTGCGTGCCGCTCACATTCGTGCCTGCACCGCTCGTCTGGCCGGTGCTGCCGGATTTCGCACTGCCGGACGAACCGCCCGCAGCGCCGGAAGTGCCAGCCGCAGCCGCCTTGCTGCCAGCCTGGCTTGCCTTCTGAGCCGCATTGGATTTTTTCAGGTTCCACTCGCCCAGTGCAATATTCAGCTTCTGGCTGGTAACGTCATTGTTGAATTTCTGCTGATTGAGCTTATCCTGATATTCCCGCTCGCTGGCTTCGTTTTCGTAGCGCTGCTGCTTCAGGCTGTCCGCATACTGCTTTTCCTGAAGCTGCTGGCTCCACTGGGTATCGGCGCGGTCTGCCTCATACTGGCGGTTACCGGAATAGATATTGTATCCCGTGTTCAGCAGTCCGCCAAGCATGGAGCCCAGACCCGTTGTGCCACTGAGAACGATCTGCACCGCATCGCCAAGTACACCCAGTACGGTCATCACATTGTTGAACGCCTGCTGACGCCGGGCAGCCTGCTGCTGTTCCTGCGCGCTGTAGTAATCATGCAGGGTACCCAGCTGGTTCAGATAGTCCTGATACTGGCCGTAGTCCTGCGCATAGGCGTTGTTGTAGTCACTGCCCTTCTGTTCCAGCTGGGTGTAATAGTCGGCCAGCTGATTGTTGTAAAGGTTCTGCGCATCCTGCTCGCTGCCTGTCAGCTGATCCAGCTGGCTCACCAGCTCGTTGCCGCCGCTTTCGTAGGTATCCAGCGCCAGACTGTACAGGGTAGGGATGGCGCTGTTCAGCGCGCCGATCTGCTGCTGGTATGCCTGCTGCGCCGCACTGGTGGCATAGCTGGAGCCGTATCCGCCGGTGAGCGCCGCCGCCTGTGCCGCTGCATCCGCGCTGGCGTTGTGAGCATTCTGCAGGTAGGCCTGCTCATACTGACGGTAGAGCGGATCCTGCGTGTAGCTGTACTGGAAGGTCTGCCGCTGCAGCAGCTGCCCCAGCAGCGAATCGATCTTATCCTGATAGTTGCTCTGATAATCTTTCGGGCGGTTAGCCTGCCATTCCTTCAGCGCTGCCGCCGCATCGTTCACTGTCTGACCCGGCTGATAGCTGGCATTCGTCAGCGCGTTTTCCACGTCCTGACGGCTGTTCAGTCCCTCTGCCGAATAGTTGCTCTGCACCGCAGGCTGCACGGTGCCCAGCACTTCCTCTTCTTTCTTTTTGTTTGCCATAACTGTTCCTTTCTCTTTACAGGTTCTGCAGCTTTGCGCGCAGCTCATCCGAGAGGTTCTCGGTGTCCAGATTGGTCAGCACATACTGCAGCTGCTCCTGCATCTGGTACAGGTAGCTGCGCAGGACGCGTGCGTCTTCCGGATCCATATTCTCGCTGAGCTTCGGCAGGCCGATCTTATTGATGCCCATCACGCTTGCCATGATGTTCCCTCCTGTCCTGTGATGCCGCCCCTAGCGGCGGCCATCGTCTTTGCCATGCTGCGCAGGGTGATCTGCCCGGTGCCCCGCAGGCGGAGCCGCAGTGTGCCGTGCCGCCGGGGCACGAACGGCAGGTCGCAGCTGCGCCGCTGTGCCTGCGCAGTGATACTGCCCACAGTCTCCCATGCACCGCCGTCGTAGCTGGCCGATACTTCCACCGTGCTGCAGCACCCGGCGTCCAGCCGCAGGGTCAACCGGGAAAGATACCGGTCTTCTGCCCCGTCCATGCCGATATCGCCGGTGATCATCTCAAAATGGATTTTTTCCTCTACGCCGTCGGTACTCTGCCAGTCGGCTTCCCGGTCCGGGTCTGCCGCCCACAGCGCCTGCCCGTCCCAGAGATAGAGCTGCCCGCCGGTGCTGGCCATCTCGTAGGAACAGACATCCTCTTCGCTCCACAGGCCGCGTTCCGTGTCGTACACCAGCAGCCGTGCCTGACTGCCGCCCTCCCGGGAGATGTGCAGATAATACCTGCCGTCCAGTGCGCCGCCCACGGCGCTCTGCACATGCGCCAGACGGCCGGCATCCAAAGCCCCGGACACCTTGGCCGGGATGCTGCCGTCCCACGCCATCACCCCGTCCGGCGAGAGATAATAGAGGGTCTCGTTCAGCACGCAGAGGCTGCGGGCCGCATTTCTGGCCACGCCCCTGCAGCGCAGGGAGGTGAGCTGAAAATCCGAAGGCTTGGAGCCGTAGAGTTTGTGCAGGGTATTTTCCTTGAAGAACAGCGCATAGCCCATGCAGGTCGCCGCCCCGGTAAATGCCCCGTCGCTGCCCACCGTGACCGCATAGCTGTCGGCCGCGATGCCCCGGTAGCTGAACCAGTTCGTGGGGTCGCCCAGCTTACAGGCATAGATGACATTTTCCCGGTTGCTGCAGCCCCAGACCCGGTTGTCGCATTCGGTCACGAAATCCAGATCCGGCACCCGGCGTTCCAGCTGCACCGTCCCACTCACAGCGATGTTCTTTGTCTCCCTGCCGTCCATGCTGGTCCACTGCGCGCCGTCCGCGCCCTGCGCCAGTTTGCCATAGAAAAAATCTCCTTCCGGCGTCACACGCACCCGCAGGGCATTTTCCTGCACATCATAGACCACAAGGTCGCCGTCCAGTTCCTGCCACATTCCGGCCTGCTTTGCCGCCGTTCCCTGCACCGTCACGGTGTCCCACTGCGCAAACTGCTTTTCGGCTCCCGCCGCCGTGATGCGGCAGTATTCCAGAGGCACCGCCGTCCAGTTGCCGGAAGCCGAACTGTACACTTCCAGCGTGCCGGTGCTGCTCCACGGGTGTTTTTCGTCCTCGACCTTCAAAAAGATTTGTCCGTCCTCGGGCTGTTCCGGCTCTTCCCTGCCGCAGCTGTCCGCCTTATAGGTCTTGCCGGAAGCGTCGCAGGGTACGAACTGCACGCTCTGCCCCTCGGCCTGCCACACCGCACCCAGCGGCTTTACCGAGCCGTCTGCCGTGTCAAAGGACAGCTTGTCGGGGAAGATCAGGATCTTTGTTCCAAGACCCACCAGAGACTTTCTGCCATCGGTCACAACGTCGGTACAGGTCACAGGTCGTTCGCCTGCATCGTCCGGGGTGTAGAGCAGGTCTTTTCCGCAGACGGTCAGCAGGCCATTCAGATGATACATCCCGTTCAGTCCGGTCAGTTCCCGCAGTTTCCGGCGGGGCTTGCGGGTGCTCAGCGCCGGGAAATCCCGGGCCGAAAAGTTCACGCCTGCGCTGTATTCCGCTTCCGAGCAGGAATACGTTTCGTTCAGCCCGCCGAACGCCCGCACAAGGCTGCGGCTGTTCGGCAGCTTTGTCCTGTTTGCCAGAACCATCGTTCTCCCCTCCTTACCACTTCCACCGGCTCCCGTTTCGGGGCGGGTAGTTGCGCCGCAGCCACGCCGCCAGATCCGCCACAAGGCTGTTGTACTGCGCCTGCTCCCCGGCGTACCGGTCGGTCTCGCCCAGTGCCGCATCGGTCATTGCGCACAGATAATGCGGATACAGCGCATCATAGGGGGCCGGCACCAGCAGAATATCCTCGTCCTGCAGGCCGTCATCCCACGCAAGATCTGCACCCACATCGTCGTAGGCGTCGGTGCTGCTGTTGCGGAAGATCCTCTCCCGCAGCATGGCATCGGCTTCTTTCAGCCACGCCTGCCGGGTCGCCAGCGCAATGCGGCTGCCCGGGCGCAGTTCTTCGGCGCGTTCCAGCGCCTGTCCTGCCGTCATAAACTTCACACTCCTTTTTTATCAGAAAAGCCCGGCCGGGCAGGTGCTCCCGGCCGGACTTTGCATTTACCGGTTCTGTACGGTCCTTACTGCGCCGCGTTTTCTGCCGCCGCGATGCGGGCGGCGGTCAGCTCGTCCTGCATCTGGCTGTGCTCCAGCACTTCGGCCACCTCGGGCGGCACTTCCACCTCCACGCCGCGGCGGATCTTGTAATTCACGCCGTTGACGCTGACGAACAGGTCGCCCTTGTAGCGGCTGTTGTCCTTGAACAGCCGGATGCGCACATTTTTCTTTTCAGCCATCGTCCGCACCTCCTTAGTTTGCCGCTGCGGTTGCAGAATAGCTGGAAGCGCTCTCAATGCGCACCATGTACTGCTCCACCAGACGTTCCGCCGCGCGCATACCCTTCCAGCCCACGGAAGCGCGCTGGTTCAGCGGGTCATCGCCGTAGCCCAGCTGCTTGACAATGTGTTCCAGACCGCCGCCTTCCAGCTCGGTGACGCCGTAGGCATGGGCACCCAGCACCAGCGTGCCGAACACCGCCAGACCGGTGGGGCAGGTGGCATCCTTCCAGATCTTGGCCTCGCTGGTCTCGATGAAGCGGATGTTGCCCAGCTTGCCGATCTCGCCGCGGAACATGGTCTCCGGATCGGCGTACTTGTGCACCTCGATGAACTCCTTACAGGTCTTGAGGTCGTAGGCCGCGTAAGGGTGGATGATGGCAATGTAGCTGTCGCCGATGGGGTCGGCGTTCATTGCGCCCAGCTGCGCCGCCGCCTGGAAGAACAGCTTCGGGGTCAGGGTACAGGTCTTGTCCAGCGCCTTGCGGCTGGCCACGGCGGTCTCGGTGCCGTCGGTGCCGATCTTGGGTGCATAGATGACATTTGTGCCGCCTGCCAGCACATCGCGGGTGATGCTGTCCATGGTGCGGCCCGCCTGGCTTGCCAGCACGCGGGTGGCCTGCACCACATTGTTGTCGATGGCAGTCATCTGCAGCACATCGGTCAGCGGGGTCCAGCCGCCGTACTGGTGCAGATCGCTGGTGATGGTGGTCACGTTCAGGGTCTGGCCGTCCGGCGTCACGCCCTCGGTCAGGGGAGTGGATGCCTTGGGCAGGCTGTCGTACTTGCGGAACTCAATGGTCTTGCCGCCGTTCTGGGGCACCGGGTAGTAATCCGCAAACTGGTCGTGCACCAGACGCGGCTCGGCCTGGTCGATGAGACGCTTCTCGTAGAAGGTCTTCATCTCCTGCGACATGGTCGCGGTGGTGTTCAGGTTGTTGGCGAACATCTGGATGTCAAAATTCTTGTTCATAGTCGGTTTCCTTTCTTTTTTCAAATCACAGTTCGATCTGTGCCCCATGGAGCACGCGGCGTTCCAGCGCTTCCCGCTGGGCGCGGGTCATCCCGGCCACGTCCGGGCGGACGGTGGCCGCGCCGCCGGGGCGGATGCCGTTTTCCGCCGGGCGTGCAGCCCGCTGCCGGATGCGTTCCACCACACCCTGTTCCACCGTCTGCGCAGCCGAGCGCAGGCTTTCGTCGTAGTGGGTCAGGCGGTAGGCATCCTGTACCCGCATCCCGGGCAGCTGCATCAGGCGGCGCATCTCCGGGTTCTTCAGCTCGGCCTGAAGGCTGAACCCCGGGTCGCTGCGGCGCATCGCGGCTTCCTCAGCCGCCCACCGGGTGTGCAGCCCCTGCACCGCGTTCCGGGCCAATGTGGGCAACGGCGGCACCACCGGTCGCGGTTCCGGTCTCTCCGGTGCCGGTGCCGGAATCTCTTCTTCCGGCTGGACAGCCGCAGGCGCTGCGGGCGCAGCCTGTGCTTCGCCGGGCCGCATGGTTCCGGATGCCACCGCCTGCTGCGCCTGTGCGTAGCTCAGGGCCGGGGGAGTGGCTTCTCCCTCTGCAAAGAGCTGTAGCATAAAGGCTCCCCACGGGTTGCGGCTCCCAGCGTCCACTTCGTGCCTTGAGCGGCACTCGTGTTCTGCTGGCCGCTGCCCCAGCCTCGGCTCCCTGTTTCCGCCGCAGGCGGCGGTCGCCTCCGCTGCAAACAGCTGCAGGTCCATCATGCTCTGCTCGCCCCGGCGGCTCACATCCGCAAAGCGGACGTTCTCCGGGTAGCGCTCGGCCAGCAGCACAAAACAGCTTTTTGCCAGTTCAAATGCGCCCTTCACCCACTCTTCGCAGGGCGCTTCCACACTCACGGCCAGACGCGGGCCTTCCGGCTCGTCAAACGCTTCGCTGCGGGCAGTCTCCTCCCCTGCCAGCAGATACACCAGCCCCTGTATCACGGTGCTGGCACCGGCGCACACAATGTCCTGCCCGGCAGGCGCATAGCCTGCATGACCGGCGGCTTCCAATCGGCAGCCGATGCCTGCCGGGGTGTCCATTTCGCTGTAGATTACTTTCATCATGGTTCTCACCTCCTTTTCAATTCAAATCCATGGCGCGGGCGGCAGCCGCCACCGGCAGGGCGCTGCCCAGACCGGCCAGCTTTGTTCCGGCGGCTTTCCCGCCTGTCTGCGTGAACGCGCTGCTCACGCTGCGGGTCAGCCCGCCGGAATCCGGGTTCTGCCCCTGCATCTCAATGACCGCTGCCATCCGCACCATCTGATCCTGCATCTGGGCCAGCTGCCGGGCAAGAGTGCCGTTCTGCCGCACCCGCTGGCGCACCTTCTCGATGCCCTCAAAATCCATCATGTCCAGCGCCGCAAGGGCTGCGTCGGCGTTCTGCGGGTTGAAGAATCCCAGCTGATAGCACTCCTTCGCCGTCTCGTTCTGGGAAAGGCGGCTGAAGGTGCTCTTTTTGGCTGCGCTGACCACGATGTCAAAGATGGGTTCCCGGCTGCCAAGCTCCACCCCGCCCAAACTGCCGCCTGGCACGGCGCGCAGTGCTTCGGCCGAGAAGGGCACGAACTGGTTTCCGCCGTCTGCGCCCACGATGCGGAACACCCGCTGTTCGTCGTAGAACTGGCGCATCAGCTCGATGATGAGGTAGCACTGCTTTGCAAAGGCGCGGTAGGCGCTCTTGAGCATATCCCGGCTCAGCTTGCTGCCGGCCTCCTGCAGGGCGGCAATGGCGCTGGCAGCCGTCACGCCGCCCGTGGTGCCGCCCTGGGTCATGTCCCGGTTGCCGCTGATCTCCTTCAGCTCTTCGATGCGGCTCTGGCGGTAGCTCAGGCTGTTGCCCTGCAGGCCGGCTGTCTGCAGGGGACGGAAGCTGTCATCGTTCAGCCTGCCCGCCACATGCACGATGTCCCGCGAAAAATCGGCCAGTTCTTCCTCGTTGACCCCTGCCATGTCGCTGAGCACATACCGCTGTTTGGCCGCCAGCAGAACATTCTCGTCCATGGCGTGGTTCATCTTGTCGATGGCCGTCTGACAGTCCTTCATCACATCGATGTAACCGAAGCCTGCCGGGCTGTCCTCCTCCACGAACAGCGCATCGAACACAAAGGGATACTGCCCGTGGTCATACAGGCCGCGCCGCGCCAGTGCCGGGTCGTTCTGGCTGGCATACAGCACCACCCCGTTGCAGAACTTGCAGTAGTGCAGCACCATGCGTCCGTTTTCATCCGGGCGCTTATAGTACCAGTCCACTACCACGCTTTTCGTGCTGGTATCCTGCCCTTCCTCGTGGATATACCGAGGTACATCCAGCACACCGGCGGTGCATCCTGCCAGCTGCGGATACTGCGCGGTCAGCTGCGCCGTGTCCTCCAGACTCAGGCTGAAGAAGTTTGGCGAAGACTGGATATCCTCCACGCCCGGCTCCCAGTAGAGCATCAGCAGATTCATGCTGCGCACGGCGATATCGCCCAGCCCGCCCCGCATCTGCGGGTCCCAGAAGATGCCGGTGACCCCGGTGCCCTGCTTGAGCTTGCGCCACCAGCAGTCGCTGTACACCTGTTCATAATCCGCCTGTTCCAGCACCACCGGCAGCACGCTGGAAAGCGCCCTTGCCGTGTCCTCATCGTCTGCCGCGCGGGGCAGGACATTGGGTTCCGGGTAGTTGTCCATAGCGTCGGCGTGCTTGTTTGCGATACTGTTGAACAGCCATCCGCTGGAAGGCTGGCTCTTGCCGGGCATCATGGGGTTTGAGTAATTTTTCCAGTGCCCCATACGGAACCACAGTTCGTTTTCTACCAGGCGCTTATCCAGCGCCGCCTTGCCTGCCTTGTACCGCTGCAGGATCTGCGTGGCTTCGGCCACCTGCGCTTCGCCCACCGGCAAAGCCTCGTTCTGAAAATCGTCCATTGTTTGTCTCCTTTAAATCCTGTAGAATCTTGCCCGCCTGTGCAGATCCAGCGGGTCATCCGGCATGGGCGGGGCGGCGCAGCGTCCCGGCGGGCTGATGGGGTTTTCCATCAGCACATAGCGGCATTCATCATAGATGTGATCCTCCTGCCGGGTGTCGATGTCCTCCACATTGCTCTCGTCATACACCAGATTCGGAATGGTGCGGATAAAATGTTTGCAGGTATTGAACACCTGAAACATCGGCCTGCCCTCGGGGTCAAAGCTGAGCCGGTAGTGGAACTGCATCTTTCCGGCAAGGCGGGTGTGGTCGCCGGGCATCCAGTGCAGAAAATTCGGGCTGCGCTCCATCATGGCCGCGATGCTCTCGCCCCGGCTCTCATCAAAAATGGCCGGGTCTGCAATGCCGTGGATCACCCTGCCCCGCAGCACGGGATCGTTCTGCTCGGCCTCCCGGATGCGCCTTGCCTGCTCCACCGGGTCGATGCGCAGCCCCTCGTTGGGGCGGCCGGTGCATCCGTACAGCTCCTTGATGCGGTAGAGCCTGCCTTCTTCGTCGGCGGCGTACCACCCCACCGAAAACGGCTTGGAAAAACCAAAGTCGAACCCGCGGTAGATCTGCCAGTGCTTCGGGATGGCAAAAGGCGCGATGACATGGGTCCAGCGCTGATCCTGATAGTGCGCCGGGTCGTTGCGCCACTCGGTGAACACCTGCCCCGAAAAGCTGTCCCAGCTGCCATAGAGCAGGGCCTGCTTTTCCGCTTCGGGCAGGCTTG